>Ga0164318_10003639_pt1 | contig 14648 bp, 15 predicted proteins | sample GuaBasSedimGuay9_FD_113734 | JGI IMG/M metagenome (GOLD analysis project Ga0164318, IMG submission 113734) | Subseafloor sediment microbial communities from Guaymas Basin, Gulf of California, Mexico - Guay9, Core 4571-4, 0-3 cm | ecosystem: Environmental > Aquatic > Marine > Hydrothermal vents...
ATTTGAATCAAATCCAATAGTAACAGCACCAGAGCTAGTTCTACCAGTTTGAACAGAGCCAGTTGCATTTCCAGACTCAGATACATTTTCAGCTATGGTGTCTCCATTGGCTGCTGTAGCAGGATCTCCGTAAACAAGATTACCATTTGCATCTAGTTTTCCTTCGCTCATTCCAGGCAATGCATATCGTTTAGTATCTGCGTTGATATCTGCATTCCCCATGTCTGTTGACATAAACATTCCACCAGCTATACCAGGATTCAAGAATTTGCCAATACTTGCTGGATTTTTAATTAACTGTTTTATCTTGTCAATTATAGTACCTTTTTGAAAGTTCTTTCCAGATTTCTGCAATTCTTCAGTTAATCCTGGATTAATGGCTCCAGGACCACCAGCAACGAAATTAGGCTTAATTCCAGGCTTAGCCCCAGGTTTTGGTTTAGGAGTCTCTAATCTAGGAGTTCCAGCAGGAGCAGGTCTAACATAAGGATTTATTTTTGGACCCTTAACTGGCATTTTTTTAACTGCATTCTTGATTGCACCAAGTATCCCAGTTTCAGGATTGAATCCAGCAGTCTCTTCAGTTTTAGGAGCGGCCTTTCTAATCAGCTTTTCTATTACCTCTTTTTCTGTATCTGTTTTCTTTATTTCTTCATCTGCTTTTTTTGTACCAACACCTGGTTTATCAGAACTAGTTGCCTGAGCAACCAAGTCTAATGGGTTCATTTTTCTATCAAAATACTGGTTCATAGCATTTGCAGCTCCACTAACCATATTGTTATTTCCAGCTCCAGCACGAAGTCCAGTACCTCTTCTTTTAACATCATCCTCAAGAACTTTTTTCTTTGTCAAATAATTGTCCATGGCAATTCTATATGCAGGACCTTTTAAATTGTTAGGATTTGGAGGAATAAGTAGCCCTAGGTTCTTTAGCGCAGTATTGTATGCGCCAACTCCTTTAGGATTAGCTGTTCCTTTGCCAGCAGCCAATATTTTGCCTAGACCAGTCAAATCTGATGTAGCTTTATTTTGGAAGTCATCAATAGAATTGGCAACTGCGGTTTTTCCTTCGCTGGTAGCATCAAGACCAAGTCTGTTCATTTCAGCTATCTTAGAGCCAAAATTAGCAGAATCAAGACCTTGATTATCAGCACCATTTCCGCCAAGTAAAGCAGATATCTTTTCATCATTACCTATACGACGAACATTATCTAATCCTGTACCTATACCAGAAACACCTTCCATAGCATACTTGATAGAATCAAGAGGATTACCTCCTGACACACTTGGGCCACTTGCTAGTCTCGGAGCATAATTTGCTCTGTTATTTTGAAAACCTTGCATGTTATACTCCTAATATCTTAATTGTCTATTGCGTTCATCTTGTGCTTTATTTCTGTTATTTTGATCAACTTGCATAGCAAGAGTCATATTTGCTCTATCATTTTTAGAGTCCATGTAGCTATTCATTTTGTTAGCTTGCTTGTTTCCCATATACATTTTACCAGCACTAGTTCCCATGTCCCATAGGTTCTTGCCTTGTTTGCCTGTTATGAAATCCATAGAGTCGCCAAATAAACCTTGAGTACCATTTACTTGATCAGCATTAGCTAAGGTCCAATTCTCGTAAGATCCTCCACCATTTTATGCTGAATTCATCATATTTTCTGTGTTCCACTCAGGCATTGCTCCACCTGCTTGTCCAAACAATCCAGAATACGCATCTGAACCCATGTTGCTCCAGTTGTTGCCTATTTGATCCAAAAAACCACTACCAACTGCCGTATCACCCATTCCAAATAATCCGCCTAAATCCCAATCCATAACATATCCTTTTTATTTTGTTTTCATTCAAGTGTCCATAAAGGATTAACCACAAAGCAGCCAAGGTAGAGCTTGGCTACTCTAGCTTAATCTTCGTCGTCTACTGTTTCTACGAAGTAAAGAGAAACCTCTCTTGTTGTGTGAACACCGATATTTCCGTTTTCACTAATAGCTTGCTTGTCGAAGTAAGGTTCAAGAGTATAGCAGTTCTTGATGAATTTAATCATACCTTTTGGTAATTCGACAACATCACCTGCTCTAAATTCAACCGTATAAAGTCCTATACTAAAGAATAAACTTGTGTCCTTAGGATCACGAGCTTGTACTCTCACTTTTTTGTATTCACCTAAAATAGGATGATATCTTTTACCATCTTTAATAGTTGTCTTACCTGTGTGAGATTCTTTCTTTACATTGTACTTTCCAGAAAGTTCAATAGCTTTAACTAAGTCAGCGTTAGTCATGTTTTTGTCAAAGTCAATATCTAAGTTTTCAAGAATCTCTTTAAGTTCGCTCTTGTTCATGCTAGATAGGGCTTTTGCCTTCATGCTCGATAATCCAGTTACATTCATTGTTTTGTCCTTTTGTTTTTATTGTTGAGTCTATGCTCAGTTGAGGCAGCCAGAGGCTGCCTCTGTGAACTTATGCCCAGGCTGTCCAAGTAGATCCGTTATCACCAGACCATCGAGTCATTGGAGATAAACCTCTTGATTCAATAGACTGATGCATGTAATATACACCTTGAATTTTAGACTCTTTATGAGTAAGAAATCCAAGTTCAAAACCAGCAGGTAAATTAGTATCTATTGCTTCATCAACAAAAACGGTCTGATTTCCTTTGGCATTGTTAGCATCACCATGATTGGTGTTGAAACCAATATTAGTTCCATTAGTTTGAATGAATGGATTTAAAGTAAGAAGAATCTTGCGAATCTCCATCACTGTGTCCATTTCATTAATCATTGTACTTAATTTCATATTTTATCCTTGTATTAGATAGACTAAAATCTATCCCTTTCGGGACAGATATTTAACCAACTCCTATTAAGGAGCGATGTATGGAAGAGTTCCACCATCATTTGGACCATCTGGCGCAATATTGTAATCATAGTAGTGTTTACTTGATGCATCTTCAATAGATACAGTACACTCACCACGGATTAACCATGCTTGATTGATAATCGCACAACCAGTGATTGCTTTCCAACCAATAGTACCATATTGATCCAATGGATCCTCAGTACCTGCAGAACCAAGTGCTTTAACTTTAGTAGTAATACCACCTTTTCCACGAAGCGTAACAGTCGCATATGCGTCTTTTGCTAGGAAAACTGATTGATATACGTTAGCTAAAGAAGCATTTTGAAGTGGCTGATGATTAGTATATTCAATGATTCTGAAATCACCGATAGACCCACATTCACCTTCGATTGCTTTAGAGTAATCAGAATATGTTTCAACATTTTTCCAACCAACAACGTCTCTAAGGTCTTCGATTACTTCTGGAGGACAAATACCGATATAAGCGTCACGAACTGGTTGTGTACCAACCATAGTAGACCCTGTAATCACTTTTTTGAACTTCATACCTCTTTGGTGTTTAAGTTTAACTGACATGATTTTGAAGTCTTGTAGTGTAAACGGTGAAGAAACAGCATCTCTGTCAGCAGCTCCGTCAGCATAAACAACATTTGTACCACCAAGTAATACATCTCTACGGATAGTATCAACAGTTAATGATGCTTGATCACCAAGAATATCAGTAAATGTAGAAGTAATGTTATCTAGGTCATAAAGATCTAGCTCATCAGTATAAACAATGTAATCACCATAGTGAGCAACTGAATATTCAACTTCTTCACGAACAATTTTATTCGGAGATTTAATATTTGAACCATTGTACTCAGCCAGTGGCGTAGTCGCAGGAAGGATATTTTTGTATCTGAATGCAAAAGCAGTCTTAGTGTTTGAACCTGATGGAATAGAACGAGTCTGTCCGAATCTGTCAAATACTTGGCTATCTGTAGCACGCTTTAATAGTCTTCTGTCGTATACCGCTTGGATTTGCGGTGTAAGGTAATTCGCAGCTTGTTGAACTGGAGTCCTTGCAATTAATCCACTCATAATTGAGTCCTTTGTTTTATTTAACCAGCAACGTCTGCATTAGACATTGCATCGAATTCGTCGTCTGGCATATCCCAGATGGACTGAGCATCATTTAAAAATGTTTTACTCGCTTGTCCTGGTCTAGGAGCTGCAGCCTTATTTCTAAGGTCACGTTCACGCTCAGACACCTGTGGTCTAGGAGCAGGCGCAGCAGGGTTTCTACCCTGTGGAGCAGCCTGTTTTTGACCATACATTTGTTGCCCTACTTGTTGATAGTGAGATATGAAATCTCCACCATGCATTGCTTGAGCAGCCAAGGCATGAGGGTAGATAGCTTGAGCAGCACCAGAACGAATGTCTTGTGCAAAACCCTTTAAAACTGTACCGTTAGTAGAAAGAGCTTCTCTAAAGTCAGAAGGCATGTCTGTCGAGAATTGTTCCATTGCTGGAGCAACTACAGGATCAGCCAAGAGCTCTGTCGCTAGTTCGTTCATTTCTAGTTGTTCGGTACTCATATATTCACGCTGAGGAGAATAGTTCTCTGCAGCTTCATCATCAAGCTCGAATACATCAACATTGTTGTTTTGAGCCATTTTAGCGATAGCATCTTTGTTGCCACGCTTAGCCTCAGCCAACAGTATTAGATCGTCCTTAGTTATTTCACCACTTTGAAGTATTGCAATATCTTCACGCCATTCTGCTAGTTCCATAGTCTTCTTGTGATAGTCAAGAGCCTTATTTGCACTTTCCTGCATCTTTGCTCTACTATTAATCAAAAACCTAGCTGACTTCGATTTTGCTTCTAGTGGGTTTTCCTGAAGGTACTTATCCAAGAAATCTTCTTCATCTTGGGTTAAAGACTCTTCATTTGGTAACTTATCGTCGATCTCTTTACTTGGCTGCTCTAATGGAGTTTCCTCCTGAGCAGCGACTTCTAGCTCAGGTTCGCCTGACGGCTCACCTGACTCTTCAACTACTACATCGTCCTGTACTTGTTCTTCTTCTTGAAAGTTACCATTACTAAGGTCTTTCTCAAAAGCATCAAGTTCTTCGTCGCTGTAAGTATCCATGTTAGTCCTCCGAAGCAGCTAGTTCTGCTCTTTTATCAATAGCCTGACGACCATTGTCGAGAAGTTCATCTCCATGCTGAAGGAACACTGATCTTGCAACCATGTGCTCGTGCACCATAACTCTTGACTGAGCTGTGTAACCAGCCAAGTTATACAGTTGAGTTAATGCGTAATCTTTTACGAAATTCCCTTCTGCTCCATAAATAAGTTCAAAATCTGGGTTTGACTTTAAGCGTTTTAGGGCCTCTGCAAGTTCAATATCTCTACTGATTACTGCTTGAGCTTCCTCTAAAGTTTGCGTTGGTTCTACCATATCTGCGTTCATTGTTTTCCTTTTTGTTTTGGTGTATCAGAATTATATCATAAATTAATTCTGACCTGAACTTGGCTTAGGCATCAGCTTAGCCATATTCTCTACTTGAGCATTCATAGGTTTAAGCGTAGTATCCATATCCATAGAATCAATTTCTGCATCACTCTTTTGGATATCTTTAGCTTTAGAACCCGCATTTGCTTGCTTGTATTGAGCATTAGCTTGAGTATCTTGGATGTCAGCAGTTTTCTGACCAATTTCAAGTTCAAACATTTTCTCTTCTTTAGGATCTGGTTGAGGTTGATAGTTTTTAACCATCTCTGCCATTGCTGGTTCTTGGAATAAATACAACATTTTTGAATATATCATATTCATTAGCTGAGGAGGAATTGATCCTGCCATAGAAGCTGATTGCTGTAGCATCAAGTTATATTGCTGCACTTTTGCTTGAGTAGAAGAATCTGTAGCAACAGTAATTGCAATATCGAAATCTTTCTTCAAGTCGTCACCAGAAACCTGCAATTTGTCACCAATCAAGTTTTCTATCTCTGTATTATCTAAGAACTCTACATTGTAGTCATTCCATCTAGTCATTACTTTAGACAGTAAATTAGAGATATTACGAACTACTTCACCCATTCTTTTTTGAGACATAGAAGCAAGAGTCTGGACACCTGCAGCAGTATTACCCATAGAGCCTGGGTCTAAACCTTGTTGCATCTTAGATATACCAGTTAGAGATTCACTATCTTGGCTGATGTTATCATACAGGGCAAATATACTCTGTGGAAGCTGATTGAACGATCCATCAACCATTCCGTCAAGTTTGTTAATTTGAATGTACTTACTACCATTAGTAAGTCTTTTCCAGTTCACATAATCAAGAGTACCCTTCTGGATAAATTTCTGACCATTATTACTAAGTGATACATTATCTAGCATACCACGCATAATCATAGTTCTTACTTTTTGATTATCACCAATAAAATAAGCAAGAGCATTCCCCCAAGCACTAAAAGGTTTAGCAGAATAAGGAGTCCCAACAAAAGGTATTTTCTTACCTGGCAGGTAATTTGCTTCATACTGAAGAATTTTATCATCTTTATCAATCCATACAAATACTACAGGTTCTGTAATTCCATTACCTGTCATGTCAATATTACCCCAATAGTGATAAACCGTATATTTCTCACGAGCTCTATCAGTAGCGCCATTAAGGTTAGCTTCTGATTTACCATAGTCTTCAAGCTCAGCATCTCTATCTGCACCTAGACTAGAATCTGAGTAATCAGTACCATCTCCACTTCTAAGGCTTTTTACAACAGCCTGGTCGAAATGTGAGTTTTGTCTAAGATCACTATATGACAGCTTCTCTCTATATATGAAAAACTCTAGTCCATCGTCATGGTCAGCCAAGGGGTCAGGAAAGCAGTCTTCATTACGAAGCACTTTTGCATCTGGCTTATTAACCAATGTCTTCATGCGCTTGTATTCTACGTTGAATAAACCTGGTTGTTCAGACACTTCTATTTTAGAAGGCTCATCTGGAATTTGAAGGATTTGTTCCATAGGAACACCATCTAATTTTTTGACTTCTTCTTCTTCTTTAAATATCCATGCTGTACGAACCCAAACAGTTCCTTCTCTAGGAAGTATATCTCCTATATTGGAGATGAACTTATATCTGTCAAATTCATTAGTAAATTGGTAATTAAGAGTAGTTTCTGAGAAATCAGCAGCTTTGTCACTACGAGCATTTAATGCAGCAACTCCAATAGGATTAGGAGTAGATGTGAACGGTTCTGTAATATTTGGCTTCTGAGCCTCAATTTGCTTAGCTATATCACGAATAACTATTGAACTTCGACCTTCTACTTCATTTCCATATTTCTTCCCGTCATAGTCATCATTCCAGCCTGAGATGCGTTTATCAATAATAGTCTTAGCTGACTTCGCTCTCTTTAGGTCATTCTTAACTATCTCAAGTATATCTCTATCTGAGTTCGTTTTACAGTGTTCGTCCTCTTTGGCTGCTTGATAGCCAGAGTCGGACTTGTTTTCTTTAGTTTCAGTTTCCATTTTTTATTCCTTATGGTGCTGGTGGTGGTGTAGCTAAAGTTAGACCAATGACAGCATTGCTTAACCCAGAGGTAGTACCATTGGCTGTTGCATTAACACTGAATGCATATTTAGTAAGTGGCGTTAATCCATTTAACTGTAAGAATATTTCACTACCAGCTAGGACTTCAACTCCATCCATATATAGTTTGTAACTAGTAGAACCAGGAACACTGTTCCATGAAACAAGCATAGTTGTATCTGTTATGTTTGTTACATTTAGATTCGATGGTATAGGAGTTGGAGCTCCAGTAATCACACATTCTACTTCATCAGGTAAATCAACACTTCTTGATTGAATCTGTGCCATTTGACATTTTAAATCGTTGATAGTATCTTGAGCAAAATCAGAGTCTGAATTTACAGCAAACGATGCAAGACCACCTTGTTGCTCCATTATTTTAAGCAGCAGTGAATCATCATAGCCTTGATGTTGTCTCTCAACAAGAGCAACCTGAGCACATTTAAGAGGCGTTTCTGCTTCTTGCTTTAATAGCTGCAATGCTGAATTAGACGTATTCTTGTCGAACTCAGAAGCAGTTCTAACGTACATCTCTGCGATGTATTTAGCTTTCTCTTCGTGAGTAAGACCATATTCATCAAATTGCTTAATAATAGCAGCCATAGATTGATTAATTCCTTCATCTGTGGACTTACCAGCCTGTATCTGATTATAGTAATCAAGGAACGTAGTTATCATTGGTTGTGGGCAAGTACTAGTTGAAACATCTGTTCCTGGGTCTTCTGGAACAATCTCTACATCTACAACTTCGGCATCATTACATGGCATATTATTTTCCTTTTTCTGTATTATACTTAAAAAGTGCTAAATGAATCAAAGTCATCAAATTGCCCTCCTTTATCAAATGGGTTATACATCGAGTCCTCATATGGATTAAAATTAAGAGGATCCGAGCTATACGCCATATTATTAGTAGATTCAAACTTTGCAAAATCACCAAGAGTTTCTTGGTCAAAATCTAATGCTTCTGTTTTTGCTTCATTCTCTGCTACAACTTTTGATGCATTGTTAGCTTCCATGTCTGATCTAAAATCAGCCTGGTCCATTTTGTCTTTTGATCCAAAGTAAACACTCTGCACTTTAGGTATAGCATAGATTAAAATATCCATTGCACTAGTTGTTTCCCATATTGCAGCAAGCCCATATAGTTGTTGCTGACTAAATTCAACAGCTCCCATCTCTATACCTTGCTCTAGCAATGACATAGTTACTTCATGTTCAGCACCAGCGATACCTGATTCTATAACACCAGTTCCAGCTACTCCCGCTTCTGAGCCAAGGCACATAGTAAAAAGGCAGGTTAAAGCAACGACTAAAACAACTTTAGTTATTTCTTTAATTACGATCTCTATGTTCTTCATATCTGTATTAAATATCTCAGCCAGCAGAAAAGAGAAGGCAAATAAAACCTCTCTAACAATTGGTATCTCATAAAACTTATCAACAATAAAACTAAGCATTTTTCCTATGGCCCCAACAATTGTCATTATGCCACCAAGGAGAGAACCAACAATACCTCCAACTCCACAACAACCAGATTTCTTTTTTGGATGCACATAGATGTCAAAAGTAGTACTTATCACAAGCAAAGCCTCTTCCATAGAAACAGAGTCAAGCCATTTTACACGCATCATCAATACACCATTCTTCTCTATGAATGGCCTATTTGCTCCAGCGTAATCGCCTGATGCTGAACTAGAAGCCAAGTAGTGTCGTCTGAAGGCCCAAATATATGAAGACATAATAGCTTTAAAATAAGAAGGTCTAAGAGTCGCTCCTCCAAATGTAGCGTAATCTTCGTCATCTTCAAGCATTGTAGCGTCACCCTGGATCCATAGGCTGACATCTTCATCTAGTGAACTATCAATTCCGTAGTTGTATCTCTCTTCGCCTAAAACTAGGATGTGGTTTTGAAGATTAGGTGCAATTTCTGTACCTTCATCAACGACCATAACTTCTTCGCCAATTTTAACACTAGAAACAAAAGGCATAGTATTTGCGCCACTATCAGTAATAGCAAGCATCATTAAAGTTTCTGCAAGAATGTTTCCATCAGCAGTTTCTATTTCAAAGGCATCAGTGATATCTTCATCTGCTGCATTGAAAATTCTACACTCTGTTTGTTCCATGAATAGCTTAATAGCAATATGATTTGGAGTAGTCCAATGGCCCCAAGGAGGCATAGGGTTACTTTCATCATGTGGGCCAGCAATAGACCCTGTCTCTGTGTGAGGAGGAAGATTCTGAGGAGAGTCAACCAAGAGACGCTCTGGCTCAGTTGGGTAATTCAATTCTCGATATCTTACATTTTTAGTAAAAAGCTTTATGTATGAAATACCAGCAGCACCACATACATCTTTTAGATTCTCGATTATATATTCAAAATCAGATTGAGTATGTCCATATTGCTCTTTCCAAGTAATATGGATATCTTCAACCTTAGATGACGCAGCAGTAGCAGTTATTTGCTCTATGTCTGAATCTTCAAATCCAAGATGTGTGAACAATTCGTGATACCCGTTTCCAGGAAAAACAAATGTTTCATTCTCTATTCTACTAGCACAGTAGAGGACTTCTTCTCCATCAACAACATTTAATCCACCACCAGGAACCCACGAAATAATAGGATTCTCGAATATCTTTTTAAACTCATTTCTCCACGAACTCCAAGTCATAGACTGAGCTAAAAGAATCTGCTTTAGATCGCTTTGTAGTCCAGCTCCTGATGGCTTGAAATGTGGAAGCTTAGCCATTACGCATCAGCTCCATTGTTAGTAAGATACAGGATATCACCAGAAAGTCTAGCTTTTAAAGTACCACCAATAGTAGAGGCAGCATAGTTAGTAGTCGTTATTTTAGAGTCACTCAATGCTTTACCTTGAGCAGCAGATAATGCATTAACTGTAGAAGTAGAAGAAAGGGAATTATCAACACTGATTATATCTTTTTTCCATATAGCATCATTCGTACTTGGCTGAACTCCAGTATTGTCTGAGATCGCTACATAAACAGCATTCGCTTCAGTAGTCATTTCTCCAGCAACATAGTTCTTTAAATTATCCCATATACCAGAAGTAGCACCAGTGTCACCTTTGACACCCTTGATATTTCCAATATTTACCCATGCTCCAACTCTCTTCTCGAACATATCGTAAGAAGTAACATTTAAAGCAAGATCTCCATCAACACCAGTACCAACATTAGGATCAATAATATCTACATACCATTTTTCACCATTAGCTCCTGGAGTACCTGCTGGCCCAGTATAACCTATTGGTCCACGAATTTGTCCAACATTGAACCAGTCTGCAGCAGTGGTTCCACTGGCAACAATAATATCATTAATGATAACTGGAGTTGTTCCATCTGGCATAGTACCTGCATCTGTTGACTGCCAACATTCACCTTGTTGAGCTGGCGTTTTAGCGACAATAGCTGCTAAAGTATCTTCACCTTCCCAAATTAGACCAAATCCAGGAGTACCTTGTGGAATTCCAAAACTCATAAGGCCAGTTAATGGATCATAAGAAGCAGTAGCTGGTTCAGTGTATAAGAGTGTTGAGGCTTCTGCGTGTATAACAACCATAGCATTATATATTGCAGTAATATCTACCCATTTACCTGTAATATCTGGGTAGATTGAATTCTTTATTTCTTCGTACATATCTTGCACATCAGTGTGCCAAATTGACATCTCTGGATATAAATTATCTCTGATATCTCTAAGAATAGAGATAAAGTCGGGGATTGGTACAGCAGTCGTACCAGGAGTCTGGGTTACAGTTTGAACAGTCATTTTTTATTCCTTAATTGGGTATTGGTAGAGGGATAATAGAAGTTCCCTCACATGTTTCGCCATCTACTGGCACTAGATATCCATCTTCACCACATGCAGTGGAGCACGGAGTATTTACAGTTTCACCTTGTTCGCACATTACTAAATCAACCAGTAGATCATCAAGAGCATCAGATGCTGCCCATAGATTAGAAAAACCAGTGTTTTCAAAAGTAACAAAGTCGTTCCACATTTCTAACTCAGAAGGACTCATATAAAGCAAGCAGTCTGTTGACATAGCATATCTAACTAGATAAATAAAGTCATCAGAAAACACAATACAGTCTCCATTTATTCCTGGAACAGTTGTATATGGCAGTCTTTGATTGTAGATAATAGCCATTTCTGTAACGGCACAAGTGATGTTTTCACGGCAGTAATCAAGTCTTGAATCATCGCAAGATGTCACTCCTAAAATAGATAGAAGTGTATCTTCGACAACTCCATTAGACGAAGGGTCTTGAGCCAAGCGGGCCTCCTTGAGAGTCACAGACTGTAAGTTCTGTTTCTATTAATCGCTCATTATTTCGCATAATTTCTTTTTCGTATGCTCCAAGATGAGTACCTTTTTTTTGTTGTTCGATTATGCTATTAGTAAAATAAGCAGCAGCAGTAAGTAGGACATCATCAAGATCTATGTCATCATTATCGTAAATTGCTCTATCTGGATATTTTACAAATAGTCCATCATCTAGCTTTCTAAGCACAGTTGATGGTCTCTTTAGTCGGGCTAATCGAAGGGGTAATGTGTCGTGGGCTACCTGGACCACTGCTGTCTGAATACTATGAATCAGCATGGTTTCGTCAGGCAATACTGTCCGTCCAGGCGTTTGTGATAGTAACAGGGTTTTAAATCCTAATAGATTCATTAGATTCTCCTGTAAAATAAAGATTTACCATAAGTATATCAAAATATTGTACTATCTTTGTAGTCGTCAAAATTTAATTCATCAACTGCGCCTTGAATTTCTGATCCCATAGAATCTCCTGGATAAAAAACAAAGTCTTCATCAGTGAAATTGGCAAGACAATCTGCAACATCATCATGCTGCGCAAGACACGCCTCACGGGTCATCATAGACAATTCGTGCTCAAGTTCTACCTTGGTTGCTGTCTCTCTTTTATTGAACCAAACTTTTCCTAAACTGAATCTTGGATGTAATCCAGAGATACGAACTTCTTTTTTTATTGCACTATTTGACTTGAGTTTTACGATGTTAAAAAAGGTATTTTCTCTAATCATTCGCTCATTCATAAAGTGGTCCAAAACTTGCTGTAATGCAGCATTCTCTACTCCAACAGCCAAGGGAGCATACATCTTCACATGTTCAAATAAGATATCCAATGTTTTTGTAGGATCCCATCTACCATGATTGGCTTTTACTACGAACCAGTTCTTACTAGAATCAACTCCAATTGTAAGAATAGCTGTGTAATCCGCACTTTGTTTACGAGAAACAGCCAAGTCCATACTGGTGAAGAATAACATGCCAGGGAACTTATCTTTAAGTTCGTTATAGTCATAGTATCTGAACATGTTCTTCTTAAATAGCCTAACATCATCACTAACAACTTGTAGCATATACTCTCTGTAGAACTCAGATTCAGCACCCATTTGCTTATGCTCTTGGTACTTATCCCAAATCTCTTCTTGAGTAAATCTATCAGGCCATGAAGATACAATGTTTTCTTTTGGTACAGGGAATTCTTCTGCAACAGGGATTTCAACAGTTTCCCAGTTATTTGCTACACGCATTTGACCAAGTAAATCTCCCTCTGTCATCGGTGTACCAATTACTAGATATTTATAATGAGAAATATCAACGGCCCCTGTAACAGTAGAGAAAAGCCAACTGTGAAGTTTCTTACGAGCAACATCAGAAGTAAGGATCTCATCAGTCATTACATCATCAAAGATTAGTAGCTGTGGTCTCGACTTTCCTTTCTTGGTTCCACGCATTGATTCCCCAGCACCCTTAGCTTGGATGTAAATTCTGTTCCCATCGACGCTATCAAAAACGAGCTGATTGTTTTTCGGCTTGATTCTTTTTGTGTCAACCAAGGTAAGAACTTTCTGCAACTCTTCGTTGTTTTCATATTCAATCCTCATATTCATTAAATGCTCTTCTGCTTGGCTGATCGTTGCAGAGAATAGCACTAGGTTTTCAACTTTCCCGAACCCAGGCAAGGAGCCTTTGTAAGCAACATATAGTGGTAAGAATTTAGAAATTATCTCAGACTTACCGAACCCACGGTGACACAGGGCCTCCTTACGTCGGCCCTGCTTTAACATGTGGTCTATAATCATGTAGTGAGTTTTTGGAGAAATGTTATCTTGCTTACCAAGAACTATATTTACCCAGGAGAAAAATTCAAGTGATTGTGAAAATGGAGTGTATTTTTCTTTGAAATCGAAAGTTTTGATATTCAGCTTGGAATCAATAGAGGCCCCACCGTCCCATGAATCGTGGACAACTACAGCAGGTGCTGCATCTGGAATCTCTACTTCAGCTTTTATCTCATAGTTATCTGGAGATATACCGTCCTCATATTCCTCTTGGCTGACCTCTGGGTGCAGGTCTTTGTCATATTCTACTTTCATTAGTCAAGTACCACGGTATCAATTATTTCACCATGTCTATCTACCATTCCACCTTTTGAAGCAAGTGATTTAGTTAAGTCATCTATTTTTGCTGCCATGTCTGCCCCAAGGTGCATAGTAGTGTCAACATCTATTTTAATTGCCTCAGGTTTTTTCGTGTATCCAACGAATTTATCCAGAGCATTAATTCTGTTCATGTCGCTCACAGATGGATCCATTCCAAGTTTGAACATCTCATCTAAAGCAGCCAAGTGCTTATCTGCCAGCAATAAGTGATTCCCTGCGATCATGCGCTCTAATATTTGAGATGCATACTTTCGGTTGATTAGCATAGTTGCCATTTTGCGGTTATCTGATAGCTTACCAAAAACATTTTCGTGAGCTTTACCCTTGAGCTGCCCCTCAGATATCAGCAAACAAAACTGTATTGTTTTGCCAAAAGTCTCGTCACTAACTCCCTTGGTTGATCGCCTTATGTCTTCAAAATCCTCTGCAATACCAGCAAGTGTCCCCCGCATTAATGCAGTAGTACCTTCGTATTTGTCCATATCATATCCTTTTACTGTTGTTTACTGTTGTGTACTATAGCATAAATACGAGAAAATAATAAAAAAAAATAGTGTGAGAAGAAAAAAAAAATAATAGTGTCTGTTGCACTCTCTCTGACTTACAGGCTACCTGGCTCTGTGCACACAGGCTCCCCCCATGGGGATTAGAGATGATACTTCTTTTTTTTGTTTAATATCTTATATAAGGAG
>Ga0164318_10003640_pt1 | contig 14648 bp, 10 predicted proteins | sample GuaBasSedimGuay9_FD_113734 | JGI IMG/M metagenome (GOLD analysis project Ga0164318, IMG submission 113734) | Subseafloor sediment microbial communities from Guaymas Basin, Gulf of California, Mexico - Guay9, Core 4571-4, 0-3 cm | ecosystem: Environmental > Aquatic > Marine > Hydrothermal vents...
ACTCTCTAACTTTTATAAATTTGATTTATTATTAAATCTTAAATCTTAATAATGAAAACAGGTTCAATTAAAAAAAAATTATTACTAATAATTAGCTTGGGTATTTTTATTCCCCTGGTGATTGTTATGCTGGTATCTTCTTTAAAGTTTACAGAATATTCTTTAGAAATTGCAAAAAGTGATGCCATATCTAAGGCTAATGAGTACGGAAACGAGATAAAACAAAAGCTGAATATGGTCTTTATAGCAGCTAACACTTTTGCCGATGTATATAGTGCCAATATAAATGATATGGGTACTGTTGATTTTTCTGTAAAGCAAATTCATGATATGCAGAAAAAATTTCTTCAGGCAAATAAGAAAGCTCTTGTTATTTATACTGATTTTTTACCCCAAACATTTACTCTACCTACTGGTCAGTTTAATGAAACAACAATCATGATAGGTGATGTAAACAGTAAAGGAAATTTTTCTATTTGGGAAGAATGGAACTATGAATTTAAATCAGATGTAATTGGCACGCTAAAAAATAATAATGGTATCATATTAACAGATCCATATATAGATGAAGTAGAAGGCAATAATATTATGATGATTTCTTACGGTAAAGAAATTAAAAATCAAGATAAAATTATTGGTGTTGTAGGTGTTGATTTGGCCGTTGACTGGATACAGGAATTTATAAGTAAGGCAAACATATTTAGTGGAACAGCAGACATTTGTATTATCTCTTCAAAAGGAACTATTGTAGGAAACAATAAAAGAAGTGAACTAATTGGCACGAATATTCGTGACTTGGAAGATTGTTCTGATACTGAAAAATCATTTTGCAGCTCTTCTGAGCAGAAAACAATTCATGAAGATAAATTATTTAAGTTTTATATCCCTATAAAATTTAGTGAAAATGGTGAATTTTGGCATGTTCGTATTAGTGTTCCTCAAAAAGAAGTTTTGAAAAATCCAGCAAAAGAAGTTGTTTTAAGAGTGCTTTTTGCATTAAGTCTTGTTTTTATTACAATAGGAATATCATTATTTTATGTAAACAAAATAATTAAACGAATAATTAAACTCTCAGATGTAGCAGAACAAGTTAGTAAAGGCTCTTTTAACGTTGAATTCAAAGTTGACGGGAATGATGAAATTAGGACACTGGGCAACTCATTGCAACAAATGATGGATAAATTTAAAAACGTAATTATTAATATAAAAAAAACAACTGATCAGTTATATAAATCAGGAAACGATTTATCAGAAGTTGCAATAAAACTTTCAGAAGGAGCATCTGAACAAGCTTCGTCAACCGAAGAGGTTTCTGCTTCAATGGAAGAAATGACAGCAAATATTGAGCAAAATGCTGAAAATGCAAAAGCAGCAGACTCTATTGCCAGAAAATCAGCCGAAGGAATAGAAATAAGTAGTAAAAATGTTATTCAAACTACTAATTCAATGGGCGAAATAGCAAATAAAACTTCAGTTATTGGTGATATTGCTTTTCAAACAAATATATTAGCACTAAATGCTGCTGTTGAAGCAGCCAGGGCAGGTATTTATGGAAAAGGATTTGGTGTAGTTGCGGCAGAAGTTGGTAAATTAGCTGAAAACTCAAAAAAAGCGGCTTCTGAAATTGACAACTTAACAAATAAGAGCTTTGGAATTGCTAAAAAATCAGGAGAACTTCTAGAACAAATAGCACCTGATATTAATAAAACAGCCCAGTTAGTACAGGAGATTACGAATGCCAGTTTTGAACAAAAATCAGGCACAGAACAGATTAATAATGCAATTCAGCAATTAAATAAAGTAACACAAGAAAACGCAGGTAGTGCAGAATTATTAGCCAGCAATGTGGAATCACTTAATGCCCTTGCTGATAAACTAAACAAACTAATTGATTTCTTTAAAACTGATGATTTGCAAAACTCAGATTCTGAAAAAACAGGAGAAATAGTTAAAGGCACTACTACTGAAGACAATATAAGTGAAAAAGAAGAGCCTATTATAAAATCAAAGCTTAACAAGAAATCAGATAAAGGGTTTTCTTTTAATTTGGGTGATAAAGATAATAACGATGACAAATTTGAGAAATTTTAAAAAAGGAGTATAATGCTTAATAAATCATTAAAAAGAAAATTTATTGTTATTCTGGCAATTAGTATTATTTTACCTATTGTAATTTTGATAACAATATCTGCCATAAAATTTCAAGACCTAACAAAGCAATCAGCTATTAATGAAGCAATTTCTATTAACCAAAAAATTTCTGATGAAATCAGAAGCCAACTCAGTACTGCATTTATTTCTTTAACTGCTTTTGAAGGAATCTATAAAGCAAATTTTAACAATAATCAAACCTTTGATTTCACCATTCAACAAGTTGAGACTTTAAATAGCGAATACCTAAAAAACAACCATATAATATCAAGTGCACACTTATTGTTAGAACCTAACACATATAAAGATCCACTTACCGGAACGTTAAATGAAAATTATGCATTAGTTAGTGCAGAACGTTATGGAGATGAAATAAGGACTAGTGTTAATTGGAATTATGAATTAAAATATGGATTATACGATAAACTAAAACTAAAAAGCCAACACGACTCAATTGTTGAACCCTATTTTAACACAATTGATGGTAAAACAGATTTAGTTATTTCTTATATCAGACAACTGTATTCTGGTGAAAACGTTATTGGTGCAACATGGTTTAATGTTTCTGTTGGATGGATTCAAAACTATTTAGAAACAACTAATGATATTAATGAGAATGTGAGACTCATGCTTAGCTCGCATAATCATATGTTAGTGGGCGACAAAAAAAACAATAAATACATTGGCAAGGATATTAAACAAATAGATAGTTTATCCAGCTTTATAGAACATTTTAACAATTCACTAAATATTGTAGAAACTGGTAGCAATATAAGTATCATCCAACCTATGACGTTCCCGAACTATGGAAATTTATGGCATATAAATTATACGGTTACTAAAAGTATTCTATTTAAAGAAGCAAATACAGATTTAATAAAAAGAATTATTTTCGGCTTTATAATAACTCTTCTTGCCGTATCTTTTTCATATTTTACAATAAATAAAATAGTAAGGCGAATTGCTAACTTATCTTCGTTGACAAAAAGGTTTGCAAAGGGCAACTTAAAAGTAAAGTTTTCAGATAACGGTGCTGATGAGATATCAGAGCTTGCTCAGTCTCTTAATACTACAAGTGAAAGATTTAGAGGGATATTAGAGAATATTAAAAATACTTCCACCGAACTATATAATTTCAGTTCAAAAATTGGAGAAACCAGTATTAAGTTATCCGAAGGAGCATCTGAACAAGCATCATCAACCGAAGAGGTTTCTGCATCCATGGAAGAAATGACAGCTAATATTGAGCAGAATGCAGAAAATGCAAAAGCAGCAGACTCTATTGCCAGAAAATCAGCTGATGGAATAGAAATTAGCAGTAAAAATGTTATTCAAACAACTAATTCAATGGGTGAAATCGCTACAAAAACTTCCGTTATTGGCGATATTGCTTTTCAAACAAATATTTTAGCTTTAAATGCTGCAGTTGAAGCAGCCAGGGCAGGTATTCATGGAAAAGGTTTTGGTGTAGTAGCTGCCGAGGTCGGGAAATTAGCTGATAACTCTAAAAAAGCTGCAGCTGACATTGATGAACTCACAAATAAAAGCTTTGGCATAGCTAAAAAATCTGGTGAACTTTTACAACAAATTGCACCTGACATTAATAAAACAGCAGAACTGGTTCAAGAGATTACAAATTCGAGTTTAGAGCAGAAATCCGGTGCAGAACAAATTAACAATGCTATTCAGCAATTAAATTCAATAACTCAGGAAAATGCAAGTAGTGCTGAATTATTAGCCAGTAAAGTAGAAGCGCTAAGTGCATTGGCTGATAAACTAAATAAGCTAATTAGTTTTTTCAAAATAGAAACGAAACAAGAAGTAGTACCTGAAAAGGAAGTAAAAGCTAAAAAACTAAAAACTAAAAACTAAAAACAATAAGTATCTTAAGAAAAACCAACTTGAGCCTGATTCTAATAATAATTTAGAAAAGGGGTTTTCTTTTAATTTGAATAGTGATAAAGAAAAGGATGATGAATTTGAAAAATTTTAACACAGCATGGTAATCTTGTGAAAGATTAATAAATTTAAAGTAAGATTACACGACATTTGACTTGATATTTTTTAAATAAGATGAAAGAACTTGATTTACAACGAATATTTGCGGCTAAATTATCAGATAAAGAATTTGATACACTAAGTAAGTTTATTTTTACCAGGTATGGTATAAAAATGCCTCCTGCAAAAAAAATTATGCTACAAAGTAGATTGCAAAAAAGATTACGTGCATTAGAAATTTATTCTTTTGCTGAGTATGTTGATTTTGTTTTTAGTAAGCAAGGTGATGAGGAAGTTGTACACATGATGGATGTTGTTTCAACTAATAAAACTGATTTTTATAGAGAACCTGCCCATTTTGAGTATCTGAAACAAAATGTTCTCCCAAAATACGTTAAAGATAATAACAGAAATTTAAAATTATGGAGTGCTGGATGTTCAAGTGGTCCGGAAGTTTATACTTTAGCAATTGTACTTAGCGAGTTTTTTGAAGCTCATCCCGGTTTTGATTTTAGTATTTTCGGAACAGATATTTCAACAAAAGTACTAAAGCAGGCACATGCAGCTATTTACAAGGAAGAAGCAGTAGCTATGATTCCTTTGGAAACAAAAAGGAAATACTTGTTAAAAAGTAAAGAAAGCACAAAAAAGGAGATAAGAGTTAATACCAAATTAAGACAAAAGACAAGTTATCAGCGATTAAATTTTATGGACAATAGTTATAATGTTCATGAAAAATTTGATATTATTTTTTGTAGAAATGTATTAATTTATTTTGATAGAGAAACACAGGAACAAGTTATTAATAAACTATGCAGACATCTAAAACCAGGTGGTTATTTCTTTTTAGGTCATTCAGAATCAATTACAAATATTGATGTTCCCTTAACCCAGATAAAACCTACAATATTTATTAGAAAATAGGCAAATAATATTATATGATGAATAATCCTGATAAATTTAAGTAAATAGTCAACAGTAATCTGTTAGTAACTGATACTGAAGACTGTAAACTAATAATAATATATAAAATGAGCGAGATTAAACTAACTGATGAATTTCTTATTGAAGAACTTAAACTAAGGTTTGAGGAAAAAAAAGAATCATTAAAAAAACTAGAGAAGCTTACAACTGAATTAAAAGAAGTTAACCATAAATTAGCTGAATCAGAGGCTTTAAAGAGTCACTTTATTTCAAACATAACCAATGAAATTGTTAACCCCTTTACTTCTATTGTTATTCTGTCTAAGAATATTTTATCGATAAAAGAAGGACAATGGGAAAGAGTTATGAAAATGGCAAATCTTATTTTTACTGAAGCTTTCAATCTCGACTTTCAGCTAAAGAATATTTTTGCCGCAGCTGAAATTGAAGCAGGAGAATTATTTTTGGAGGTTTCAAACGTAACAGTTGATACATTAATTAATGCTGTTATAGATTCATTTATTACTGAAGCAAAAAAGAAACGAATTGTTTTTGAATTTATAAAAATTGAAACTGAAACTGAAGAATTGCGATTTAAAACAGACTCTGAAAAACTTCGGCTTATATTGTCAAACTTAGTTGAAAATGCTGTTAAATATAGTAAAAATGAAAAAATTATTATTAAAAGAAAAGTTCAAGATGGTGTTTTAACAATAAGTGTTCAGGATTTTGGTATTGGAATTTCAGAAAATAATAAAAAAGTTATTTTTGATAGGTTTAAAAGACTTGATACGGGAATAAATTCAATTAACCGTGGACATGGTTTAGGTCTTTCAATTAACAAAGCATTACTCGATTTTTTAAGTGGTCAAATAGATATAGAAAGTACAAAAAACGTAGGTTCTACCTTTACCATTAATATTCCTGAAGCGGTATCGGATGCAGAGTCATTTTCGGCTGATGGTAGTGATTATATCTTTGACACAGATGATGAAATTTTTTAAGCGGGATAAAGATGGAAAAACCAAAACATTTTTTATATCCCGGTGCAATTTATGTAAGCCATGAACCTTCAATGATTACAACCATTTTGGGCTCTTGTATTGCTGTTTGTTTGTATGACTCAGTTCTTCAAATTGGTGGGATGAATCATTTTATGCTACCCTTGTGGAATGGGCAGGGACTGGCTTCACCACGTTATGGGAATATAGCTATTGATAAATTAATTCGTAAGCTGGAATCTCTTGGCAGTTCAAAAGCAAATATAAAAGCTAAGGTTTTTGGTGGTGGTGAAATTATAGCCACAAATATTAATCAGTTTATGATTGGTGATAGAAATATTCGTATTGCCAAAGATCTGCTTCATGAAGAAGGAATACCCATTGTAAGCTCAAGTGTTGGTGGAAAACTGGGAAGAAAAATTATTTTCAACACCCAAACTGGTGAAGTAAGACAAAAGTATGTTGGTGGACAAAAATAGTTTATAAAATTACTTTTATTGATTGCAAATTATTTTAATATTTTATAATTTTGTTTGTATAAGAAATAGATACATGAAGAAAAAAATTCGGGTACTTATAGTTGATGATTCTGCAATTGTTCGAAATGCATTAGTAGAGATTTTCAGTCTTGATAAGGATATAGAAGTTATGGGAACTGCAGGTGACCCATATATTGCAGCTAAAAAAATTCAAAAAGAAGTTCCAGATGTTATTACCTTAGATATCGAAATGCCCAGGATGGATGGATTAACTTTTCTAAGGAAGATTATGTCACAACATCCAATCCCCGTAGTTGTAATCTCTAGTCTTACTGAAAAAGGAACGCAAACCGCATTAAAATCTTTAGAATATGGAGCTGTTGAGATTCTGACTAAACCACAAATGCATACCAAGGAGTTTATAGAAGAATCCCGAATAAAAATATGTGATGTAATTAAAGCTGCAGCAGTTTCAAGGTTAAGAAGAAAAGCATTTAGTAGGCCTAAAACTATGGAAGTAAAACCAAAACTTTCTGCTGATGCAGTTATTTCAAAAGCCACCAGGTACAGCTTACCGAAAACAACAGACATTGTAATTTCTGTAGGTGCTTCTACCGGAGGTACTGAAGCATTAAGAATATTTTTAGAAGAAATGCCTTTAGATACACCAGGCATTGTAATTGTTCAGCATATGCCAGAACACTTTACACGTTCATTTGCAGAGCGTTTAAATGATCTTTGTAAAATATCAGTAAAAGAAGCTGAAGATGGTGATTCAGTATTACGTGGCAGAGCATTAATTGCACCAGGTAATAAACACACTTTATTACGCAGAAGCGGTGCTAGATATTATGTGGAAGTTAAAAATGGCCCTTTGGTTAACAGGCATCGTCCATCGGTAGATGTTCTTTTTAGATCAACTGCGTTATATGCAGGAAGTAATGCTATTGGAATTATTATGACTGGTATGGGAGATGATGGAGCCAAGGGCTTATTGGAAATGAAAGAGGCTGGTGCAAAAACAATAGCGCAAGATGAAACATCATGTGTTGTTTATGGAATGCCAAAAGAAGCAGTAAAATTAAATGCGGCAGATAAAGTTCTACCTCTTGATAAAATAGCTTCCCATACATTAATAATGAGAGGTAAATTCTAATAGTTTTACACCTTGTAGAATTTATTTTAATTAAAAAGTTGTATGGAATCAAATCACACCACAATTATACCAAATTACAAAATGAGTTTGTTTTACCAGTTTTTTTCCTGGTGCTCAGGGGCACGTTTGTATTTATTAAAGGGATGCCCTACTGATTACAACAAATATTTTGGTATTGGAATGATTATTTTCCTTACTGGAATAATGGCTTCCATTACTGGTTTTTTTGCTCTATTTACAATTTTTGATTCATATCCTGTAGCAATAATATTTGGAATTTTTTGGGGAATTTTAATTTTCTTTCTTGACTGGTTTATCGTTGCAAGTTTAAAAAAAGAAGAAAAATTTCTTCCAGAATTTCTATTTTCTATTCCCAGAATTTTTTTAGCAATACTTTTAGCTGTTGTAATTTCAAAACCATTAGAACTTAAATTATTTGAAAAAGAAATAAATGCTGTTTTAGTAAGCATGAAAACAGAATCATCAATACAGTTTAAGCAATTAGTTGATAAAGAATTTATTCAAATACAAACGCTTAAATTAGAAAATGATAATTTAAATAGAGACCTAAAAGACAAAGAAGAGCAAAGAGAATTATTGTTTGATATGATAATAAAAGAAGCAGAAGGAGAAAGCCCCACAGGCAGAGTAGGAAAAGGGCCTGTATATCGTGAAAAAAAAGCAGAATTTGATAGACTTAACCTGAATTTGGATGAGTTTAAAAAGAACAGTGCAGAGCAAATTAAACTAAATAATCAAAAAATTGAAAAACTTGAACTTCTAAGAAATGAAAAAGTAAAAGATGGAAGTAAAGATATATATAAAGCAGATGGTTTATTAGCAAGGCTGGAAGCAATGTCAAAATTAAAAAAGAATAATTCAACTGTAAACTCAGCATCATGGTTTATTTTTATTCTTTTTATTCTAATAGAAGCTGCACCAATTTTGGTAAAACTTTTATCACGACGCGGACCTTATGATGAATTAATTGAAAAAGAAGAATATGAAAAACTTGTAGAATACAAAAAACAAAAAATAAAAGCTAAGTTTTTGGCAAATAATTATTTAGAGCTATTAAAACAAAAGGACGAATTACAAATTGAAGCTGAAAAAAGGAATAATGAAAACCTAATAAAACACATTGAGGAAGCTAAAGAAGATATCAATAAAAAAGTAGTGGACAAATGGAAGGAAAAAGAGTTAGAGGCTGTAATACAAAATGATACAGAGACTAATTTAGCTGAAGAAAGTTTCAATAAGTCTGATGATAACAAAGGTGAAACAGTAAAAATTGATTAATCGTAGTAAATTATGACAAAAAAAATATTAATTGTTGACGATATCTTTTCAAATAGATTATTATTGAGTTCTACTCTTGAAAGTATTGGTATTGACTCCAAAACTGTTGAAAATGGTCAAAAGGCAATTGAATCATTGCAAAGTGATAATTTTGGAATGATTTTACTGGATATTGAAATGCCGGTAATGAATGGAATTGAAACTGCAAAGTACATTCGTGAAGAAATGACCGATGAATATAACAAACTCCCCATAATTGCACTCACTGCACACAATCCCGAAGAATATGGAGGACGCATAAATGATGCAGGTTTTAATGAAATATTATCAAAACCTTACTCAGTTGAAAAACTTGGCAATATTATTGAAAAGTATTTATAACAAAAGCAAGGTTTATTAACGACCCTTGTAAATTATTTCTGAAATAATTTCAAGTAAAGTTGGCAAATTCGTTTTTTTTTATAAATTTTGCTACTTTGTATTGCAAGTGTAAACAAACTTTTTTCAACAGGTTGAAGCATGAATTCGTCTGATAATAAAGATTACATAATAAAATTTACCATTAACGGTTTATTAGTGGGAGTACTCGCCAGATTACTTTTCATAATAAATGGCCTCATTAATAACAATTATGAGTTTTCATTAAATGGTGTTTACCAATATTATGTTGCAAGTCCCGAAAATTTAATTTTTGATTTTATAATTATTGTTTCAGCAGGCTTAATAGGCTATATGCTTGGAAAAACATACACTGATAAAAAAAATGAGCTTGAAAACAGCCTCCTTGTTGAAAAAGAGCGAACAAAAAAAGTATTTAGTTTTACAGAAAGGTTAAGAGAGGGGAACTATTTAGATGAAGAAATTCTTGAAACAAGAGATGAATTATCAAAATCATTAATTAATCTGCGTGATGAATTAAAACTAAAGGAAGAAAAAGAAAACAAACGTAAAAAAGAAGAAGCAGAACAACACTGGATTACGGAAGGTTTAGCAACATTTGGTGCAATACTTCGTGAAACGAGTAATGATTTGGATGCACTTTCGTATCGAGTTGTAAGCGAAATGGCAAAATACCTTAAAGCTCAAGTTGTTGGTATATTTATTATTAACGACTCCAATCCTGAAGAGCTTTTTATTGAACAAACCGGTGCTTTTGCTTATGGTAGAGAAAAGTTTAGTGATAAGAGAATAGAGTTTGGTGAAGGTTTGGTGGGCGCAAGTATTCTTGAGAAAAAATCAATTTTCTTAAAAGAAGTAACAGATAGCTATATAGAAATAACCTCAGGATTTGGAAAAGCAAATCCTAAAAGCGTAATTATTGTTCCCCTAATTATTAATGAAGAAGACGTTTTTGGGGCAATTGAAATTGCTTCCTTAAAGGTTTTTGAAGATTTTGAGTTAGAGTTTGTTGAAAAAACTGCTGAAAGTATTGCCTCAACGATTTCTAGTTTGAAGATAAATATGCAGACCTCATTTTTGCTGAAAGAGTCACGTGAAACTCAGAAAAAAATGACGAATCAGGAAAAGGAGATGACTGCTAGTATGAATGAGTTGAAGCAAATTCAAGTTGAAGCGGCAAAACAAAGCGAACAGTTTGTTAGCTTTACCAACTCAGTAAATCATACAATGATTAGGGCAGAATATACAAATGACGGAACTTTACTATATGCCAATACAAAATTTCTTGATAAACTTGGATACAAATCAAACCGGGAAGTAGAAGGAAAACCAATTTCAATGTTTATTAATGAAAAAGACAAGGTTTGGTTTGATGACCTTTGGAATCGTTTAAAAACAGGAGGGCATCACTTTGAAGGAGATATGAAACACGTATCAAAACAAGGAACTGATGTTTGGACAATGGCTACATATGTGAGTGTAAGGGATCAGGAAGGTAATCCTGAAAAAATCCTGTTTTTAGGTATTGATACAACTGAAGCAAAAAAGCAAAGTCTGGATTACAAAGCTCAAATTGATGCACTAAATCGTTCAACAATAAAAGCTGAATTTAGTCCGGGTGGTAAAGTTGTTGACTTTAACCCTAAATTCCAACAGGCTATGAAATATAGTGATCAGGAATTAGGAGATCATACTATTTTTGATTTTATTGACCCTGCTGAAGTAAATGAATTTAATATTATCTGGAAAAATATTATCGCCGGTGTTCCTTTTGAAGGCAGACTAAAAATGTTATCAAAAGAAGGTGATGAAAAGTGGTTTCATGGTACTTATTCTATTGTGCATGACATGTATGGCGATATTGCAAAAATTATTTACATCGGTAATGAAATTACGGGTCAAATAAAAATTGAACATAAAAATAAAGAACAAACTACTACCTTAAAAGTTCAAGAGGAAAAACTACAACAATCTCAAGATGAGTTAACAAAGAAACTACGTGAAGCTCGTGAAGAAATGCGTATGCAGTTCCGTGAAATAGAGACCGTTAAACTACTGAATGAAAAAACACTCGAAGGCATGCTTGATGCTGTTGTGACTATTAATCAGGACAATATTATCAAATTCTTTAATAAAGCTGCCGAGGATCTTTGGTCAATCAATAGGAAACAGGTAATTAACAGGCATATAAATGAACTTTTACCTGAACGCCATGCCGAAATGGGTGACGGATACCTGGGTAATTACTTCAAATATGGTGATGACACCATGCTAAATACCAGAACCGAAGTGTTTGTTGTTGATAAATTTGGTGATAAAATAAGTGTATTATTAACATTATCTGAAGCTCAAATAGGAAAACGATATAGCTTAACCGCCTTTACTCAAAAAATAGAAGTTGAACTTTTCTAAATAAGTTTTCCAATGTTTTTTTCTTTCTAAAATCAACCTTATCAATTAATTATTAAACTGCTATGCGCTAATTGTCATAGTACTGTTAATAACTTTGTGTGCTTACCATACAGCCTTTAAGAGGATTATTTTATATTTGCATTTTGCAAAAAAATAAACTTATGGCTGAACAGTATTCAGAAGACACTATTAAAACCTTAGATTGGAAAGAGCATATTCGGTTAAGGCCAGGTATGTATATTGGAAAATTAGGTGATGGGTCTTCGCGAGATGATGGTATCTATATTCTGTTAAAGGAGGTTTTTGATAACTCAATTGATGAGTATATGATGGGCCATGGAAAAAAAATTGATGTTACCATTACAGATCGTCAGGTTAAAATTAGAGATTATGGGCGCGGTATCCCTTTAGGGAAACTAATTGATGTAGCATCAAAAATGAATACAGGTGCTAAATATGATTCAAAAGTTTTTAAAAAATCAGTAGGTTTAAATGGTGTAGGTATTAAGGCCGTAAATGCACTATCTCATAAATTTAATATAAAAGCTTTTCGCGAAAATGAAGTTAAAGAAGTTCATTTTTCTCAAGGTCAGATTGTTGAAGAATTTGATATTCAGACTACAGATGAGACAAATGGAACCGAAGTGATATTTATTCCTGATCAAGAATTATTTGGTGAATTTCATTACCTTTCTGATTATGTTGAAACCATGTTGCGGAATTATACCTACCTTAATTCCGGCCTTTCAATTTATTTCAATGGCAATAGATACTATTCTAAAAATGGCCTTTTAGATTTGCTGGAAGATAATATGAGCGGTGAAGGTCTTTACCCAATAATTCATTTAAAAGGCGAAGATATTGAGATTGCTATTACTCATGGCAACCAATATGGCGAAGAGTATTATTCATTTGCAAACGGACAACACACCTCCCAAGGCGGAACTCACTTATTAGCTTTTAGAGAAGCAGTGGCAAAAACCATCAGAGAGTTTTACAAAAAGGATTATGATGTGTCTGATATTCGCTCTTCGATTATTGCTGCCGTAAGTGTAAAAATAGAAGAACCTGTTTTTGAATCTCAAACAAAAACAAAACTTGGTTCAAAAAATATGGTACCCGATGGCATTTCTGTACGAAATTTCATCTTAGACTTTGTTAAAAAATCACTAGATAATTACTTGCACAAAAATCCAGCTACTGCTGAAATACTTTTAAGGAAAATTCAGGAATCTGAAAAAGAAAGAAAAGCAATTTCAGGTATAAAAAAACTTGCCAGAGAAAGAGCAAAAAAAGTTAGTCTGCATAATAAAAAACTACGTGATTGTCGTGTTCATTATAATTCAAAACATGAACGGCGTAGTGAGTCAACCATTTTTATTACTGAGGGAGATTCTGCTAGTGGTTCAATAACAAAATCGAGAAATGTTAATACACAAGCGGTTTTTAGCTTAAAAGGCAAACCTTTAAATACTTTTGGCTTAACAAAAAAAGTAGTTTACGAAAACGAGGAGTTCAACCTTTTACAGGCTGCTTTAAATATTGAAGAAGGAGTTGAAAATATAAGGTATAATAATATTGTAATTGCTACCGATGCTGATGTTGATGGAATGCACATTAGGTTATTATTAATTACATTCTTTTTAAAGTTTTTCCCTGATGTGGTAAAACAGAATCATTTACATATTTTGCAAACACCCTTATTTAGAGTTAGAAACAAAAAAAATACAATATATTGTTATTCTGATGAAGAAAAAATAGATGCTATGAAAAAACTGGGTAAAAATCCTGAAATTACTAGGTTTAAGGGACTTGGTGAGATTTCGCCAGATGAGTTTGTGCATTTTATTGGTGAAAAAATTAGGTTGGAGCCCGTATTATTGAAAAGAGACGAGTCAACAGCAGATATGCTGAATTTTTACATGGGAAAGAATACTCCACAACGACAAGACTTTATTATTGAAAACCTTAGGGTTGAAGAGGATTTGGTAGAACAGGAGTAACGAAATTGAAAATAGGCAGTAACAATATTAAACAATACAAAATATAGAGAACTAACAATTAGATGGAAGAAAATTTAGAAAATAAGGATGATATAAACCAACACGATGAGAATGGAGAAATGCAGGACGTGAATTATATTTCCGGAATGTATAAAAACTGGTTCTTAGATTATGCATCTTATGTAATACTGGAAAGGGCTGTGCCTCATGTGCTTGATGGCTTAAAGCCTGTACACAGGAGGATATTGCATTCCATGAAAAGGCTTGACGATGGCAGGTACAATAAAGTAGCTAATATTATTGGCTATACCATGCAATATCACCCACATGGTGATGCATCAATTGGTGATGCTTTGGTACAATTAGGACAAAAGGATTTATTGATTGATGCACAGGGAAACTGGGGGAATATTTATACTGGAGATAGATCAGCTGCACCCAGATATATTGAAGCACGATTATCTAAATTTGCCCTTGATATTGTATTTAATCCTAAAATTACCGATTGGAAATTATCATATGATGGCAGAAATAAAGAACCAATTAATCTGCCGGTTAAATTTCCATTATTACTTGTGCAAGGTGTTGAGGGTATTGCTGTAGGCTTAGCTTCAAAAATTTTACCTCATAATTTTATTGAACTTATTGATGCATCAATTAAACACCTAAAAGGGCAAGAGTTCGAAATTTTACCTGATTTTATTACCGGTGGGTTTGCAGATTTCTCTAAATATAATGATGGGCTGCGTGGTGGAAAAGTAAGGGTTAGAGCCAAAATAGAAAAATTCGATAAAAAGACACTGATTATTAAGGAACTTCCATTTGG
>Ga0164318_10003642_pt1 | contig 14647 bp, 14 predicted proteins | sample GuaBasSedimGuay9_FD_113734 | JGI IMG/M metagenome (GOLD analysis project Ga0164318, IMG submission 113734) | Subseafloor sediment microbial communities from Guaymas Basin, Gulf of California, Mexico - Guay9, Core 4571-4, 0-3 cm | ecosystem: Environmental > Aquatic > Marine > Hydrothermal vents...
CCAATATAAGATGCCTTGGTTTTTCTAAATTTGAAATCAATTGTTCTAGTGATATAAGGGTAAAATTCATCCCAGTCTCTTCTACTATAAACAAAAACCCCTATCTTACCAGAAGAACCCGAGGAATGGATAACATGATACCTATTATTCAAAAGATCATTTGGATTCTTACTTCTCTGTAAAAAATTCATTATATCATTTTTCGAAATATCATTGACAACTAGAATATCATCAAAATTATCCATAACAGTTTTTTTATCTATCACTGGTAACTCCTCTATAGAAACTTTCTTCAACTTATTTTCATCCAACCCTACGGATCTGTAAAGCCTATAGTAAAACCTTGAGCTTCTATATGCAAACCTTAGTATCCTCCGAAGTTTTTTCTCTCTTAACCTTAGAATGCTCTCCCGGTTTCTCTTTTCATTTGATCTCAAGGAGATAAAACTTTTTATCATTGTTAAACTACTCATTCTTCCACAGCAACCTCCTCCTGTTTTTTGAATTTTTTCGCAACTATGTAGATCTCTGAGCTGCTTTTACGCGAAGCAGGTGGCGAATGAAGTTTCACTATTTCAAAACAATCTTTCACTTTCTCAAGGAAATCTCTTAACAACTCTCCATCAAATACTTTGCATACAAAATTTCCACTGTTTTTCAAAAATTTTTTTGCAAAACCTAATGCATTTTCAGACAACCATATACTATTTGCATGATCCATTGAGTAGTTTCCAGATATGTTTGGTGACATATCAGATATGACAACATTTATTTTTCTACCATTTATTTTATTTTTTATCTTTTCAATTGTTTCATTTTTTGTCATATCACCCTTTATAAAAACTATACCATCAATTGGTTTTATAGGTTGAATATCCACGGCGATCAACAGACCCTTTTTACCCACGAGTTCTTTTGCAACCTGGCTCCATCCACCAGGTGCTGCTCCGAGATCAACAACCACATCTCCTTTTCTTATTATATGAAATCTGCTCTGGATTTGTTTCAACTTGTATGCTGCCCTAGAGTGATAACCCTCTTTTTTTGCCGCCTTGTAAAAATGTTCTCTCTTCCTTTCTCTATACCATCTTGTCATTTTCTCACAAGAAAAAAGAAGAAGAAATGGGATTTAAAACTATAGTACTATGTCAATGTCTAGTCTCTCTGCAAGTTCCTTGTAACGGTTTCTTATTGTTACCTCTGTCACACCAGCGACATCTGCGACCTCTCTCTGTGTTCTTCTCTCACCACATAGTATAGAGGCTATATAGATGGCTGCTGCTGCGACACCAGTTGGTCCTCTACCAGAGGTGAGCTCTTTATCTGCTGCCTCTTTTAGTATCTCAATAGCCTTTGATTGAACATCACCGCTCAGTCCGAGTTCACTGCAGAAACGAGATATATAATCCTGTGGTGATGTAGGCATGAGTTTCAAACCCAGCTCTCGTGCTATAAACCTATATGTTCTACCAATCTCTTTTCTAGAGACGCCAGATGCCTCTGCTATCTCATCCAATGTTCTGGGAACGCCGCATTGACGACAAGCTGCATACAAGGCTGCTGCTGATACTCCTTCTATGCTCCTACCACGTATAAGGTTTTTAATAACTGCTTTTCTATATATCATAGCAGCTGTCTCTCTAACATTTCTAGGTAGACCCATACCTGATGCCATCCTGTCAAGCTCTGCTAATGCAAATGCAAGGTTTCTCTCAGTGGCATTACTAACCCTGATTCTACGCTGCCATTTCCTAAGACGATATAACTGAGCTCTGCTCCTTGTTGGTATAGATTTACCATAAGAATCCCTGTTCTTCCAGCCTATAACTGTGCTGAGACCCTTATCATGAATGGTATAGGTCAAAGGCGCACCAACCCTAGATCGTTTTTCCCTCTGCTCGCTATCAAAGGCACGCCATTCTGGGCCATGGTCAACAAAATCCTCATCAATAACAAGACCACAATCCTCACAAACCAACTCCCCACGGGCATAGTCCCTAGTTAAATGAGTGCTTCCACACTCTGGACATTGAGTAATCTCCTCAATCGGCTGCTTATTCTTTTTCTTTTTTCTATCCTCCAAAAAAATCACCCCATAATATTTTTAAACTTTTCGATAGGCTTTTAAAATGAATATAAAAACTATTATATAAAGTTTTCTCTTGTTTATATATTTGTCCTACTGATATCATCTGTTTAGATTTTTTAAAATAGAAAGTTTTTTAATTATATCAGCACCAGTTTATTTTCCTATAGAATGGATAATGCATCTAGAGTTCTCCTGGTCCCACCATGCACATGCGTTTTCTAAACATTTCGCATATTGAATGTTTCCTTTTCCACTCAATAAAGGACAATACCCAGTCATGTAAAAATGTAAAATTTACCGGGTATTTAACAGTAGTTGTTTTTAATGGATATAGAGACCACCGTTTACATTTATTGTCTCACCGGTGATATATGAGGATAAATCTGATGCTAAAAACAAGCAAACATTTGCAACTTCCTCTGGTTTTCCAAGTCTACCCAGTGGTATCTCTGATTCTCTTTTTCTTCGCATTTCCTCAGTATAATGCGCTACGATGTCTGTATCTATTGTACCTGGTGCGACAGCGTTCACAAGAATATTCTTGGGGGCTAACTCCAATGCTAGACTTCTCATCAACCCTAGCATGCCAGCCTTTGATGTTGCATAATCTGCACCATGGGCTGAACCTTTGAATGCAAGCTGGGAGGAAATAAAAATTATCCTCCCACCATTTGGGATAAAAGGTAGAGAACACTTGCATAGGTTATAACAACCATTCAGGTTTACATCAAGTACTCTTCTCCAAGTTTCTAAAGGTAGATCCTTGAAATAATTTCTCACATATATGCCTGCATTATTTACGAGAATGTCGATATGATCTGCTCTATCAACAAAATTAGAAACCATGTTTCTAACCTCCTCTAGGCTTGCTATGTCGCCTTTTAACAGCATTCCACTACCGTTTTTTTCTTCTATTGTTCCTAGTACTTTTTTCGCCTCTTTTTCACTAGAGTTATAGTTTATACCCACAAACGCACCATGCTCTGCAAACCTTATAGCAATAGCACGCCCTATGCCCCTAGATGCCCCGCTAATCAATGCTGTTTTACCTTTTAACAACATGGAATCCTAATATTATTTCAGTATTTGTAAAGGTTATGTTTTAAATAGAAGAAAAAATCCTCTGATAGAGAAATTATCAGTTTATAATTGGTGGTTAGTGAAAATAAAAAAAATACATAAAAAGTTAAATTGTAAGATGTTAGTTCTCAACTTTGAATGAAGATATTACTAGCTAGACCTCAGATAAATCCAGATTCACATGGAGAGATGCTTAAACTACCGCCTTTGACTCTTCTTCAAATAGCGGCTTTAACACCTCCAGAATATGAGGTTTCTATAATAGATGAAAGCTTTGAGAAAATAGGGTTCAACGAGGACTATGACTTAGTTGCTCTAAGTTTTAGAACATTAAACGCACCGAGGGCATATGAAATAGCTGATGAGTTTAGAAAACAAGGAGTAACAGTTGTTTGTGGCGGCTGGCATCCCTCTGCATTGCCGGAGGAGGCTAAGCAGCATGCAGACGCAGTGGTTATTGGAGAAGCAGAAGGCGCCTGGCCCCAATTACTAACAGATTTTAAAAAGGGGAAATTAAAACCTTTTTACAAGGCAAAACTTGTTGATCCCTCATTAATACCAGAGCCTCGAAGAAATATTTTTAGATATACACATGTTATAGAAACAGTTCAAATATCTAGAGGATGCCCGTACAAATGCGAATTTTGCAGTATCTCCAACATGATAAATGGCAACATATACAGGGCTAGACCCATTGAAAACGTCATAAGAGAGATAAAAAATATTAAGAATAAATTCCTAGTTTTTGTCGATCCCTCCCTAACCATAAACATTAAACACACAAAAAATCTTTTCAAAAACATGAGAAATTTGAATAAAAAATTCGCCTGCTTTGGAAACACCAACCTAGCAGATGATGAAAAATTTTTAAAACTAGCATCAGAAGCAGGCTGCCTCGGCTGGTCAATAGGTTTTGAATCTATCTCTCAAAAAAGCATAGAGGACATAGGTAAAAAAACAAACAAGGTCAGAGATTATAAAAGAATCATTAGAAAAGTCCATGATCACAACATGGCGGTTTTAGGTTCTTTCGTCTTTGGCTTTGACTCAGATACCATAAATACCTTTGATGCCACGCTTGATACAATATATGATCTAGAGTTAGACACTGTAGGCATAAATATTCTTACTCCATTCCCCGGGACACCCTTATACACTAGATTAGAAAAGGAGGGTAGGATACTCACCAGAGATTGGTCGAAGTATGGAATGAGAGATGTTGTATTTAAGCCAAAAAATATGACACCAGAAGAGCTCCTGGATGGTGTTAAAAAAATAGCCGGAGAATTTTATTCTCATAAAAGCCTGTTTAAAGTAGCTTTGAATAGTATAAAACTTGGCTTCTATCCCTCACTAGCTGTTGGCCTTTGGAGATATGGACAAAGGATGGATTATAAAAAAAGATGGAACTGGATATAGAATAACCATTTTTTTAGAAAAATTTAATTAACCATGTTTGCTAAAAATAATGAATGATGATAAAATTTAATGAAGATTATGAGGAAATGGTCACCTATTGGTATGAAAATTACTGGGAACCCGGTTTTAAACAATGGTGGAAGGGCCATGAGACACTGGCTTTACATGTAGGACTGTATGAAAAAGGGATTAAAAACTTGAGAGATGCGTTGCTTAACATGAATGATTTTGTTGGTACATTATTAAAGCTAAAGAAGAATGAAAAGGTAAAAGTGTTAGATGCTGGGTGTGGTGTTGGAGGCACATCAATCTACCTGGGAAACAAGTACCCAAAGGCAAAATTCATTGGCATAACAATTAGTAGAAAACAGGTTGAATGGGCAAAAAAATATGCAAAAGAGAGAAATTTTAACAAAAACACTGAGTTTTTAAGAAGAAGTTATTTAGATACAGGTTTTCAAGATGAAAGTTTTGATAAAATATTTGCCTTGGAATCTGTAGATTACGCCCCAGATAAAAGAAAATTTGTAAAAGAGATGAATAGGATACTTAAAAAAGGCGGACGGCTAGTTGTTGTTGGACCTGCCATGAGAAAAACACAGCTTAATCCATTTATGAAAAAAATATGCCGATTGTTTAACATTGGAAGAGGAAACCCTTTTTCTTTTCTAACATTGAATGATTTTAAAAGATATCTTGAAGAAGAAGGTTTCACCAATATTAAACTAATAGATATATCAAAAAAAACATATAGATCATCTGTTAACTCAACCATTATCGGAATACCTTTTTTATTATAGTATTTTTTAAAAAGTTGCTAAAAGGCAAAAAATATGACTACTCTAAAGATCCTCATTTTTATCTTGCTGTAGATGTTTTAGCCCCAATCCTGGGATTAAGTGGTGTAGCTGGCTATTATGCAATAACAGCTGATAAAAGATAATCTATCCTCTTCATCTTCTAAAATGCCCTACTAACACAAAACCTTTAAATAATGAGCTGTATTTTCCTCATCCCTAAAAAATAGGTATTTGGGTGCTATCATAGGACATGGTAAAAAGCATGTATAGCTACATAGCAGACATCTGGAAGAAGGTGGATACATCCTTTGGTTCTCCACAAAAAAATAGGCTTATCCAGTGGAGAAAAGAAGGAAGCATAGTGAGAGTGGAAAAACCACTTAGGCTAAATCGAGCAAGAGCACTTGGATACAAAGCAAAACAAGGATATATCATAGTGCGAGCCAGAGTTAGAAAGGGTGGAATGAGAAAGGAGAGACCCAGAGGTGGTAGAAAACCATCTAAAATGGGTGTAAACAAGATAACACCTGCTAAAAGTATACAGAGGATAGCAGAGGAGAGAACAGCAAAAAAATACCCCAACCTTGAGGTTTTAAACTCATATTGGGTTGGCGAAGATGGAAAATACCAATACTATGAGGTAATACTAGTTGACCCTGCACATCCAATGATAAAAAACGATCCAAAAATAAACTGGATTTGCAACCGTAAACACAAGGGTAGAGTGTTCAGAGGACTAACAAACGCTGGAAAAAAAGGCAGAGGGTTAAGAAACAAGGGAAAAGGTGCAGAAAAAGTTAGACCCAGTATAAGAGCACATAGCAGCAGAGGAAAATAAAAAAGATTTTTACTATTTTACTAGCATCACTGTTTTATGCGCCTCTTTTACAACCCTATCAGCCACTGATCCCAGTAGATAACTACCTATCTCGCTGATTCCCTTCCTACCTAACACTATTAAATCACAATCTCTCTTACTCGCGGTTTCAATTATTTTCTCTGCGGCATCTCCCTCTTTCACAATTCCTCTAATTCTAACATTTGGAAAATTTTTTATTTTATCTGATATAAGCTGTTTTGCTTTTTTCTTTGTCTCCTTATATGCATTTCTATCAAGTTTCTCTGTTGCCTTTGGTGTAACAGCGAGAAGTATTATCTCTCCATCTGGGTCAAGAAGGCTCAGTGCTTTTTCAAATGCCTTTTCAGATCCCTCTGAGCCATCATAGGCGACCAATATCTTCCTCATTTTCTCCCCCTTATATTATTTTACCTTTCTCCATCTAGTACCTTCCCTTGTATCCTCGATCTCTATCCCTATCTCATTTAGTTCAGCTCTAATAGCATCTGCTTTAACCCATTCCTTGTTTTTCCTGGCGTTTTCCCTGATTTTTAGAATTTCATCTATTATTTCGTCTATCTTATCCTTTGTTTTAACGCCATATTTCTTTGCAAGCTTCTCTATTTTTTCTTTAACCTCTGTTTCTTCTTTTTTCTCTTGGAATAAGGTTAATATTTTTCCCAACTCTAGAAGAGTAGAATATGCTTTTTCAGCTGCCTTGGAGCTTATCTCTTTATTTTTAAGATACCTATTTACAATCCTTATGAAGGAAAATAGTTCTGCTATGGCTCTTGGCGTGTTGAAATCATCATCCATTGCCTCCTCAAATCTATTTTTGAATTTTTTAACCTCGCTGAGAAAGATTTTCTCATCTGATTTTGCCATGTGTTTTTCCTTGCAATATTTTTCTAGATCTTGTTTTACCCTGTAGATTTTTTTAAGTGATGCTTCGGCATTTTCTAATGCTTTTTCGTTGAAGTCCGGTGGGCTCCTGTGGTGATTCGATACAAAAAAGAACCTGATTACATCAGGTTTCCATTTTTTAATTGCATCTCTAATGTTTATTATATTCCCCAGGGATTTTGACATTTTTTCTTTGTTAACTGTGAGTAAACCTACGTGAATCCAATAGTTTACAAATTTCTTACCAGTTGCAGCCTCAGCCTGTGCTATCTCATTCTCATGATGTGGAAATATTAAATCCATTCCACCTCCGTGGATATCAAAAGGTAAACCCAGGTATTTACTGCTCATGGTTGAACATTCTATATGCCATCCTGGCCTGCCTTTACCCCATGGTGAATCCCATGAGGGCTCCCCTGGTTTTGCTGATTTCCAAAGTGCGAAATCCAATGGGTTTCTCTTTTTTTCAGTGGGTTCTATCCTTGCACCAGCTTTCATCTCCTCTAGTTTCCGTCTGGAAAGTCTCCCATACTCTTTGAATTTTTCTACACTAAAATATACATCTCCATCTGAAACATAACCATAACCGTTTTCTAATATTTTTTGGATTATCTCTATCATATCATTTATGTTCTCTGAGGCTTTGGGGTAAAAATCTGCTCTTCTTATCCCAAGTGCATCTAGATCTTTTAAACATCTTTCAGTAAAATATTTTGAATAATCTAACGGGTTTATTCCTTTTTTATTTGCAGCAGCTATTATCTTATCATCAACATCGGTTATATTTTGCACATAAGTAACCTTGTACCCCTTGTATTCTAAATATCTTCTTATGATGTCAAAAGCTAAATAGGTTCTAGCATGACCTATATGGGCATCGGAATAAACAGTCATACCACAAACATACATTTTTACTTTTCCTTTTTCAACTGGTATAAACTCTTCTTTTTTTCTAGACATTGTATTGTAGATTTTTAGTACCATTTCTGTTAAATCTTAATCATGTTTTAAATAAAATACTTTACTAAGATGTCTTCTCTTTTTGGATAGTAAATCATTTATAATAGTTCTTTATATTACGCAATGAGGAGGTTAATAACTATATGAAGATAACTTTTAGTTTAATAAAAGCAGATGTTGGTGGATGGCCTGGTCATGCAAATGTTCACCCGGATCTAATAAAGATCGCTGAGGGAGAACTGTCAAAAGCAAAAAAAAGTGGTTTACTAACAGATTTTCATGTGACACACTGCGGCGATGATCTAGAACTAATAATGACCCACAATAAAGGGGAGAATAATGAAAAGATACATGAGCTGGCATGGAATACGTTCAAAAAAGCTACTGAGAGAGCAAAAGAGTTGAAACTTTATGGTGCTGGACAGGATCTACTATCAGATGCGTTCTCTGGGAATGTCAAAGGTATGGGACCAGGTGTTGCAGAAATGGAGTTCACAGAGAGAAAAGGCGAGCCTGTGATTGCATTTATGATGGACAAAACCGAGCCTGGCGCCTTTAACCTACCAATATTCAGAGCCTTTGCAGATCCATTTAACACAGCTGGTTTAGTAATTGATCCATCTATGCACTCTGGTTTTATCTTTGAAGTATGGGATATACATGAGCATAAGTCAGTAAAAATGAAAATCCCAGAGGAGATATATGATGTATTAGCACTAATTGGGGCTAAATCCAGATTTGTGATAAAAAGAGTATACCCGAAGGAGGGTGGAAAACTACCAGTTGATGAACCAGTTGCAGCTATCTCAACAGAAAAACTCTATCAGATCGCTGGTAAGTATATTGGAAAAGATGACCCTGTCGCTGTGGTAAGAGCACAATCTGGTCTACCTGCACTTGGTGAAGTGCTAAACCCATATGCTTTTCCACATCTCGTCTCCGGATGGATGAGAGGATCGCACAATGGGCCGATAATGCCAGTCGGAGTTAAAAATGCTATCTGCACACGATTTGATGGCCCACCAAGAGTAATAGCACTCGGGTTCCAACTATCCAATGGAAAACTAGTTGGACCAGTGGACCTGTTTGACGACCCTGGTTTTGACCTGGCAAGAAGAAAAGCACTTGAAATAGCTGACTATATGAGACAACATGGACCTTTTGAACCACATCGATTACCATTAGAAGACATGGAATACACCACACTACCAAAAGTTATGGAAAAAATCAAAGACAGATTCAAAGAGTTGAAAGACTAAAAAATAACCTTGTAAGAGTAGCCTTTATATATCAAAAGTTTTATTCTCACCTTTACCTATAACCATATAGAGGTAAACACAAGACATGGCAAGGATACACGCGAGAAGAAGAGGTAAATCTGGATCAAAACATCCAATGAGAATAGAACATCCAGAGTGGAGTGCGTTAAACCCAAAGGAAATTGAAAACAAAATAATAGAACTCGCCAAAGAAGGAAAAACCACTAGTGAGATTGGCATCATACTAAGGGATCAATACGCAGTACCAGATGTTAAAATAGCAACTGGTAAAAAAATTACAAAAATATTAGAGGAACATAAACTACAGCCAGAGATACCAGAGGATCTAAGGAACCTGATAAGCAGAGCAGTTAACATAAGAAAACACCTAGACAAACACAAAAAAGATATACACAACAAAAGAAACCTTCAACTAGTAGAATCAAAGATAAGGAGACTAGCGAAATATTACAAAGAAACAGGTAAACTACCAAGAGAATGGACCTATTCTATAGAAAGCGCAAAACTAATTGCAGAATAAAGGTCTTAGCAAAACCTCTTTAATAATTTCTTATATAACTACCCCCTGGGATTATGAAAGACGAGCTTTTCAAACTAACAAAAATCGCTAAAGAAAAAATAGAAACATTTCCAAAAAAAACCGTTGTTAGAGTGATCTCACATTATGATGCAGATGGGATCACCTCTGCAGCTATAATCTGCAAAACCCTACATCGGATGGGTTACAAATTCCATGCTACTCTTATGAAAAACCCTTTCAAAAAAGGCCTGGAAAGACTAAAAAAAGAAAATGGAAAAATAGCTATTTTTTGCGACATGGGAAGTGGACAAATAGACAGAATAAAAGATCTTAACTATGAGAGTATAATTATTTGTGATCATCACCAACCAATGAAAAACGCGGAAAGGAATGATAAAATATTAGAGATAAATGCACACTTGTGCAATATCAACGGTAGTTTCGAAGCAAGCGGAGCTACCATAGCTTTTGCCCTAGCTAAAACTATTGATGAAAAAAACATTGACCTACTCCCACTTGCCCTAACAGGTGCAACAGGGGATAAACAACATCTCAACGGGTTCAGAGGATATAACAGGGAATTGCTTGAGCTAGCGCTGAAAAACAATCTCCTAGAGGAAAGAAAAGAATGGTTTAACCCTAGAAACAGTATAAATGATGAGCTATATTACTCAATAGAACCCTACTACAGGGGTTTATCTGGAAGAAAAGATAAGATAAATGAATTTCTAAAAAAACTAGGTATCACCGATGATATTTTTGATGAACTAGACAATGAGAAGAAGAAAATTTTAAAATCCTCTTTGATCCTACATTTACTTAAAAACGGATGCAGCCCTGAGACAATAAAGTCTCTCACTCAATCAAAATACTTCTTCCCCTATATGGGTTACAATTTAGATGACCTCGCCGAATTATTAGATGCATGTGGAAAAAGCGGTGAAAAAGCCCTAGGTTTACTTATCGCCCTAGGAAATAAACATCTAGTTAGAAAAGCAGAAAATATAAGAAAAAAGTTTAAACAAAAAATACTAAATGGTCTGTTAGAATTAGAAAAACCCGAAAATATTTTTGAATTAGATGCAATACAATATTTCTTCGCAGAGGACCCCTCACTTGGTGGAATCATCGGAGGCATTGCAATAAACTACTGCATAAGAAGCGATAAACCTATTCTATCATTAACTGAAATGAATGATGAACTACATATTTCTGCAAGAGGAAATCATTTATTGATTGAGAAAGGAATTGATCTCGGTTTGGCTATGAGAGAAGGAGCAAAAATATCCAATGGAATAGGCGGTGGCCATAATATCGCCGCTGGTGCAACCATACCCAAAAAAGAAAAAAACAGGTTTTTACAAAAAGTTAATGAAATAGTAAAGGAGCAATTACTATGAAGATCAACTGCAAACTCACCCTAGAGTTTGAAAACGAGGCAATTGCAAAAACCATTTACTCATCAGTAAAAATAGACGACCATGATTTTATAGATTCCACGGTGGATAAAAACAGGATTATTGCAAAAACTAATAGTAGTTCTGTTGGTTCGATTCTCCACACCCTAGATGACTACCTAGCATGCATAAGTGTTGCAGAGAAAATTACACAAAGCAATAAATAATTGAAATAAGTTTTCCTTAAAGGTTAAAAAAGGGCGAACTGGTATGAAATTTGATCTAAAAGCTGATTTGAAGCTAAGCAATGATGCAACATTTGCGATCAAAACAATAGATGAGTTTTTCCAAAATGCAAATAAAACTTTTTTAAACCATGGCGAGGGAAAAAGTGCAAAGATTAAAGAATGGCATCTTAATAAAAATCTACTTTCGGTTCACATTGTCTCTGAAAAATTTTTTAGAGCACATGATGCTCTTCTCCAGATAAAAAACAGGTTGAGCGAAGAAATTGGCAGGAAATACAAGATTGGCGTTAGATCCACAGTTGTAAGAGAATATGAGATAGAGTTTGAACTTGAAAGAGAACCACTTAAAAAGATAAACATACCATTTGCTAAACTAAAAATCCAAGGGTTAAAAGCAATATTGAAACTAGAGGATACCTCAGAAGAGTTTCTCAGGAGAAACTATGTTGATAGAATGATAAAACTTGTGAAAGAAAAAATTTTAAATCAATATTACGAGGGAAAAAAAGAATTTTGGCATCTCATATGGCAATCTGAGAAAAAAGAACATGTGTGGAACAAGGACCCAACTGAGGAAATGATCAAACTCGGCTGGGTTAAACAAGGCCCTACCAAGGGAAAATGGTTTTATGGCCCCCAGCTAACAACTATATTCAGAACCATGGAAAAAATAGCTGTTGAAGAAGTGTTAAAACCCCTGGGTTTCAAAGAAATCATAGAATCACACATTGTCCCATTTGAGATATGGTTAAAAACAGGACATCTAGAAGGCATGCCTGGTGAAATATATTATGTTGCAGAACCAGCTAGTAGAGATATTGAAAAATGGAGTAAGTTTATAGACCTGGTGAAAATCACCAGAGAAGTACCATATGATGAGCTGAAAAAAAACCTGAGCATTCCAAATGCTGGTATCTGCTATGCCCAATGCCCTGTAATATACTGGTTTTTCAAAGGCAAAACAATAGCAGAAGAATCACTACCCATTCTGATTTATGATAAAACAGCTATCTCAGGTAGATATGAATCCGGTGGGCGACATGGTATAGAAAGAGTTGATGAGTTTCATAGGATAGAACCTGTCTATATAGGCACTAAAAAACAACTTTTAGAACTAAGAGAGAAACTACTGGATAGATACAAATATGTTTTCAACAACATATTCGACTTGGAATGGCGAATGGCATGGGTCACACCATGGTACCTACAGCAGGCTGGAAAAATTGGAATAGAGGAAAACGAGATGGGTACAATAGATTTCGAAGCATATATGCCATATCGTGGCAATAGAGAAAACTCAAAATGGCTTGAGTTTCAAAACCTGAGTATCCTCGGTGATAAGTATACAAAGGCATTTAACATAAAAACACAAAAAGAGGAGCTATGGAGCGGCTGCACAGGCATAGGTCTAGAAAGATGGAGTATTGCATTTTTAGCTCAAAAAGGCCTTGATCCAAAAAAATGGCCTGATAGGTTCAAAGAATATCTAAGTGAGTTGCCAGAAGGGATAAAATTCCTATAAAAAAACATTTAAACCAATATCTGGTTTACTGGGGCAGGACATATGGCAAAAAAGAAAAAAATAAGAGAAAAAGAAGAAGAAATTGAATTCAAATTACCAAAATTTGATGAAGAAAAATTTATTCAAAAAGAAAAAAGAAATATCAAAACCACGTTTATATCATTTTTATTTGGCCTATTAATCGCCTTGATATCATACTTCCTATGGGCAAATCTTAGTGAAAACCTAAAATGGCCTCTGGTTTTACTATTCGCGCTTTTCTCAATTTCCTGGCTTAAATACATATTCGTTAAGCTAAAAATAGACTTAACTGATTTTGGAAATAAAGGCTGGGCTGGATCAATAGCTGTCTACTTCTTCACATGGCTCCTCCTTCTAACTATCCTTTGTAACCCACCATTCTATGATGCAGCTCCACCACATATAGAAATAGTTACACTGCCACAAATACAGGAACCTGGTGGAACTGTAAAAATAGTTGCAAAGGTAGTAGACAATGTTGGTGTAAAAGATATAAACCTCTCAATCACTGACCTCCAAAATGGAAGCAAAATCTACCCTAATATCTCAGTTAACAAAAGCAATGGCATCGTCACTTATACATTTCTAAACCCTTCAAACAAACTCGGTGGGTTTAAATATAGTCTGGTCGCAAAAGATGTAAATAATCATGTTTCAATAAAAAATGGTACATTCAAATATGACAACTATGCTATTGTTCTAACTTTACCTGAAAACGGTACCACAATGTACTCTTATACCCCAATTGAGTTCAGAGTTGACAAAGACGTGAGTAGAGAAAACTTTAGAGTATATTACAGGGTGAACAATGGACCAGAGATAAACGTGAGCAGAGTAAATAAAAATGATAAATCAACATATAGAAGCTCACCAGAATACAAAGGCTGGCCGAGAAACGAAAATATAACACTCAAAGCATATGTTGAGGTTATACATTATTTTACTAACCTAGATCAAAAATTCAACAATACAATAAAAGACACCACTACCTACCATTTTAAAACAGCAGATGACCCAAATATTGGGACTAAAGATAGACTGATACCAAAAGATCCATACAAAAGTAAACAACCTAAAAACACTCTAAACTATTATCTACCATACTATAAACCTACGCAGACTCCTGGTTTTGAGCTAATAACATTACTTGTTGCATTTTTAGCAGTAATCCTACTTTTCAAAAACAAAAAGAAAAAATAAAGGATAAATCACTATTTATTTTAAACACATGAAAGAGCTAGAACAATTTTGCAGAGAACTTAAAAAAAATTTCAAACCAAGAGATAAAGGAAACCATGTTAAAACTTGGTCTGAAAAAGACTATCTAGAAGGTATTGGGGTTGTAGATGCTTTTGTAATTATACTAAGAACTCGAGGGTGTTCCTGGGCCATTAAATCTGGTTGCAGCATGTGCGGATATTTCAATGATAGCACTTGGAGAAAACTGTCAGCTAATGATATTCTATCCCAGTTTAATCTGGCTATGAAAAATTACAATGGTGAGCAAATCGTTAAAATTTTTACCTCAGGAAGCTTTCTCGATGAGAAGGAAGTGCCAAAGATTACCTTA
>Ga0164318_10003643_pt1 | contig 14644 bp, 9 predicted proteins | sample GuaBasSedimGuay9_FD_113734 | JGI IMG/M metagenome (GOLD analysis project Ga0164318, IMG submission 113734) | Subseafloor sediment microbial communities from Guaymas Basin, Gulf of California, Mexico - Guay9, Core 4571-4, 0-3 cm | ecosystem: Environmental > Aquatic > Marine > Hydrothermal vents >...
GACAATTGGTGAAGAGAAAAACAGCAATCCCTTTTTTCAATAAAATATCTAATTTTAAAGTGAGCCTTTAGTGTGTTCAAATTTATATTAAAGCGTAGTCAGAGACTACGCTTAGCAGGGGCGTAGTCAGAGACTACGCTTAGCAGGTTAATATTTTTTAATTTTTAAGATAATTTTTGCGTGCAATTTATTCTCTTTGAGTTATTGCGCTTTAAGTTGAATAATAAATTTACTTCCTTTTCCCACTTCACTTTCTACCCAAATTTTTCCATGGTTTTTTTCAACAAATTCTTTACAAAGAATTAAACCCAAACCTGTTCCTTTTTCTCCTGATGTTCCATTTGTAGAAAAGTTTTTATCAATTTTAAAAAGTTTGCTGATATTTTTTTTATTTATACCAATTCCTGTGTCAGCAATAGAAATTTTTATCATATGATCTTCTTTAACAGAAGAAATAGTAATATTTCCTTTATCGGTAAATTTAATTGCATTATTAACAAGATTTCTTATAACAGTAGAAATCATATTTTTGTCGGCAAAAATTTTATGATTAGGATTTATTCTTGATATTAAAGAAATATTTTTAGCATCGGCAACGTTTTTTATTAATTCAAAATTATTTATAACAATTTTATCAATGCTAAAAATTTCAGGCGATAATTTTATGCGATTTGTTTGAGTTCTTGACCACTCTAATAAATTTTGAAGCAAATAATATGTGTTCCTTGAATTTATGTATATGTTTTCTACAAATTCTTTTTTTTCTTCGTTGGTAAACTCTGTAAAATTATTTGACAATAATTTACTGAAATTCATTATGTTACCTATTGGATTCGTTAAATCATGAGCTATTATTGAGAAAAATTTATCTTTTGTTGCATTTAGTTCTTTTAATCGTTCTTCATTTTTCTTTAATATTTCACTTGTTTTTATTCTTTCGGTTATATCTCTTGAGGAGCTGACAGAATAAATAATATTTCCGGCATCATCTTTAATTATTTGATTAGCAGATTCAAACCAAATATACTCACCTGATTTTTTACGAATACGATAAGTTGAAGTGAAACTACCCTCTTTTTTTATTTTAACCCTATTCTTAATTAAATTATCAATATCATCAGGGTGGACAAGTTCAAGAGGATTAGTTCCAATCAATTTTTCATTATCATACCCGAGTATAATTTTACTTGATGGGCTTACATATTTATATTTTCCATTTGGGTAATGAATGCATATAATATCTTTTGAATTTTCTGAAATAAGACGAAATTTTGCTTCGCTTTTTTTTAGTTTTGCTTCATTTTTTTTTCTTTCTGTTATGTCTCTAAAAAAAGATTGGTATGTTTTGTCCGGCATCATTTTAGAATGCATTTCAATAGATAGTTTAGTGCCGTCTTTTCGTGTTATTACTCGTTCGTTTTTAATGACTTCGCCTTTTTCTAATAATTTGTATTGCAGAGGTTTTGTTTTGATTTGATTTTTTGAGAACAAATCTTTCATGTTCATTCTTAATAGTTCATCTTTTGAATAACCCGTGAGTTCGCAAGTTTTATTGTTTACTAATATGAAATTACCGTGTTCATCTCCTTGAAAAAAAGCATCTGAGGCAGATTCAATTAACATGCGATAATTCTTCTCTGATTTTTGCAGTTTTTTTTCTGTCAATTTCTGCTTGGTAATGTCAATATTCAAACTAAGAATTGATTCAATTCTGCCTCTGTTGTCTGTTATTGGTTGTGCCACACGCATTATATTTAATATTGACCCATTTTTATGAACCATACATATGTCAATAATTTTGGATTCCCCTTTTAATAGTAATGGATAATTTTTTTTAAATATATGAATAGAATCGGGAGTTAGAAATTTTGTGATGTGTTTACCAATTAATTCAGATGGTTTATAACCAAGCATTTTTGCTGTACTAGGGCTACATTTAATAATAATGCCTTTGGTGTTAATTACTTCGCCACCATAGGGTAACAAGTTAAATAGTAAGCGGTATAATTTTTCACTTTTGTGTAGTAAATTTCCTATTTTTATCTGCTCATCTATATCTGACCTATAGCCGTCTTTTAATTCATCTAATTCGGTTTCTAATTTTTTAAGCCTATTTTCAAGTTCTTCGTATGTAGGTTTAAATTTTTTCATTTTGGTTAAAAGTAAAATGTAAATAAATTAGTTATTTATTTCAACTACCAATAATAAAAGCAATTATAATACCTGTTACCATGCCGACAGCAGAGCCTTTTAGAGCATTGTTTATTCGTTTTCGTTTAGCACTTTCTTTATATCCCAGTAAATAATAATTGTTGTTGGCATAATTAGGATATTTGCTTTTTATTTTTTTCCCGGAAGCTTTTGTAGAACCAATAATTGTAGTTGCAGCTCCTGGAATTAACGGTGCATAAAACATTTTGTCAAGAGGCAGAATAGCAGATGTACCTCCTGCAACAAAACCTAAAACCGTAAATAAAGGGGCTTTGTAATTTTTGTAAGCATCAAATTCTCCTTTAACGTAATCTTTCATTTGAGGAATTGTAAAATAGTTGCCCAACAAAGTGTCTTTTTTGTAATAAACATTTTCAACACCACTTTTGTCGGTTACAGAAAATATATCATCAACATCAATTTGTTTTTCTTTCCCTTTATTATTTAGATATACTAAATTATGTGTGTCTTCGTATTTATTTATGTTATAATTGCTAATTGTAATTTTTTTACCATTTAAGAGCCAAACAGTATTTTGTGCAGGAGAAACATTAATTATTAAAAATATTGATAATAAAGATATTAGATATTTCATTGGTGTTAATTTTATTTTTAGAATATTAAATAAGCATTATAAAAAAATAGAGAAATTCCATATAAGAAATCTAAAATAAAATCATTAAGTCGATTAATTAAACATTATCTTATATTAAATTTACTAAAATTTAAAATTAGTGAAAAATCTATAAAGAAAAAATAAATATTGATTTTTTGTTTTCTAACATAATTATATTTTTGATTTTTATATTAAAAATTAATAATCTTGCTAAAATTTATAAAATAGTAATAATAATTAACATCAATAAAAAGATATACTTAAATGGCAACAGAAAAATTCTATCATCGTCATAATGGACCAAGAGTTCAGGAAGTTGACGAAATGTTAAAAAAGATAGGTGTTACATCAGTTGATGAGTTAATTGATCAAACAATACCTGAGTCAATTCGTTTAGATAAACCTTTAGATTTAGCTGAGGGAATAAGTGAATATGAATATCTTAATAAAATAAAGAAGATAGCTTCAAAAAACAAGCTATTTAAGACTTATATTGGTTTGGGATATTATAACACTATTACACCTTCGGTTATTTTACGTAATGTGTTTGAAAACCCAAGTTGGTATACTTCATACACACCTTATCAGGCAGAGATATCGCAGGGTAGGTTAGAGGCGTTGTTAAATTTCCAAACTGCCATTATGGAACTTACAGGAATGGAAATCGCTAACTCATCGTTATTAGACGAAGGTACTTCAGCAGCCGAAGCTGTTCTTATGATGTATCGAAAAAGAGATCGCTCTTTAGCCAAAAATAACGGGAATAAGCTTTTTATAGATAAAAATATTTTTCCACAAACTTTAGATGTTTTAAAAACACGAACTAGTCCTTTCGACATTGAATTAATTATTGGTGATTTTAAAGAATTTGAACCAGACGATAAAATTTTTGGAGCAGTTGTTCAATATCCTGCTGCTAATGGAGAAATAGTTGATTATGCCGATTTTGTGTCAAAAATTCACGAGAATAAAGGGCTAGTTACTGTTGTTGCCGATATTTTAAGTTTGGTAATGTTAACTCCTCCGGCTGAATGGGGTGCAGACATTGTTGTTGGTAACACACAACGCCTTGGTCTCCCAATGTTTTATGGTGGTCCACATGCAGGTTATTTTGCTACACGACAAAAATATGTTAGAAACATGCCGGGACGTATTATTGGAATTTCAGTTGATGCTAATGGAGAACAAGCGTTACGAATGACACTACAAACACGTGAGCAACATATTAAAAGAGAAAAAGCTACATCAAACATTTGTACTTCTCAGGCTTTAATGGCAACAATGGCCGGTTTATATGTTTCTTATCATGGTAAAGATGGGATGAAACGCATTGCAAATAATATTCATTCATGTGCGGGTGTTTTAAATCAGGAATTATCAAAATTAGGCTATAAACAAGAAATCGAAAATTATTTTGATACAATTCAAATAAAATTATCTGAAAATATAAGTTCAAAAGATATTGAGAAATTAGCTCTTGAAAGAGAAATTAATTTTAATTATATTGATGATAAAACAATTGGTATTAGTGTTGATGAGACAACAAATGTTAATGATATTAATTTAATTATTGAAATTTTTGCTCTAGCAAAAAATACATCTGTAAATAAAATTAATGAAATAAATAATGATATTTATTTCGATAAAAAATTTGTAAGACAATCAACATTTCTTGAAGAAAAGGTTTTTAATACATTTCATTCAGAAACAGAAATGATGAGATACATTAAAAAATTAGAGCGTAAAGATTTATCATTAACTCATTCGATGACCCCATTAGGATCATGTACGATGAAATTAAATTCGGCAAATTCAATGTTGGCATTAAGTTGGGCAGAGTTTGGAGGAATTCATCCTTTTGTTCCTGAAAATCAAGCACTGGGATATAAGGAGTTAGTTGAAGATTTAGGAAAAGATTTATGTGTTATAACAGGTTTTTCTGGTGTTTCATTTCAGCCAAATTCAGGTGCAGCAGGTGAGTATGCAGGTTTAATGGTTATACGTCAATATCATTTAGATCATGGAGACGCTCATCGTAATGTGGTTTTAATACCATCTTCGGCTCATGGAACAAATCCTGCAAGTGCTCACATGTGTGGTGCAGAAGTTGTTATTGTTGATTGTGATGAAAAAGGAAACATTAATTTAGAAGATTTTAAAAATAAAGCCGAACAACATAAAGATAATTTAAGTGCATTTATGGTAACATATCCGTCAACTCATGGTGTTTTCGAAAGTGCCATTAAAGAGATGGTTGAAATTACTCATAAAAATGGTGGATTAGTATATATGGATGGTGCTAATATGAATGCTCAAATTGGATTAACAAGTCCTGGTTATATTGGTGCTGACGTATGCCACTTGAATTTGCATAAAACATTCTCAAGTCCTCACGGTGGTGGCGGACCAGGTGTTGGACCAATCTGTGTAAACGATAAATTGGTTGATTATTTGCCTACTCATCCTATTGTAAATACTGGTGGCAACAAAGGAGTAGCAGCAGTTTCGTCTGCTCAGTTTGGTAGTGCAGGTTTATTACCAATATCTCATGCTTATGTTAAAATGTTAGGTGCTGATGGTTTAACCGAAGCTACAAAAATTGCAATTCTAAATGCTAATTATATTGCATCATCCCTACAAGAAGCTTATGGAGTTCTTTATACCGGAGAAAACGGCAGATGTGCGCATGAAATGATTTTAGATTGCAGAACTTTTAAACATGAATATGGAATTGAAACAGGTGATATTGCCCGTCGTTTAATGGATTATGGTTTTCATGCTCCAACATTATCATTCCCTGTTCATGAGACTCTTATGGTAGAACCAACCGAAAGTGAGTCGAAGGAGGAAATAGACCGTTTTATTGAAACAATGTTAGCCATTCGTGAAGAAATAGAAGACATTAAGAGAGGTAAGGCTGATGCTGAAGATAATGTTTTAGTAAATGCCCCTCACTCGGCTAAAGATATTGCTATTTTAGAATGGAAACATAAATATAGCAGACAAAAAGCATGTTACCCATTAGATTGGATTGTTTATAATAAGTTTTGGCCGGCTGTAAGTAAAATTGATAACGGTTATGGCGATAGAAATTTGATGTGCTCAAGTGCTGAGCTTGAAGAATATAAATAAATAAATTAAAAACAGAACACTGATAACACTGATTTAACTGAATTTTACGGATTTTTTCTGTTATTGTATGCTAAATCAGTGTTGTTTGTATTTAAACCGGTTGAATTACAGATAAATACCCACGCATCTTGATTGCTAAATTTATTCATATTTAATAATTTCAGGTACATTTGTGCTGAAGTCATTTATTTCAAAATCTTGATTTGAAATATGGATAGTCATGTTTTCAAAGTCAGGAGGTTTACGTGGATAATAAGCAATACGAATTTCAAAAGAGTGAAGCACCAAATTATCGTTTCTTATTCTAAAACCTATGCCTATACCTGAATAATATTTATTTTTAAAAACAAAATTGTTATTATTACCAACTACACCAAAATCGACAAAAGTAAAAATAGCTGCACCAAAACCATAATAATAAAAAGAAGGGAAGATTACATTTTCAATTTTGCCGCTAAATCGTTTCTTTCCATAAAGAGTGCTTAATGAAAAATCTCTAATACCATTATCTCTGTTTATATTTAAATGCTCTTCATCATACCTTTTAAAGCCATTTGTGTAATTAATTTTGAGATAGTGCCTGGTTCTTATTCCATGAAAATTAATTAATTTTGACATATAAATTCCGTCAAATCTAATTATTGCATTTTCGTATGAGTTATTATTAAAGTAGCTTCCAATTGAAATCTTTGAATTAAAATAATATAATTTTTTAGTTACTATACCTTTTGAAAAACTCAGTCCTGAATAAAATCTGTTTTCATAATTATCTAATTCAGAACCAAAAGTAAATTCAATAAGGCTACCATAAGGAATATCCTCTGTTTTACCAAAACCACGTATAAGTTTTGTTTTGTAATAATGTTGTTTAGAAAAACCAATGCTTGCCAAGCCTCTTGTAATATTATAAAACATTTGATTAGAATCAGGTGCTATATTTGGTCGTTCGGTAAATTCTTTTCGCATTAGTCTTGCCGAAATAATTAATCGGGCTCTTTCTTTTTTGCCTATAATTTTGTTTTGTATTTTAAAACTTCTACCTATCCATAAATCTTCGTAGTTATAGCCAAGAGGTATAGTAAATGTCATAGAATCATTTATGGAAATATTATCGTATAGGAAGGTTTTGTTTAGGGTTAGACCACCTGCATATTTTACATCAGGAGTAAGAAATTTTTTCTTAAAGTTAATTTCATAAGTCGTTCGTTCATAAAGATTGAAATATTTTAATTCTCCCGAAATAAAAGAACCTTTAATATTATTAATTCTGTAATACCCTTTATAGCCGTTTTTTTTAATATTATCTGAATTTAAGTAAAACTTATTTACTTGCTGATTACCTGTGCCAAAAATATTTTTATCAAAAATATCAATTCGTCCACTTGTTTTATCATATATCTGACCTTCAAGTCCGATTGTCCATGCATCTTTGGTTAAAATAGTGATATTGACATAGTTAGTATCGATAAGCTCGGGTGTGAGAATAATTTTTGCATCGGTAATAAAAGATAAATCTCTTATAATTCTTTCATTATCGGCAATAATATATGGATTAACAGTGTCTCCTTTATAAAACAAAAGATTGTTTTTAATGATTCGTTTGTTTGTGCGTACATGAATTCGGTTTGCGGTTCTCGCAGCAAATGTATTAACTTGTTGAAGAGTGTCTGATAGGCTTGTTTCAAAAACATCTAATGTTTTTACATGAATATTTTTAATGATTTTACCTCTATATTTTAAGAATTCAGATTCGTTTCTAATTGAATTTTGATTTTTTGTTGATGTATCTGTGGCAGGAACAAAAATTAATCCGTAGAACTTACCGACAAGGTTTTTTTTTGATGTTTTTTCTCCAAGTTTGTTATAGAACTCAGCCGATTTTTTTGCTTTGTGTGTGTTTTTGTTAATTGTGATTGTGTCGGAATTAATAATAACAGTGTCGGTTTTGAAATACATTAATTTATTATCAATAACAACATAACTACCACCTTTTACAAAAATGCTGTCGGGTGTGGTGGTTTCTGTTCTATTTATTGCAAATGATTGTTTTGTAATAATTATTAGAATTATCACAAACAACAAACCGGCGATATGTTTAGTTTTTTTTGACAAAAATTTAATGATTATTTTTGTTTAGATTTTTTTGTATCAAAAATAATTAAACTATTTATTTCTAAAATCAACAATAAAACAACCAGGGTATTTATTCTGAATTGAGCTTTTAAAAGTTTCGGCTTTTTTTGTATCTGAAAAATTTCCTAAAATTACTCTATATAATTTGTTATCATTAATATTAGAAACCTGAACATAGATTTTTTTATTGTAAACGTTTTTTAAGCTGTCACAAATTCTCATTAAATTGGAGAGCTCTTTGTAACTTGCAATTTGCACTCCAAAACCATTTGGATTAGCCTTGCTAGAGTTAAATTCATATATTTCTTTATTATTGTTGATATATGGTTTGTAATTATTATTGCTGCTTTTTTTATCAACATTTTTATTTATATCTTCTTTTGGGAAATCAACAATTTCTACTTTTACTTGAGTTATCCCGCTTTTAATAAAATTGAGTTTTTTTGCAGCAGATTTTGAGAGATCAATAATCCTGTCTTTTCCAAAAGGACCTCTGTCGTTTATTCTAACGATAACAGATTTATTATTTGAAAGATTTGTAACTTTTACTCTTGTGTTAAACGGGAAATTGAGATGAGCCGCCGTTAGTTTTGAATGTGAATATTTTTCTCCATTAGCAGTAATGTGCCCTTCAAATTTATCGGCATAGAATGACGCAAGACCATATTGAGTATACTTGTTTTGAGAAAACAGATTAGTAACTGAAAAAAATAGAACAGATGTAATGATAATTAAAAATTTTTGCATGTTTAAATGTTTTTTCGAGCGGGGGTTTCGCTCAAAGCCAAGCCCTCGCTGTTCACGAATTTATTTTTTTAATTTTTTGTGAAAAAATGGTTTTATTTTTTTAAGTTGAGCGTTTTTAATTCCTGTATTTAATTCAAACCCAATTAATAAAACAAAAGCATTTATGTATAACATTAATAAAATTACAATTATAGTACCAATTGAACCGTAAAGAGTATTATATCTTCCAAAATGGTTAATATAAAATGAAAAAATAAACGATATTATTATTGATAGAACAGTTGACAAAGTTGACCCTGCAGATATGAAACGCCATTTTGTTTTTTTTGCGGGAGCAAGATAATAAAGAAAAGATATTGCAAGAAAGTAAGCAACAATAATAATTAGAAATTGCCCGAAATAAATCAGATAATATGTGATGTTATCATGAAGAATCCCAATACTCACTAAATGATTTAAAAAAGATTGACTAAATGTAATTAAACTAATTGCAACAGTTGTTAATAAAGTAAGAATTAACACTAAAATTAGTGATATAAAACGAATACTAAACCAATTTCTGTTTTCAAAAGAGTTAACAGTAACATTAAATGCAGAAATCATTGCGGCAATACCATTAGTAGAAAAAATTAACGAGGCAAAAAAACCAAAAGAAAGCAAACCTCCACGTTTGTGCATGACAATATCTTCTATTGTTGTTTGTATTGTCGAGTAAGCATTATGAGGCATAATACCACTAATCATATGAAGCAGTTCCGTTTGAAAGTTTTTTATTGGGATATATGGAATAAGTGTAAAAAGGAAAATTATTGCAGGAAATAAAGCTAAAAAAAAACTGTAAGCAACAGCAGAAGCACGAAGAGAGATTGATCCTTTATATAAACCATTAATAAAAAAAACACTTACATCATAAAGAGGTACTCCGTCAAAACCCGGAAGTGTTACTTTTTTGGCTTTTGCTGATAAACGGAAATATTTCCATTTTAATTTTATTTTAATTTTTTTTAAGCTTGCCATAATCAATAGCTTTTAAACTCATATCCAGACTTTGAAAATTATGTGTAAGAGCTCCAACCGAAACATAATCAACCCCACATTCGGCATAAGAGCGAATGGTTTCAAGGTTAATTCCTCCTGATGATTCTGTTTCAAATTTACCATTAATTTTTTCAACGGCTTTTTTTGTTTCGTCAGGCGTGAAGTTGTCGAGCATAATGCGATTTATTCCTCCAATTTTGAGTATTTCATTTACTTCATCAATTGATCTTGCTTCGACTTCAATTTTAATATCCAGATTATTGTTTTTTAAATATTCTTTAGTGTTTTTTATTGCATTTTTAATCCCACCGGAATAATCAACATGGTTATCTTTTATCATAATCATATCGTAAAGCCCCATGCGATGATTTACACCTCCTCCAATTTTCACGGCTTCTTTTTCAAGCATGCGAAGTCCCGGAGTTGTTTTTCGTGTGTCGAGAACCTTGGTTTTTAAGTCTTTAATTTTTTCTACATACCTGTTTGTTTGTGTTGCAATGCCACTCATGCGTTGCATTATGTTTAACACAATTCTTTCAGTTTGCAGAATTGAAACAACTTTTCCTTCAACAGTAAAAGCAATGTCGCCGATTTTAACTTCTTTGCCGTCGTTAATAAAAGTTTCTACAAGTAAATTATTATCAAACTTATTAAACACTTTTTTTGCAATTTCAATACCTGCAATAATTCCATCTTGTTTAATTAGAAGTTGGGCTTTGCCTTTTGTGTTGTTTGGTATGCATGCAAATGAAGTGTGATCGCCTTCGCCTATATCTTCGTTAAAAGCATTTTGTATAAATTCGTCTAAATAGTTGTTATTCATTTTCGTATTCAATTCTTAATTGTTCAATATATTGAGTTTTGTCTTTTGTTTTTAGTAGAAAGTAAACACGAAAAACATTATCTTCGGTTTTAAGAGTGCCAATAGCATATAACGAATCGTCTGATTTGCCTGTGTGTATAATTTTAAAATCGGTTGGTTTGTGTCTTGTGAAGAAATCGTTTAAAATGATTTTGGCTTGTGCTTTACTAAAAATGTTTGTGGTTTGAATTACTATTAATTCAATGGTTGGTTTGAAATAGTTTGCTAATGTTTTTGCATCGCCTGTTTTTATCGATGTTATTATTCCTCTCGGTATTTGATTTTGCCACAAATTGTTGTTAGCACTAAATAATGATAGTGATAAAAGAAATGTTATTACTAAAAGACTATGTTTTTTAGTAAAGAAATTTGATATGTGATTAAAAAAAATCATGAAATAAAATTTAATTTTTGTAAGTTTATAAATTATTACGAGCTTACAAAGGGTAAAATTAACATAAATATTTTTAACAATGCAATTTACGAAAATATTATTAGTTTAGAAAGTTTAAAGTTGAAAGTAACAGCTCTTTAGGTTTTTTACATGGCAGGATTTTTGTTTAGTGTAAGCAGATTTAAGAACTCCTATACAAGAAATAAACATTATGAAATTTTAACAAATTACTTGTTTTCATCATATTGAGAAGGAAATAATTATACAATGAAATTGGAAACTGGATATTAGGAATTAAATACAAAATAAATAACAGATGAGAATTATTTTATTAATGGTTGGTAAAACAGATGCTGACTATTTAAAAAAAGGAATTTCGATTTACGAAAGTAGGTTAAAACACTATATTCAGTTTGAGATTCGAACTATTCCGGATATAAAAAATACAAAAAAAATAACTTTTGAACAGCAAAAAGAAAAAGAGGGTGAGTTAATTTTTAAAAATATTAAGACTTCCGATTATGTTGTTTTGTTAGATGAAAATGCTAAGGGTTTTTCGTCTGTGGAATTTTCAAAATTTATTCAGAAAAGAATGTTAAGTGGAATTAAAAACTTGTTTTTTGTTGTTGGTGGTCCCTATGGTTTTTCTTCTGAGGTTTATGCAAGAGCTGATAGTAAAATTGCTTTGTCGAAAATGACTTTTTCTCATCAAATGGTGCGACTAATTTTTGTTGAGCAGATTTACCGTGCTTTTACAATATTGAAAAACGAACCATATCACCATGTTTGAGAATTAGGAATTACGAATTAAGAATTAAGAATTAAGAATTATGAGTTACCAATTACCAATCACTAATTACGAATCCCCAATCTGTAAATAAAAGAACATGAAGCTACGATATAAAAATATTATTTTAATTCTTGCAGTGTTTTTTCTGTTAGCTGCCTTGTTGTTTAAAAGCAACAGCTTTAATAATTTTTATGTAAATGCTAAAGTAAAACAATTCCAAAATAAAATTCTCAGCAAAGAAAATTATAGAGACCGGTTGATTGATTCGACTGTGGTTAAATTAAAAGACACAAAATTGAATGATTTTAAAAATGAAAATTATTCTTTTTATAAAGATTTATTTAAAGAGTCTGGTATAACAATATTAGTTTACAAAAACGATACGCTTGCCTTTTGGTCAGATAATATTATTCCTGTAAGCAATTTTTTTTCTGATTCGGAGCTTAATGACAAAATTATAAAACTGGAGAATGTTTGGCTCGATGTTAATACAAAAACTATTGACAATTATAAGGTTGTTGGCATCGTTTCGCTAAAAACAGAATATCTTAATCATAATAAATTTTTGCATAATAGTTTCACAAAACAATTTAACTTGCCCGAATATTTTGTAATCAGCAAAGACAAAAACGACGAATTTTTTAATATTGTAAATAATAAAAACGAGTATCTTTTTTCTTTGCATAGCGAAAAAAATAAAAGACAAGCTTGTTATTGTTTAAACCTGTCGTTTGTTCTGTTTTTTATTAGTATTGTATTGTTTTTGTTTTATTTTCAGATTTTTCTTTATCAATTAAAAGTCCTTAAAAAAAGACAATTGCTTTTTATCATTATATCTTCATCATTGCTTTTATTCCGTTTTTTATCACTTAAATTTAGTTTGTTTAATTGTTTCTATTCTGTTAGCTTATTTAATCCTGAAATATATGCATCATCGTTTTTATTTCCATCCTTAGGAGATTTGTTAATAAATTCAATTATCGTATTTTTTATACTTTACGGATTGCACACCCATTTTTTTATTTCAGATAAATTAATAATTAAAGGAAGAGTAAAATACTTAGTTTCATTATTATTAATTTTTATAGTAGAAATGAGTTGTGTGGCTGCGGTTTTTTTGCTGAGGAGTTTAATTTTTAATTCATCAATTTCGTTGCAAGCATACAAGATTTTAAGCCTCACAGGATACAGTCTTGTTTCATTCCTGATTATTGGATTATTGTTTTTTTCAATCGCATTATTGATTGATAAAGCAGCATTAATAATTAAAAAAATAATGACATTAAAGCAGTTTTATTTGCTGTTTGTTTTATCCTTAATAATCCTACTTTCTTTTTGCTTGTTTTTTCATCACACTCAAATTTTAAATATTCAACTGTTGTCAATAATGTTTTTTATTGGCATCATATTATTTGTGTTTTATATAAGATTTAAAAGCAAGTTTCATTATTTAACTTATGTGATACTGGTTTTTTTGTTTTCGTTATTTATTACTTTTTTTATTAGAACACAGATAGTTGCAAAAGAAACCGAACAAGAAAAGATATTGGCCGGAAATCTTGCCCGCGAACGTGACCCTATTGCAGAACTAATGTTAGTTGATATTGACAAAGGCATGAAAGCAGATAAACAGCTTGTTAATAAATTAAATTATTCGGAGTTTAACTACGATAGTATTTACGATTATATAAAAACTAAATATTTTTCCGGATATTTCGATAAATATGATTTTCAATTAACAATATGCTCACCTTACGATAGTGTTTTTATACAGCAACCGGATAACAAATTAGAGTATTGTTACGGATTTTTTAAATTTTTGACAGACAGCATGGGGGTGAAATTGTCGAAATCGAATTTTTATTTTCTCGATAATATTAGTGGACGAATAAGTTATTTAGGAGCAATTAAATATAAATCAAATGTTAATTTTGAATATACTGCTTTTATCAGTCTAGATTCAAAACAATATTCAAAGGCTCTTGGTTATCCCGAACTTTTGCTTGACGATAAGATTAATGTGGAGCCCAAAAATTCTTATAGTTATGCAATTTATAAATACAATAAATTAATTACCCGCTCAGGAAATTTTCCTTACAGTTTAGATCAAAGTGTATATGAAAATTCAGGAAATAAAAACATTTTTTTTAAATTTGAGGGACACGACCATTTAATTCATAATTTCGACAAACAAACATCAATAATAATTAGTAAACCCTCTGTTCGTTTTATCGATGAACTAATCTCATTCTCATATTTTTTTATCTTTTATTATATTATTATTACAATTATTTTATTGTTTAACAAGACCTTGAAAGTTGATTTTAATTTAAACATTAAAAATAAAATTAAAATTTCAATATTGTCGATTCTTATTTTTTCATTACTAGTAATTGCAGGAGTAACTGTTTATTATAGTATTCGACAGTTTAAGCAAAATCAGAATAAAAATATTAGTGAGAAAATTCAATCTGTTTTGGTTGAGTTAGAACATAAATTAGGGTACGAGAACAATTTATCAGATGTATCGCCCGAATATTTGAATTCATTACTCACTAAGTTTTCAAATGTTTTTTATACAGATATTAATTTATATGATATTAACGGTAAATTATTATCAACTTCGAGAAATGAAATTTTTGATATTGGATTGCTTGGCAAGAGAATTAATTTTGATACATATAATCGACTTATTACAAACAAAAAAGCACAGTTTATTAA
>Ga0164318_10003647_pt1 | contig 14637 bp, 14 predicted proteins | sample GuaBasSedimGuay9_FD_113734 | JGI IMG/M metagenome (GOLD analysis project Ga0164318, IMG submission 113734) | Subseafloor sediment microbial communities from Guaymas Basin, Gulf of California, Mexico - Guay9, Core 4571-4, 0-3 cm | ecosystem: Environmental > Aquatic > Marine > Hydrothermal vents...
ATTTTTAGCATTTTTTATTAAGCCCATTGACGCTTTGATTCCTTCCAGATTAACAGGATTATGAAGAGGCGCCAAAGAATTGAATTTCGCAATCTTTTTTAAAACTTTTTTATTGACTATGGTTGGATGATAAAACTCGTTCCCGCCATGCACTACCCGATGTCCGACATATTTTATATTTTCCGTCTCCCCTATTTCGTTTATCGCTTTTTTTAAAGCATCAGTATGATTTTTAATTTCATCTTTTCCAATATCTTCCACAAAACCCTCTTTTATTTTTTTCAACCCAAAATCAAAAAGCTTATATTTCAAAGAAGTGCTGCCGGAATTTAGAGTTAGGATTTGGTTGGTTTTTTTCATAAATTGTAAATAAATAAAATTTGTCATTCCCGCGGAGGCGGGAATCCAGTTTGTCTCAATGAATGTTATTTTTATTTTTTAGTTTCTTCAATTCCCTTTTTTGTAAAAACTTTATCTGGTATGTTCCTAAAATTTTCTAGTGGTTTTTTCTTATATCCCAAAATAGAAGAAACCAAACAATTATGAACTTCGACCATAAAACCATCTAAATAAGCAGAACCAATTTGACAAAACTCCATATCTATTTTTTTTGCTTTTTCTTCTATCTCCTTTCTATCCCATTCATTCCAATGATGTTTTTTTATAGACAATTCCATTAAATATCTTTGGTGATCCCACAAATCCTTATTCAGTTTTTCAAACTGAATGGATTAAGTAATACGCCTAATTTTATACTTTTTTATCAATAGCTTTTCTAAGTTCATACAACTCTTCATAAATTTTCATCTGCGCTTTGTTTTTCATCAGTTTTTTATTCTGAGAAAAAACAATACACCATCCAACAATAACTAAAAATATAGTAATCATATTAAGAGCAACGAAAACAAGAACATCATTTTCTGAAACCCAATTTAAAATATACGAACAATCCATATTTTAATTTACATTTATCGTAGTAGTGGATTCCTGCCTCCGCAGGAATGACAGGTTTTGTTTTGTGAAATAAGTCACTACTATTTAAAACTCAGCCTTCATTTTGTCATTTCGAAATGGAACGAAGCGAAGTGTAGTGGAATGAAAAATCGCTTCAATGTTGAAAATGGGACAGACGGTGGAATATTAACATTTAAGGGATTCTTCGCCTATGGCTCAGAATGACAAAAAATTTGCGTTCTACACAATTAAAGAGATTTTATTAAAAAGTATTACTTTTAAATTGATTGGCTACTTAAAAATTTGTTAATCCGCAATTCGTTAATTTTTTAATATCCAATATCCTTTAATCTATACAGCTTCTCCTTCTCCAACTCCCCCAACTCCTCCCGCATTCCCCTCATCCGTATCAATATGCATCGCCAATGAAAAATTCTCGTCAACTCTTGCCACGACATTTTCAAAAGTGAGCCCTCGCCCCCCCCTGGTTTTTACTTTCAGTAAATCACCATCTTTGGCATTTATTTCTTCCGCATCTTTGGGAGTCATATGAATATGCCTCTTGGCAATAATTACTCCCTCGCTTATTTCTGTTTTTCCTTTCGGTCCGATAACGGTCATTCCCAAAGAATTTTCAATATCTCCCGATCTTCGCAATGGCGGATCTATTTTGAACTTCCTCGCTTCTGTCTTGGATAATTCTATTTGCGTATAAGACCGCAAAGGACCTACTATTCTGAGACTGTTAATCTGAAAATTTTCATTTATAATTTTTACTGTCTCCTTTGCCGCAAACATCCCCGGCTGGGAGAGTTCTTTCATAACGGTTAATTCAGCACCTTCGCCAAACAACTTTTCAAAATCTTCTTTTTTAAGATGAATATGCCTCGCTGAAACTTCAATTTTAATTTTTTTGTTCATAAGATTTATATTTATTTAGGGGTTGCTGATTTTTACCGATAATTCCCCTCTTGAGAAGGGTAATCCCGTTAGGGATGGGGTGTGTTGCTTATAACACACCCCATCCGCTTCGCGAATTACCCTTCTCAAGAGGGGAATTACAAGGAAATCAGCAGAGCCTATTTAGAGTCTTCGGAATCTATTATTTTTCCCAATTTTCCTTGACTAAACCATGTTTTATAAGTCGCTTGTCCGTTAGGCGGAACTCTAACCATTAACACTCCTTCATCCTTTTTATTAAAACTTCGTAAAGTTGAATATGGCTCTATTTTTATTTCAACATCGTCTCCTAATTCTTTTTTTACTGCCATTACAAGCATATCAGCTTTTTGCTGATCCTGCACAACATTTTCATATTGTCCGGTTTCTTGATTTTGTTTATAATCTCCAGCCGCTAGCACTAGAACAGTCTGTTTATACTTTGCCTTCTTTATAGACGAGTTCAGTGAAATAAGATTTTTTAAGTCGTCTACATTTCGAGAAATAGACAATGGATCATAATGCGTTAATATGGCAGTTTTTTTACCGTTTTCCTCCTCGCTAAATACAAGTGCCCCTAAACATCCTAATAAACCATATGTCCAAATTACTTTTTCGTCTTTATCAGTCGGCAAAACTTCCACAGATTTTCCTTGATTCATAGAAACTTGTTCTACATTCAGATCGTTTGCTTCAACTCTTTTCCATAAATCTTGTAGTTCTGGTGAATTTTTTTCTTGTCTAGTTTTTAATTGATTTAATCTCCTTAGCTCTTCTTTTTCTTCTGTGGTTATTGTCCCTAATATTTCTCGTATTCTTAATTCCGCTCCATGCGAATTATCAGGAAAAGCACAAAGTCCTTGAAGTTCTGCTTCCTCTTCTACGGTTATTATCCCATTATTCGTTTTTTCTTGAAGTTCCTTTTTTCTTCCCCCCCCTTGTTCATCAGATTTTTTAAGTAATTTACCGAAATTAATATTGTCAAGATTAAATTTTTCCATAATAGTATTTTATATCTTTTTACAAATAACTCACCTTCACTCCCCCTAATTTTTCTTCAATCTCTCCTCTGTTTAATATTCCATTCTGCGCGCCGAATTCGCTGACGACATTGCCGGCATTGATTATTCCAAATTTCAAAGCGGTTTCCAGGTCACCAGTCAGTATAAATCCTCCAACTAAAGCCGAACCAAACGAGTCCCCCGCGCCAGTCGTGTCAATCCTGTCTTTGGAAGTGGCGGGAGAAAACAAAACATTTTTGTTGCCGCCAAATAAATAAGCTCCATTCACTCCATCCGTTACGGCAACTGTTTTTGGTCCCCAGCTCTTTATGGCTTTACACAAAACAGCCATATCATTAATTTCATTGTAATCCAATTTTATATTTTTGTCGCTCTGAACCAATTCAATCGCTTCGTCTTTGTTAACAATTAAAATTTCTGTATTCTTCAAAAGTTCCGCTATTTTATCTTTTCCAGCGCTAATTTGTGTCGCGCCGGGATTCCAGGCTAATTTTATCTTACTTTCTTCAATCGTCTTATTTATTTCACTTAAACCTTCTTCCCAATTCCCCGCTAAAGAAGTCAGATAGATCCACTCGTTTTTATTTATATTATCTTTTTTAATCTCCAGATAATCACTCGCGCCTTTATAAACAAAAATAACCCGCTCGCCTCCGCCTTTGTTTTTATTAACCACAATAAGAGCAAATCCGGTTTTTTTGTTTTCGTCAGTCTGAACCAGATCTGTTTTGACCCCAATTTTTTTTAGATTTTTTATAGCCGATTCTCCTTCACCGTCATTCCCAACCCGGCAATTTACAGAGGTTTCTATTCCGATCCGGACAAAAGTAGCAGCGGCATTGCACGCCCCACCACCGAAGTTAAGATAAACACCATCGCTTTTTATTTTCGCACCATACTCAAAAGCAAGCAACGATTGTTCTGTTAGATTTTCCGGCGTTTTAATAATTTTTCCTTTATCAGTTAAAAAAGTTATATCCCGAACTGCGCTTCCAATTGTAGTGATATTTGACATAGATTTTAATTTAAAAAAATATATTAGCTTTGAAATTTTTCAAAGAATTCTTTAATCTCGTTCATCCCAACGATTCCAATTCTCAATATTTTGGGGATTCCTGTTGTCAGATCGATAATTGTTGACGATTTTGGATTTCCTACTTTTCCGGCATTTATAAACAAATCCGGTTTCAACTCGCTAGATTCAAACTTTGAAATTATTCTATTCGGATCCAGCAAATTTTTCTCTCCGGAAATATTCGCGCTGGTCGCAGTTATCGGAAAATCTATTTTATTCATCAGAGCTGAAATAAATTCATTATCCGAAATTCTCACCGCCACAGTTTCTCCGTTTCCCGTTAAAGCATACGGAAGAATATCTTTTTTTCTTAGTCTAATCGTGATCGGTCCCGGCCATATTTTATTTAGTATTTTTTCTACTCTTAAATCAACACACGCGATCTTTCTTACCATTTTTATATCTCTTGCAATAATTAACAATGGCTTGCTCCTGTCTCGTTTTTTTATTTTATAAATTTTCAAAACCGCATCCTCGTCCAGAGTGTTCGCGCCAAGTCCATACAAAGTATCTGTCGGATAAATAACAACTTTTCCGCCTTTTAAAATTTTAGTGGCAATTTCTGATATTTCTTCTATTTGATTTTTGTCGCTTAGATCAAGTTTTATCTGTTCCATAAATATAATTTACCATAAATTAACTTTTTTATCAACTTAAATTTTTAATTAGATTCTTAATTTCCCCCTCCTTAGACAAGGAAGGACTAGGAGTAGTTGAAGATTTAGATAGTTTTCCAACCCCTCCCAACCTCCCCTTTTCTGAGAGAAGGAGCTTCGTGATTTACAACAAATAAAAAAAGACCTCAATTATACAAAATAAAGTCTTTTTTAAATCAAAATTTTATACTGTGATCTTTTCAATTTCAATTTCCGTAAAGAATTGCCTGTGTCCCGCTCTTCTGTTATACCTCTTCTTCGCTTTATGTTTCACAACTTCAATTTTTCTAGCTCTGCCTTGCTTTAATATTTTTGCCTCAACCTCAGCACCTTTAATTATCGGCTCGCCGATATTAATGTGTTCACCGTCTTCTGAAGAAGTCAGCAAAATTTGATCAAAAACAAACTTCGTTCCTTCCTCGCCTTTAATCTTTTCAATTTTTAATTTATTCTTCGGAGAAACTTTATACTGTTTCCCGCCAGTTTTTACAACCGCAATCATAATTGTTTTGTTATTATATATAGGACTTACGCGTTTGCAAAATTTTTAAGCTATTTTTTAAATTTTCCTGTTTTCAATATCTCACCTAACCTCCCCTAAAAGAGGAGGGATTATTGCCTCTCCTGCGGAGAGGAATTGGCTCTCCCTTTTTTAGGGGAGAGTTAAAGAGAGTATCAGGCAAACACGTAAGTCCTATTATATTTAAAATATTTTTTAGAGAAGGGATAGCTTCAGCTTTTTATAAAGAAAGAATAAAGCAAGTCATCCCAGTGCCATACCGTAGTTTCAGCACTTGCACTTGTTACGATAATGTGTGGACAGACCTTACTCAATGCCAAATCTAGATTTAAGATAAAACCTCCTAAAGACGAAACCAATCGTCAAAGTTTTTCTTTTTTCTACACTCCAACATTAGAGCAATTTTATCGTATTAATCGGGTTTAGATCACTACATATGCTGTGTCGAGTGTGGTCATTATGGTTATTACTACCATAACAACTAAATACTACCAGCCAATGGCTTTTGTGTCAAGAAAAAAATCCTAGCAATCGGAGTATCAAACGAGCAATAGCGGAGTTTGATTGAAATATCAACGAATAGTAGAACTCCGCTGTCGCTCGTTCTACACTCCGTATAAAGAATTACTCTTTATTTTTTTTTCCTCTCAATTCCAGCCCAAAAACAATCACAGTCATTAAAATAAATAAAACCGCCAAAGACAATACCTTGCCAACACTTTGAAAAGCAAGCGCGGAGATGCCAAAAATCAGACAAATAAAATAAATAAATAAAACTACTTTTTTCTGTGTCCATCCCAGTTCCAAAAGTCTATAATGAAAATGAAGCCTATCGCCTTGAAATGGTGACTTTTTGTTTTTTATTCTTTTCGCTATTACCCAAACAGCGTCTAAGATCGGAAATCCCATTATCAAAAGCGCGGTGGCAATTTTCCCGCCGGAGAATATCGCAATGACAGCAAGGATAAATCCCAGGAACATTGATCCGCTTGTGCCCATAAAAATCTTCGCGGGATAAAAATTAAAAAACAAAAATCCCAAAATCGCGCCAGCTAAAATTATGGATATTATTCCCAGTGGCGGCTGGTTTACCAAACTGGAAATGCTCAGAAAAAATAAAGTCACCGCGCCAATCAACCCAACTCCGCCTGCCAATCCATCAAGCCCATCAAGCCAATTCATTATATTCATAAACCCAACGATCCAAAAAAATATAAACAATGAACCGAGAATTGAATATTGAATATTGAATATTGAATATTGAATTTGATCTAGTCTGAACTCAGCTCCGCCAAATGGATTGGCGATATAATCAACGCTTAGCCCAGCATAAATTATTATTAAAACTATAACAATTTGTCCTAACAATTGCTTCTTCCACGACAAATTTTTTAGATCATCACAAACGCCAAAAAATAAAATTAGCAAAGAGGAAATAATTACCCCCCATTTCAAATCATCAAACTGCAGATCACCATTCAGAAAAATAGTCGCTAAAAAAGAAATTATGACAGCGACTCCTCCAAATCTGGCAATATTTTTCCAATGAATTTTATTTTTTTTTAACTTGTCATACAATTTATATTTGTCCCCAAATTTAATAAAAGCTCTTGTTAAAACAAGAGACAAGACAAACGCTATTAAAAATGGTTTGAGATATATAAACATTTAAATTTTATTTTATTACAGTCCCCGCAAAAATTTTCCCATCCAGATAATTTTCAAAATTCTTTAATTTTTTTCCGTTTAGAATCGCTACTTCAATTCCCAGTTTTTCCGCTTCACGGCTAGCAATAGGATCAAACGGGCTATTCATTCTTGGCTTCCATTTATTGCCAACGATTTTTCTAAAATCTTTCCAGCTAATATTTTCAATTGGTTTCGCATTTTTATATTTCTTTGGGTCATTGTCATAAACATAATCAATATTGGAAAGATTGACTAAGTTTCCAATCCCATAGGTTTTCGCGACATATACCGTGTCATAATCAGTTGACCAGCCAGGCTTGTATCCGGAGCCGATGATAATTGGCTTATTCGTAACAATTTTCCGGTGCGGATTTGTGATAGTTTCTTTGCACACCAAATCGTCAAACAAAATTCTCATAAGTTGCGCATTGTATCTCGTCGCATAAATTCCAATCCAGTCCAGTTCGCTATTTTTAAGTTTCCTGACTTTCTTTGCGGCATCATTATATTTTCTATTAAGTTCCCCGCCTCCGCACATAATTATAAACTTATTTCCCTTTTTCACCTTTCTAAAAATCAGCTTTCTGAATTTTTTTATAAATTCATAATCAACTTCATCGGGAACGATCAAAGACCCACCAAGAGAAATAATGTAAGTTTTTTTATTTTGTTTTTCTTTTTTAGACATAGACAAAACTATTTACAATAAACTTGGATAATTATCTCTTATAATATCTTTCATTTCCTCCGGTCTTATAACTCCAAATTCGGTAATAAACCCTGTAATAAACTCCGGCGAAACCATATCAAATGCAAAATTTACAATATTAAGACCTTTTGGCGATTCCATCCATAAATTTTTATATGACTCAATTTCCACCGGAATGTCCGTAATATCATAGAATCCTTTTTTAATTTTCAAAACGCTCGTAACAATATAAACAGGAATTTTTTCATATTGCGCCGATACTGCAATTCCATAACTTCCCACTTTATTTATTGAAACACCGTTTATTGTAATTGCGTCAGATCCCATTAGGACCAAATCAATATCAAGTTCGCTCCCGCTCTTTTTGCTAATGACAAATGGAGCAGCGCTATCCATAATCATTGTTACATCTATGTTGTCATCTACCATTTTTTTTGCTGTTACTCTCCCTTGAAAAACAGGTCTTGTTTCCGTACTAAACACTTTTAAGTTTATGCCATCTTTGCCGCCAGTAACTGATCTTAAAATATTACGCACGCCTGAAGAATGGCAATGAGTGAATATATTAAGCGGTCTATATTTTTTTGTGATCGATTTTATAACCTTCACTCCGTTTTTGACAAACAATTTTTCGTTTTCCTTTATCGTTTTTTTGAATTCGTTTGTTTTATTGATAACAATTTTACTGCAATCTTCCACACTCTTTACTTTTGAATCTTGTAATTCAAAAAGTATAAAACCGAGCACATTCTGAGCCATTGTCTCGCTTGGTTTCATCAACGATAATTTTTTAGCGATATTTCTTATTTCCACTATAAAATCTTCCTTGCTTTTTGATCGTTTCATTATTTCTTTTTTATCCTCAAGCAAAGCATCAATAACTATTCTGGTTACAGTGGTAGCACCTTGAACTTGAAACGATTTCGTGTCTTTAAACATTTTGTCAAATTCCTTACTCATATTTTTATTTTTTACTTTCTTAATCCTATATAGTTTATTTTATCACTATTACCTTCTTTTATCAAATCAGTAAAAACTTTTTCTATATCTTCAATTCCAATATTTCTTCCGCCGATACCATAGATATAATTATACAATTTCGGTCCTTTGCTTAAATTATACAAAGACGATCTAACTTCCGTAAAAACAGGGCTGTAATTTCCATACGAAATTGACCGGTCTAAAACTGCCACCGCCTTTGCGTTTGACAGCACTTTGGCAATCTCCATATTTGGAAACGGTCTCATCGTTCTTATTTTGATCAGTCCGACTTTTTTTCCTTTTTTTCTCATTTCGTCAACCACTATTTTCGCTGTTCCCGCGGTTGAACTCAATGTCATTATCACATAATCAGCATCATTTGATTTATATTTTTCTATAAAACTATACTTTCTTCCCGTTAAATTATAAAACTCCTTGTCCACCTGCGCTATCACTTTTCTGCTATTCTCCATCGCTTCCACCTGCTGATATTTATGCTCAAAGAAATAATCAAACAGATCAAGAGGTCCGATGGTAATCGGCTTTTTTATATTCAACAAAGGATGCTCCGGATTATATTCACCGATGAATTTTTTTATTAATTTATCTTTTTCAATAATTACATTCTCTACCGAATGAGAAGTAATAAACCCGTCTTGCATCACCATAACCGGCAAAAGGACTTCGCTATTTTCCGCGACTTTCAAAGCTATAATTGTATTGTCATACGCTTCCTGCGCATTCTCGCTATAAAGCTGCAGCCAGCCGGCATCGCGAAGAGGCATTGAATCCGTATGATCGCAATGAATATTTATCGGCGCCGACAAAGCGCGGTTTGAAATTGGCATTACAATCGGCAGTCGCGAGCCGGAAGCGATATAAACAATTTCCGCCATCAAAGCAAGCCCTTGCGAAGCGGTTGCCGTCATTGCCCTGCCCCCCGCCGCGGAAGCGCCAATTACCGCGCTCAACGCGCTGTGTTCCGACTCCACATTTATTAGTGATGTATCAACTTTTCCGTCCGCCACCATTTGCGCGAACGCCTCAATAATCGGCGTCTGCGGTGTAATCGGATACGCCGCCATAACATCCGGATTGATCTGCCGTATCGCATGAGCGACTGCTTCGCCGCCGGTGAGCGCTTGGTATTTGTGTTTTTTTATAGACATGTGATTTTTGTTAAATTATAAATATTTTTTTAATTCATCAAATCCATAACTACTTTCAACTATTTGTTTTATATAGTCCAAATCAATTTCCTTGTCATTTTTAAAAGGCATTGGAATTTGCATCTTGTTAAGTTTTGTCAAATTTAATTTTCTGTAATAATTATATCTCCACTGATGATTTTTTATCATCACTGCTATGTAAAATAATAAATAAGGATCATATCCATTTTTCAAAGTTAATACGGCATTATCTCCACTTGTTATAAAATCATCAAATTGAAAAAAGGTTTCTCCTACGCTCCCATTCAAAGCAACAGTCAAACACTTGCCTTTAAAATTTGGCTTCTCGTCGTAATATCCTGATACTCCGTTATTAAAAGACGATGTTGTAACATATGGAATATTTCCTTGTTCAAGCGTATTTTGTGATAATGCTGTTTTTTTATTCACAAAACATAAACCACCTTCTTGTATTTTTTCAATATAAGCGACAGGGATAAATTTAGTTTTGGGAGATTTTATAATATGTCTATCTCTCCATTTTCTCTGTTTTACTAAATATGTTAAAGATTCCTTTGTTGCTCTGTCCAATTGTTGCTCAACCTCTTTTACGCTTGGAATTTTACTATCTATATAAATTTCAGGAGTTAATTCTATATTAAAATCTTCCCTATCTAATTTACAAATCTTTTTAAATTCCGGATTATTTTTAAATTTTAAATTTTGATTACTCAAAAACGCTTTTAATTCATTATGAATTTCTTTTAATTGATTTCTTTCTCGCTTATCTTTTATTCTTTTTCCTTTCTTTTTTCTAAAACCGTCTGTTATAGCTCTCGCAAAATAAATATTTTGACTATCAAAATTATGCGGAATACCTTTTTTAATAAAAATTCCAACAGTCCCCACACTTACGGGATAAAATAAATCTTCTGGAAAAGTTACAACCGATAATAATGTATTGTTATCCAATAATTCCTTTCTCCAAGTTCTACCCGCTCCACCTTCAACCATTACAGAAATAGGCACAATTGCAAAAAGTATTCCACTGTCATCCATTTGTCTCAAGGCATAATTAATAAAATCTCTTTCTTTTTCTTTTGAATTTTTTAAAGCAAAGGGTGGATTCATTAATACTTTCGTAATAACCGGATTATTATTTTCTTTTACCGGTTCATTATATAAAATAGTATCTCCCGTTATATTTCCTTTTTTAACAATTTTATCAATATTTTTATAAAAACAATTTCCAGAACTCATATTATTTCTACCGTCTCCCCTAAAAATCATATTCACCAGAGCAAGTGCAACAACTTCATCCTCTTGCTCTATTCCAAAAAGATTATAATTTTTAAATTTATCAATTTGGCTATCATTCGCCTTTTTTTTAATATAATCAAAAGAGGAAACTAAAAAACCGCCGGTTCCGCAAGTTGGGTCTAAAACGTAATCGTTATGATTTACATCTAATACATCAACCGCAAATTCGGTTATATGTCTTGGCGTTAAAACAATACCAATTTCTTTTGCTCCATTCCCATATTTCAAAAATTTTTCATAAAAACCCCCCAATACATCTCTACCAGAATTCATCGCATTCACAATATCAAGAGTATCCAATTCATTTAATGATTTCTTAATGGCTTCTCTATATTTAACATGATTTTCTACTACTGGCGGAACTTCTAATTCCAAAAAATTAATAAAGTTTTCTTTTTTAACCTCTGTTAATTTTTGATCTATTAAAATATTTATATTTTTTACTAATGTTGTTGTATTTTTATTTTTTCTATCAATACTCCCTGCTGAATAAGCCAGAACTAATCCGGCAATAAACCTTGCTCGTTTATTTTTGTTTATTCCGGCATTATGTAAAATTTCATTTATATTCTCCGCAACTTTAATATATTTTTCCTCCGGAGTGTCTGGAAGATTTTTATACAAAATACTATCTTTCTTTTTTATAATTGCTTTTTTTGTATCGTCAAAAATAAATTTTACTTGCTCTTTTGATAATAAAATATTTTTTACTTTCTTTTCTTCAAATAATATTGTTTTCCAAGATGAATTAATTAATATTTGATTTCTTACAATATAGCCATCTGAATCATTACCCGCAACACCTGAAATAATAATCGCTTTTATATTTTTGCTTTTATTTATTTTTTCGGCATATTGATTTTTAGCTTCATTCAAAGCTCTCTCTAAGTCTTCTTTATTTCTTTTACTTTCAATAACCCAAAACAATTTTCCGCTATCATCTAACTTAACTACCGCCTCTGGCATATCTCTAACTAACATCTTTTTTAATTCTTTATGAGACAATACTTCATTCTGTTTATATACCTCGCCCACATCAACTCTCGCTGGATTTTTTACAACCCAACCTAACTTTTCCAATTCTTCTTTAATATAAGTATAAGCATCAACCTCGCTATTTTTGGGTTTATTTATATGCATATTTTTTTGCTAAATTTATAAGCACTCAAAAATTTTGAAATTTCCGTTTTTACTTCATCACCTCGTCAAACACCTCCAAATACATCGCACTACTCCAAAGTTGCGCGCCACAGCCGGAAGAGGTTTGTTTTTCCGCGGAACTTACCTCGCTGTGGTGACCGCATATTCCGCCGTATAAAATCTCATTCGCGCTTGCTTCCATTATCGCGTTAATATAATCTGAATATCTATGCGCGTTTAAACGATATAAGACAAGCGCCGTCAAATTATTTATCCAATACCAGCTGTTTCCATTGTGATAGCTTGCGCTGTCTTCTCCCGTGTCTTGCTTAATAAACAAATCGCTTGTTTTATCCACCGACGATATTCCTCCCCATTCAAGATAAAGCTTCGGCAATATTTTGTCAAAGCATTTTTCCCATTCATCTTTATTTAAAAGCTCAGGATACAAATATGCGGCAAGAAAAATATTCGGTCGGACAGTTTTGTCTTCCGGACTGTCAAACAAAATTTCACCATCATAAAATTTTTCGCGAACTTTGTTTTTTAAATCATCCCTTAAAATTTTATACTGATCGTTCTCGGTAAATCTATATAGAAAATCATATATTTGCAAAACGCAAGCTTGAATTTCAATTCTCGCTCCATCTCTTTCCAAACTATCCATCCAAGTCTCGTTTTTATGACTGATCACAAGATCATCAGTTGTTCTTTTCTGAACAAGATCCGAAACCGCTTTTTCAAGTTTTCCTGTGATTTCATCCGCGATTTTTCCTTTCAGGCTTTTTGAAATTTCATCGGTATTAAATATCTTCCAAATTCTATTAACCAGCCACCCGAGAGCGTCAGCGCTTTGCAAATCATTATTTTCCAAACCGTGAAATCTTTGTTTAAAAACCTGACCCTCCGCTGAAATAGTTTCCAGTTGCGATAAAATTATTTCCTCCGCCAGATTTTTATTTAATTTATTAATTTGCAAAAGCGAGACTGCTTCATCTCTGTTCCAAAACTGAAAAAACCAAGGAAGTCCCGCATAGGCGCCTTTTTTATTATTGTTCTCTGCCATCATTGTCCGAACAGAATTCTGAGCGCACAAGCAAGACATTTTTATTTCTTTGTCGCTTATTTTTAACGGCTTAAATTTTTTAGATATGTTTTCTTTTTCTTTTTTCCGCAATTTTTCAAAATCGCGAAAAACGCTTTCAGCTTCTTTTATCGCCCCTTTTGGAGTTTTAGAAACAGAAAACACAGCATTTTTAAAATTAATTTCCAGCGCTTTATAAACAAATCTATCACAGGGATATGAATTTCTTAAATCGTCCTTTTTATAATACTTTGAAAAGAACTCTCCTATTTTTTGATATTCATTCCGATCAGTTTTAATGGCAAGATATAACGAAAATTCTTTTTTATCTCCCAATCCGTCTTCTTGCCAATCACGCCGTTTTGTAAATTTCACCAAAACGCAATCTTTTTTTATTTTAACATCATAAAACCGTCCCATCTCCCTTGAGTCATAAGGATACCTAATATCTAAAATAATTTCCGCTTTAACTTTTTTGTTTGTTTTTAAACAAAGTGAATTATATCCGCTGGGCACAAAATATTTTTCGCTTAAATTATTTTTATATCTTCTTTCAACTTCAAAAAAACTGTTTTTAATTTCCGTTAATTCAGACTTGTCTAAAATATTTATCCGGTCAATTATTTTATACGCGGTTAATTCGCTTTTATAATTTTTCCCATCCGCGTAAAAAAAACCTTGATAGCGTGTTTCTTCCTCATCGGTCAGATAAAAATAATTTCCCAAATCATTTCCCAAAACCAAACCGACACCCTTCTTAATTTCTTTTTGAACTTTTGTATTTTTGTATTGATGTGTTATTTTCATTTTTTTATTTTAAATTTATGCACTTTGACTGTTAAACGAGACGGAGCAAAGTTCAACCTGAAATATCACTATAATTCCCGCTTTCAGACAGAACTCCGCTATCGCTCGTTACACTCCGAAACATAATTAGACTAAAACGCGCAAGCTTCAATTCTTTTATTTTTCTGTGAATTTAAAGGTGGAAAAGATATTTAAAAACTCTTCTGGATTATTTGACTTAATCTCTTTCCCTCCAGGAAATTCCTGCCATTCAGATACTAAATATAATTTTTTATCATCAATAATTAATTCCGAGCTAACCAATAAAATTACACTGCCAGCGCTATCATCTTCATATCTTCCATAATTAATTAAATCATATTTTTTAAATATTTTATTATCGATTAACATTGTTGAATCAGAAATATTTCTTTTACTATTTTCCATCTGATATTTAATATTTCCAAAGCTAATTTGTAAGATATAATAGCGTTGTTTATACTTTTGGATTAAAATAGAAAATATAATCCATTAAGAATAAACAATAACTATGGTAATTCATAAAAACACCAGATTAACTCCAATTAGAAGAA
>Ga0164318_10003648_pt1 | contig 14637 bp, 16 predicted proteins | sample GuaBasSedimGuay9_FD_113734 | JGI IMG/M metagenome (GOLD analysis project Ga0164318, IMG submission 113734) | Subseafloor sediment microbial communities from Guaymas Basin, Gulf of California, Mexico - Guay9, Core 4571-4, 0-3 cm | ecosystem: Environmental > Aquatic > Marine > Hydrothermal vents...
AAACAGTAAGGTGGATAAATATGAAGCCTTAGTCAGAATAGAGGATGAATACGGTTATCTTCAGCCTCCTTCTTCATTTCTGGAGATCGCTAAACGCTCTAAACTCTATTTCAACATTACCCGCGCTATGATCGAAAAATCATTTAGAATGTTTGCCGAGAATGATTATGAATTTTCGGTTAATCTCTCGATGCAGGATGTTAAAGATCGAAAGACTGTGGCATATATCAAGTCGCGACTGGCCGAATTTCCTCAGACACATCGTGTGATTTTTGAGATTACAGAGAGTGATGAGATCGAAGATTACACAGCGATGAAATCGTTTATCCAGACGGTGAAGGCTTATGGTGTGAAAATTGCTATAGATGATTTTGGAAGCGGATATGCCAATTTTTCCCATATACTTGAGCTGGATGTTGATTATATCAAACTGGATGCCTCTCTGATCAAAAATATTGAGGAGAGACATTCTCGTATTCTTGTCGAGGCTATTGTGGACTTTTCGAAACGTCTCAATATTAAAACGATCGCTGAATATGTTGAGACTCAAGAATCGATGGATATTTTAGATGTAATCGGTGTAGACTATATTCAAGGTTATTTGATCGGGAAACCCTCTACCAAATTAGTAGAATAATCATATTATGAAAGAACGCTTGCTTCTACCGCTCTTTTTACTTGTGCTGGGGTATATTATGCTCATCAGTAGTGAAGCAAAAGTGATTATGGCTGGAATTGCCGTTTTTTTGACGGGTATGTTTTTTATGGAAGAGGGATTCAAGCGTTTTGCAGGATCGATGCTTCAGCGTGTACTTGAAAAGAGTACAGATACTCTCCCCAAAGCACTCTTTAGCGGATTTTTGATCACCTCTATCGTACAAAGTTCTTCGTTAGTTGCCGTGATTACTATCTCATTCCTTTCTGCTGAGATGATGGGATTGACACAGGCGATCGGTGTTATTTTTGGCTCAAACCTCGGTACAACATCAACGGCATGGATCGTGGCGCTGTTTGGTGTAAAGATCAATATTGCTTACTATGCCATGCCAATGCTGATCTTTGGTTCAGTTATGCGTGTCAGTGTATCAAAGACTTATCAGGGAATCGGTTCAATCTTGTTGGGGATCGGATTTATATTTTTAGGGATAGCATACCTCAAAGATGGTTTTGATACTTTAAAAAATGTGATTGATCTGGCGCAGTTTTCGCAGGAAGGTTTCTTAGGCATACTGCTCTATGTCGCTATCGGAGCTGTCGTGACCGTTATTATTCAGTCGAGCAGTGCCACGATGGCCATTATCATTACAGCATTGGTCGCAGGTCAGATTGTCTATATGGATGCACTTGGGATGGCAATCGGGGCAAATATTGGTACGACAGTTACGGCCATGCTGGGAGCGCTGACATCCAATGCCAATGGGAAGCGGTTGGCAGTTGCTCATCTTGTCTTTAATATTATTACAGCATTCATTGCAATCGTATTTATCTATCAGCTGAATGATTTTGTCAATATTCTGGCAGATTTTTTTGGCATCTCCGAAGCGAATAGTGCCTTAAAATTAGCACTGTTTCATACCCTATTCAACCTGATAGGTGTTGTGGCCGTGACACCGTTTATAAAGAAGCTTGTGGCGATACTGAAAAAACTGTTTCGTTCAGATCAAGAGCATCGTGGAAAAGCAAGGTATCTGGATCAAACAGTGATACAGGTCGAAGCCTCGGCGATTAGAGCGATTGAAAAGGAGACGGAACATCTTTATGACGTTGCCCTTGAAGCACTCATGCACGGACTGCTTCTGCAGCGGCATGAAGTTTTTTCCAATGATATCGCCGTTTATACACGTCACAGTGATGAGTTTAAAGTAGATATTGATGGTTTTTATCATCGGCGTGTCAAAGGGATTTACGGTGAGATCCTGGAGTATGCAACGCTTGCCATGACTGGAATGGATGAAGCGGGTAAAAAAAGGGTGTATGAACTTCAAGTGGCAAATCGGGACATTATCGAAGCGCTGAAGCATGTCAGGGAGCTGCATAAAAACATGCTTCTCTTTGTGGAACATAGCAATCCAGATATCGAGAAAGAGTATAATTTTTTAAGAGTACGCATTGCCAATCTTGTTAGGGGTATTAATCAGATTCGAGAAAATCCGGATGATATCTCTGTACTGCAGGAGATCAATATGATCCGCGATGACCTCAAAACATTTGATATCATCGGCAGTGGCCGTATCGATGAGTTGATCCGCCACAATAAAATTAATCCGCGTATGGCGATCTCGCTGATTAATGATACTGCCTTTGCCGGGATTATTATGAGTAAACTGCTTGACATGGCAACCATTTTGTGGATTGGTGATGCAGAGATACGGGCACTGGAACTTGAAGAGGAAGAAGAATGAATTTGATTGAAAAGACATTGGAATTTTTACAGCAAAAAAACAAGATTCAAATAGAGAAGATCGAGAAACTAAAGGGTATTGTCAAGAAGCTAAAAAGAGTAAAAAAAGAGGCAAAAATACGCTATAAAAGCGAGCCAAATAGCAAAAAAAGAAAAAAATTGTTCAAAGAATATATGATATTGTGCAAATTGACCACAAAGAGTCAAAAGCGTCTAAAACGTATTGAAGAGGAGGTGCTATAACTAGTTATAGCTATAGCTCCATCCTGTCAGATCCTGTTCTTTTGCCTCTTTAAATTCGTTTGAATCCCCCTCAAAATCAATGATATGCATTATCGTATGAGGCAGAGCTCTTTTGTCCTCTTGCTTAAACAGATGCAGCGGCATAGGGGTCTCCTGGGTTGTCATGGAAAAGGCAACGCCATCTAGTTGACTGAAGAGATCTTCTATATTCGTGATTTTATACTGTTTGGCAAATTTTTCCAATACGGCAGTTTGGACCTCTTCAGGGAGACGTTCAGTCGTATTGAGGAAAATAGTGAAATGGATCGGTGCCTTGCGGTCATTTCGCGTGGCCGGTGCGGCCATGATAATGTATTCTACCCCCTCAAGATGGGCTTGAATTTCAGGTGGGCTCAGATGGCGTTTTGTATTTAATGATTGATGCTCTTGTGTACTGATCATTATTATTGTCCTTAGAGAAGTTGTGTGATCACGTTGGTGACACCTACATGAAGATTATAGTTGGCGATCGGAAAATCTTCTGCTTCATTTTCAAGATGAATCGAGTTATTGCTAAGATAGGTTGCCAACTGTTCAAGGTCAATACTTTCATAGCGTTTGGCATCCTCGGCATCTATTTTGGTGCGTTCGAGTGTTCCGGTCTGATTGCTTTTTTGAAGGGTAAACGCCAATGTCTTAAGACTGAGCAGGTCGCACCATCTCAAGATAAGCTCTTTATCCAGCTTTTCGCGTGCTTCTCCTTCCGGATTAAAAAGCAGGTTCTGATCTCGCAGGGGGATAAGTACAGAAAGGATGGCATCACTGTAAGGGATGACGCGTTTGGCCCAGAAGGGGGACTCGTTTGTATTGTTTAACGCCGCTTCCACTGCAGAGAGGATATCCGCTTTGGATGCAGTTTCTATAAGTTGTGTCATGGTTCGTATCATTATAGTTTCCTGAATTAATGGTGGGAATTTACCACTATTTTCTTTAAAATTTCTATTGTTTTAGCTGCATGAGCAGAGTGTTAAGTTCTTTTACATATCCGGAGTGGGGATATGCTTTTAAAAATGCTTCCATCTCCTGACGTATCTGCGACCCGTAAAATCTTTTTGCATTAGGCATATCAATGACTTGGTAACGTGCAGTCGCTGCACGAAAACGGATCATTTTCTGCTCCTGTTTTGCAATCACAAACTGTTTATACCACAGTGCTTCATAAAGAGCAAGTGTTGCATCATCAGGGAAGGCAATGCGTGCTTGTTTAAGTGAGGCATAGGCTCTGCGTGAATCCAGCGTTTCATCATTAAAGCGTTCGTGCAAAATCTCTATAGGATCACCAATAATGACGCCATACCACTTATTATGGTAGAAAAGCTGAAGCATACGGCCTTTTTTAATCTCATAATTACCAAAAGTTGTACGATAACTATTTGCATTCTCTTGTGTCGTATATTCGGTCAGGACATAGTTTTGCTGCACCAGATCGATGGAGGCGGTACGGAAGTTGAGGTGGTGATTATTGAAATTTTCCTTGACACTTCGTACTGTAATGGTCTTGCCTGAACTACTGATAAATGGGATACTGCTGAGTTGTGTAAAGTCGATTTTACCGCTGGAAAGCTCTTCCATCCGAATATCTTCTGTCCCGCTGAGAACATAAAAATCACCCCATAATACTTGAAGGAGCAGTAGACTCAGCAGGACTGTTTTCATGAGACGATAATGGTAATATCACCGATAGTGATGGACTCCCCGGCTCTGATCTTGGCACGTTTACGCGTTTCAGTAGCTCCGTTACGCTTAACAAGATTGTTTTCAATCAGCTGTTTTGCTTCTCCTCCGCTGTCAACGAGGTTTAATACTTTTATGAGTTTATAAAGTTCGATATAGTCATCTTTTAATGTATAGGTCATTCATTTCCTTTGCACAATAGTACCAAAATTAATTTTTGGTTTACCAAATAGTCATAGAATATGGAAACTTTAAAAAAAAGGTGGCGTATATGAAAACAAAAACTTTCTTTATTGGATCGATTCTTCTGATTTCAAATCTGGTCTATGCCTTGCCTGTCCAGAACATTCCGCGTCAGCGGGCAGTTATTTCCCAATTTGATCATGCTCTTGTTGCTATGATTTCAGAACTGCTGGTCTCCCGCGGACTTGAGCGCGATGTGGCTGAACAAAAAGTTGTTCATCTCTTTGGTGAAAATATCAACAATGCCGCGCTCAACCTACACCATTTTCTACATGAATTTAATACAGTAAGCTACGATCAGGCTGCAGAGTATCTAAGTCAAAAGGCACTGTTTGACCAGCAGATCGACCTGGCCTCTTATGATGCTTTGCTCGGAATGCTTCAAACCCTTGATTTTCAGTTAGCAACGACTGAAAACTATGCCAAACTTCACCGAATGGCCAGTTTAAACAAGCGCTTTCTCAAAAGTTAAGAAATTAAACAGTTATAATAGTCATCATAAAATCTTGAAAGGGAGATGATGACTGCAAAAAGCCTCTATATTGCATCGCTTGAACCCATGGCGGGAAGCCTCTTTATTACCGTAGGGTTTATGGAATTGCTAACACGCCGTTTTAGCAGGGTCGCTTTTTTTCGCCCTGTTATTGAGAGTCTGGAGAAAAAAGATGAGGATATCGTCTTCATTTTGGAGCACTTCTCTTTACAGATGGTGTACGAAGATGCCTATGGTTTCAGTGTAGATGAGATTGAAACGATGGCAGCCGACAACGGGGAACATGAGGGCATGAACGCATTGATCAGAAAGTTTGCCTTCTTGCAAAGCCGTTATGACTTTGTGTTGTGCGAAGGACTGGACCGTACCCGTTTCAGCGCGACATTCGACTTTGATATTAACCTCCGGCTGGCTAAGAATTTTTCGGCTCCTTTTATCAGTGTTATAAAGGGAAAAAATAGAAAACCGAAAGCGCTTTTTGAAGAGATCCGTCTTGAAGAGCGAGCGATAAAACGTGAAGGTACAGTTCACTTTGCGACCTTTGTTAATCGCCTTAAGATCGCGACGCTAAAGTCGTTGACCAAAAAGATTAAAGCGCGTTCGAAATCCAAAATACCTGTGTATTTTCTGCCCGAGGAGGCGGAACTGGATAAACCAAGTGTTGCAGAAGTGATGCGTGAACTTGGATGCAAGCATCTTTTTGGATCCGAAGAAGATCTTGAACGGGTCGTGTCTCAGAGCAAAGTGGCTGCAATGACGCTGGATAATTATCTGATACATATAGAAGAAGGTGATCTTATCATTGTTCCTGGTGACCGGACGGATATCATTGTTGGAACATTAATGGCGGTCTATTCACGCCACTATCCGCATATTGCCGGAATGTTGCTGAGCGGTGGTCTTGTTCCTGATTCTGATATGATGAAACTTATGGCGGGATTAAATCAATTTCCGCTTCCTATCTTGAGTATGCAGAGCGATACTTATAGTGCTGCTATGCAGGTGAATGATGTTCCTTCTAAAATACGTCCTCATAGTAAGCGTAAGATTGCATTGGCCAAGGGACTTTTCAGTGCCCATACCGATGTCAGTAGGATTGAAGCCGGGCTTGAGTCTGCACAAAGTGATATTGTCACGCCGAGTATGTTTGAATTTATGCTTTTTGAAAGGGCACGTAAAGAGCGAAAACGCATTGTTTTGCCTGAAAGTAGTGATGACCGTATTCTTCAAGCAACCGAGATACTGCTTCGGCGTGAGGTGGCAGATATTGTTTTGATTGGTAATCCTGAAGAGCTTAATCATCGAAGTACGATGCTTGGTCTTGATATCAGTCGTGCGGAGATCATCGATCCGGAACACTCGAAACAGTCGGAAAAATATATTCGCAAATTTTATGAACTGCGCCAGGGAAAAGGGCTGCAGATGGATGCAGCCAAAGACGCGATGACGCATATAAACTATTTTGCAACGATGATGGTGCAGATGGGAGATGCCGATGGTATGGTCTCCGGTGCGATCCATACCACCGGCGATACCATACGTCCCGCACTGCAGATCATTAAGACTGCACCCGGTGTTTCACTGGTGTCGAGCCTCTTTTTTATGTGTATGGACACACGGGTCCTAGTCTACGCGGATTGTGCGATCAATCTTGATCCTGATGCGGAGCAGTTGGCTGAAATCGCCATTTCATCTGCAGGTACAGCAATGAAGTTTGGTATTGAGCCCAAAATAGCGATGCTCTCTTACTCTACCGGAAATTCCGGGAAGGGCAAAGATGTTGATAAAGTCCGCAGGGCAACGCAGATTGTCAGAGAACGGCGACCGGATCTATTGGTAGAAGGGCCTATTCAGTATGACGCTGCGATTGATCCTGTCGTAGCCGCTAAAAAACTGCCGCAAAGTGAGGTGGCCGGGCAGGCAACGCTCTTTATTTTTCCGAATTTAAATACGGGAAACAATACCTATAAGGCAGTGCAGCGTTCATCCGGAGCAATAGCCATTGGACCGATACTTCAGGGCTTGAACAAGCCGGTCAATGATCTCAGCCGTGGTGCACTGGTGGATGATATTGTCAACACAGTTGCCATCACGGCCATTCAGGCACAGAGCGAAGTCGAAACATGAAAATTCTCGTTCTTAATTCAGGTAGCTCCTCCATTAAATTCAAGCTGTTTGAGATGGATGCAATGCAGGTATTGGCATCGGGTGTGATTGAGAAAATCGGTGAGGCAGAGGGCAGAGTGAAAATTGAGTATGGTGATGAACAGTCTAAGGTGCTGGAGCTATCGCTAGAAATTCCTGATCATTACGTCGGGTTTGCATTGATGCAAAAAAGACTGCAGTCAATGAACATTGTTAAAGACTTTAACCTTTTGGACGCGATGGGTCATCGAGTGGTGCATGGTGGTGAATCATTTCATGAATCGGTGGTGATTGATGCCGATGTTATCACTCAAATCAAAAAACTTATTCCGTTAGCTCCGCTGCATAATCCCTCTAACCTTGCAGGGATTGAGGTTATGAATCAACTGGCTCCGGATGTGAGACAGATTGCGATTTTTGATACGGCTTTTCATCAGACTATGCCTGAATCGGCTTATCTTTATGCGCTTCCATATGCCTTATATGAAGAAGAGCATATTCGCCGCTATGGTTTTCACGGCACGTCGCACGGCTTTGTGGCCAAAGCGGCTGCAACCTATCTTGAACGTCCTCTTAATGAACTCAACCTGATCACACTGCATTTGGGAAATGGGGTCAGTGCTGCGGCGATTCAAAGCGGTAAAAGTGTCGATACTACGATGGGAATGACGCCGCTTGAAGGCTTAATGATGGGAACGCGTTCGGGTGACATTGATCCGGCAATTGTCCTCTATTTGCAAAATCATAATACGATGTCAATCGATGAGGTTGATATACTTTTAAACCAAAAAAGTGGTTTAAAGGGGATCTGCGGTGTCAATGATATGCGTGAAGTCATTGCTCTTTCAGATAAGGGTGATGAAAAGGCAAACTTGGCGCTTGAAATGTTTACCCGTCGGTTAAAAAAACAGATCGGTGCTTATACCGCGCTGCTTGGCTATGTGGATGCCATTGTATTTACCGGAGGGATCGGAGAACATGCGGCACAAGTTCGGGAAGATGCCTGTTCGAGTTTGGAAAAGGGGCTTGGGATTGTGATTGATGTCGAAAAAAACCGTGCAATAGGGAAGGGCATTTCTAAAATCAGTTCTTCTCTAAGTCGGGTGAAAGTATTGGTCATCCCGACGGATGAAGAGCAAGAGATAGCCGTTCAGACACAAAATGTACTTATGAGCATGCAAAATGCAGTGTAGGTGCGGCTTAAATCTTCTTTATGATGAATGTTGAGCTATATAGCTATTTTAGTTGATGGTGCAATGAACTTCAAAGAACCTATAACATTTTTATGTTAAGGTATTCGTTATTATATTTTCAAGGATTTCACGATGCGATTTTTCTTCTTGCCACTTCTGTTTTTGATGCTTGCTTTTACATCTACTCTATCGGCACAATCGGACAATATTATTGTTGTCGGAGCTTTTTATACACAGGAACAGGCCGATAGACGTTTATCAAAACTCAAAGAGGCAATGCATTCGCAGGGCCACGTCGTTACACTGCAAAATGACCTTGGATTTGATTATCATACTAAAAGGTTAGGAAAATTTTATATTGTCACTATCAGCCCTTTTAAAAATAAAGGGGACCTGCAAAATGTACTTGGAACCGTTAAAATTGTTTATCCGGATGCCTATGCTCATAAGGTGAAGTTATCTGCACCGGTAGAAACCAAGGTTGTTGAGGAAGTTCCGGAGGTTGCAGAAGTTGTAGAGGTTCCGGAGGTTGTAAAAGTTTCGGAGGTTGTAAAGGTTGTAGAAGTTGCTGAGGTTGTCGAGGAGAGTGCGAAAGTTGAAGAGAGACCTGCAGAAGTTATCGAAGCAGTAGACGAGACAGAGATCGAAACAGCAGTACCACTGCCAAAAGTTCAAGAAGAAGGATCATTAAATCTAATGATTTATGGGATTGCAGCGCTTGTCGGCTTGTTATTGCTCATCGTTATCCTTCTAAAAAGAGGTAAAAAAGAGGAACCTGCACCGCCTGAACTGCGAGATATTAAAGTAGAAGAACCTGTCACTGTATCATCTCCTGTGCAAGAAGAAGTTGCAGAATACGTACCGGAGATTCAAGAAAAGTTTGAACCAGAAATTCCAGAGGTCGTAGTTGAAGAGGTTTCACAGGTAAAAGAGGTCGCTGCCACACCTGAAACTGTTCTCGAGCCAATGGTGGTGTCACGTAGAAAACGTGAGCCGATTGTTCACTCAGAAACAATTACCAAAGACAATCTGTCTGACTTTAAAGGCAACAGGATCCTAGTGGCTGAAGATAACATGATCAATCAGAAGGTTATCACAAAACTAATGGAAGGTTCCGGTATTGAAATTGTGATTGCCGATGATGGTCAAATCGCTATGGATATCCTTGAAAAAGATAGTAACTTTCAGGTGATTCTGATGGATGCACATATGCCGAGAAAAGATGGGTTTGAAGCGACACGGGAAATTCGTGCTAATCCGGATTATGATCATATTACAGTCGTGGCACTTAGTGGAGACATCAGCAGTGATGATATCCGAAAGATGAAAGAAGCCGGTATGGAGGAGCAGCTTGCCAAACCACTTCGCATTGAGAAACTGTATGATGTTCTATACTCTTATTGTGATCTTGAAAGTGATGAAGAAGAGACGGCTCCTTCTGACCGACAGGTGCTTAATATAGAAGAGGGCCTTGAGATCTCCGGAGGTCATATGGACCTTTATAAAGAGGTGCTCGAAGAGTTCGCTGAAGAGTACCGCGAGTCGGCTGAGCTGCTGGAACGTTATCTCAGTGAGCATAATTATGAGCTGCTGGGAATGTTGTTATTAGACGTTCATGGCATTGCCGGTAATATTGGAGCAGATGTACTTTCATATACAGCTGAGGAGCTGCGTGAAGCAGTGTTAGAGAAGCGTACCGGCGTGTATGAAAACTTGGCTGCACGGTACAAAAAAGATCTTGATGCTTTGCTGGAATCGATAAAAAATCAATAGGATATTCGACTGCCGATAATTTAAGAAACAGCACTCCTTTATCCTTACTAAACCAACTCTTGGATATAATCGCGAATAACACAACTAAATTATTAGGTATTTTATATGGTTTCAACACAAAATTTGACAATGCGCTTCGGTAATCGCGTATTGTTTGACAATATTAATCTTAAACTTGACCAGCATAAGCGTTACGGTCTCATCGGTGCCAATGGTGCGGGAAAAACAACATTTTTAAAAATTCTTAGTGGTGAAATTAATGAGTATGAGGGAGAAGTCTCCATAGGAAGCGGCTTGCGAGTCGGTGTTCTAGGACAAAATCAGTATGCTTTTGAAGATTTTACGATTATGGATGCTGTCCTTTACGGAAATCGCCGTTTGTATGATGCTATCAAAGAGAAAGAGGAGCTTTATGTCACAGGTGACTTTGAAGATGATGCTACAAATAACCGTTTGGCAGAACTCGAAGTAACTTGTGTGGAAGAGGATCCGACATACGAATATGATGTAAAAATCGCGAAAATCCTTGAAAATGTCGGTATCCCTACCGAAGAGCATGATAACCTTATGTCCAGCCTTAAAACCTCTGATAAATTCAAGGTTTTGCTGGCTCAGGTGCTTTTTCCAAAACCGGATGTTCTTTTTCTCGATGAGCCGACGAATAATCTCGATATCGAAAGTATTGGCTGGTTGGAAAATGAGCTAAAGCGTCACGAGGGAACTTTAGTCGTTATTTCGCATGACCGCCACTTTTTAAATGCGATTGTGACGAATATTCTGGATGTGGATTATAAAAAAATTCGCGAGTTTACCGGAACCTACGATGATTGGTATATCGCGGCAACAGTTATCGCGAAACAGTTAGAGATGAACAACGCGAAAAAGCTCAAAGAGAAAGAAGACCTCGAAGCCTTTGTCCGTCGTTTCTCTGCGAATGCGTCTAAAGCGAAGCAGGCAACATCACGTCAAAAGCAGCTTGATAAACTGAATATTGAAGACATTAAGCCTTCATCGCGCCGTGATCCAAGTATTGTCTTCAAGCCAAAACGTCAAATGGGTGATGAAGCATTGGATGTCAAAAATGTTTTCTTTGCTTATGATGATCTTGCCGTGATTCATGATCTTACCCTGCGGGTAGAACCAGGTGAAAAAATTGCACTTATCGGTCCCAATGGTGTGGGGAAGACAACATTGGTAAAATTGCTGATGGAAGAGATGAAACCTGACGAGGGAACTATCAAATGGGGTGCGACCATTGAAACGTCCTACTTTCCACAAGATACGGCTGATCAGATTGAGGGAAATGGAACCCTTTACGACTGGCTAAGAGGGTATGATCCAAAAAGGGAAATTGCCGAGATTCGCAACTGTCTTGGGCGTATGCTCTTTAACGGTGAAGAGCAGGAAAAAAGTGTTGAAAAGATATCCGGAGGTGAGAAACACCGTATGATGCTCTCGAAGATGATGCTGGAAAACGGTAACTTTTTGGTATTGGATGAGCCGACCAACCACCTGGATCTTGAGGCCATTGTTGCGCTGGGTGAAGCGCTGTATAGTTTTAAAGGTAATGTGATCTGTGTATCGCATGACCGTGAGTTACTGGATGCATTTGCATCACGAATCATAGAGCTTCATCCGGATGGAAGCTATACAGATTTTAAAGGTACTTATGAAGAGTTTGCGGAGGCAAAGGCTAATGGAACAATTTAAAGAGTTTATCGGACTGGGCATTGCAGGTAATTTTGCACTGCATCTTGAGCAGGCAGGTGAGAGCGAAGATTTTAAAGATTTGAAAGTGGCCGATGAAAATGGTCCTAAAGGAATGTTTCCTTTCTATCTACCGGGTTTTGACTCTCAATTGGGGATCTACCCACTCTCAAATGATACGATTATTTTGCCGCGAGTTGAAGCGAATGTTCAACCGGAACCTGAAGTTGCTTTGATCTGCGAGCTGCAGTATGATAAGGGTCAAGTTAGTGCTATTCTCCCAAAAGAGTTTGCCGCTTATAATGATTGTTCTATCCGAAAGGAGGGTGCTAAAAAGATCTCGGAAAAGAAAAATTGGGGTGAAGCTTCTAAAGGTTTGAGTGATCAGCGCATTGCCATTGACAGTTTTGATGAAGGTGGGATTCTTGACGGCTGGCGCATCGCATCGTTTTTACGCCGTGAAGATATGCTGCTGCGCTACGGTGAAGACGTAGAGATCAGCGGTTACAGCTATTTTCATCAAAAACTGATAGACTGGATGACCAATCAGTTGAATACACAAGAAGATACCGGTCCGCTTGAGCCTATAGGAGAGTACCTTAAAGCATGCGGATACCCGTCAAGAGCTGTGATCAGCATCGGGGCAACCCGTTACAGTTATATGTGTGAGAAAACCTATCTTCGTGAAGATGATGAGGTTGCAGTGGTGCTTTATGACAGTAATCTATATAAACCAAATGACATTCTTTCCAGAGTCTATAAACGTAATCTTGATGCGGAAGGGCTGAGTGTTCTTGTCCAACAGGTCAAGCGTGCTTAACAAAGGGATCTATCAGCACTATAAAGGCAATCTTTATGAGGTGATAGATCTTGTCAAACATTCGGAAACAGAAGAAGATATGGTGCTTTATCGCGCCCTCTACGGTGAACAGGGCCTTTGGGTACGACCGCTCAAGATGTTTACAGAAAGTGTACATGTTGAAGGAGTCTGCATGAAGCGTTTCACTTACATGGGTGATCAAACTGATGGCTAGAGGCACGAAGCTCTCTTTAGATATCGGTGCCGATTTCAGTGATGACTGGCAGCAGGTAGCAGAAGTTAAAAAGTTGGTTAAAATGGAACTGCTTGAACCCAAAAAACATTTTTTAATCTTTAAAAAAGAGAAGCGCAGAGGAAAAACAGTAACACTGGTCGGTCCTTTTGGATTGGAAAAGAAAGAGGCAGATGCCCTGCTGAAAAAGTTGAAGAAGAAACTAGGATGCGGCGGCAGTTTTAAAGAGGAATTTATGGAATTCCAGGGTGATCTCCAACGCAAACTGCGTGAATATCTTGAGGCAGAAAGCTTTCGGTTTAAGCATAAGAAATCATAATAATCTATTGGTATTTTTAAATCAGTGGTCTGGTAGTTGACCAGAGGACACAGCTTCCTTTGCATGCTTTGCTTGCAAAACTCGCAACTGTCCCCGAAGCTATTAATAAAAAATTAGATACAAAATTCCCCACAACGCAGTGACAATCAGTGCAATGACACCAAAAACTGCAACGATGCGGATGAAGAGTGTTATGAAAATATGAAGAAATTTCACTACCTGCCTCTATAAGGTTCCACCGGAAGGCCTCGTCGTATGGCTTGAGTGATACCACCTTGAATATTGATCACATTGTAGCCCAGTTTTTGAGAAAGAAAACTTGAAACGACTTTGGTGCGGCTTCCAGTACGGCAGATTAAAGCAAACTGTTTTTTAGTATCAACTTTTTTGTTGAGTTCATCTAAAAATGCTTCAACATTATACTGGCCCCGCTCATCAAAAAACATGATACGGACAGCGTCCTTTGTAATACCGGTTTCTTTCCATTCACCAGGTGTTCTTATATCAACAATAGGTATATTTGAGTTTAAAAGCTTTTTAGTTAGCGGCTGATTTATCAATTCGGCAAAAAGTGATGTTGCCAGCAATAAAAAAGTTAAGAAGACTTTTGTCATCGTTTTCCTTGTAGAGGGTTTTTTGAGAGATCCCCTGAAATTAATAGGTATAATTATACAAAACTATCATTAACTGCAGACTTCATGATATAGTTAAAGGAAAATTTTTGGCCAAAGCCAGTACAAAACAGCTTGAAAATACAAAACGCCTTCGTTATATCCGTACACTTGAACGTTTTTCAAAAAGTATTACCAACTACCTTTTTAAAGCGGACGAAATTACGAAAGATATTTTTGATAAAAAGGTTGATAACAACCTGAAATACCTTACACGTACGGAAAAAGTGCATCTGTATAAAGGGGAATATAACGATCTTGAAAAACTGGTTGAAAAGATCATTGCATATCGCCAAGGTGAAGAAACAATCGAAACACTTAAAGATGCACTGCTTTATGAAGCAAATCAAATAGAAAAAAGTATGAATCAGCGTCGGTATAAAAAAGATAAACACAGTCAGGATAAATTTAAAGAGTGGGAGTAATAAAAATGGTGACTCCAAGGGGATTTGAACCCCTATGGCAAGGATGAAAACCTTGAATCCTAACCGTTAGATGATGGAGCCACGTGAGTGGTTGGTATTTGAATTACCTGCAAGCAAATAATCAAAAAATGGTGTCCTGTGTTGGATTCGAACCAACGGCCACATCATTAAAAGTGACGTGCTCTACCAGCTGAGCTAACAAGACGTTCCGTCAAACAGTTCAAGGTTCTGTTTGTGGACGGGAATTATAGTAAAAAAA
>Ga0164318_10003649_pt1 | contig 14636 bp, 11 predicted proteins | sample GuaBasSedimGuay9_FD_113734 | JGI IMG/M metagenome (GOLD analysis project Ga0164318, IMG submission 113734) | Subseafloor sediment microbial communities from Guaymas Basin, Gulf of California, Mexico - Guay9, Core 4571-4, 0-3 cm | ecosystem: Environmental > Aquatic > Marine > Hydrothermal vents...
CAGAAACGGAGGGAGGCGGCTCAGATGCTGGTCCGCGCGGCTGCACAGCTCGACTCCCTGCGTAGAAATTCCGGCGTCACAGTCATCCTGGGACTGGAGCCCGAACCCGGTGCAGCCCTCGAGACCGGCACGGAGGCCTGCAACTTCCTTGAGCAGGTTCTGCTGCCCGTGGCTTCTGCGTGTAATCACGCCCTCGACAGAGAGACCGTTCTGCGCCACATCGGTCTCTGCATAGACCTCGCCCATGCGGCTGTGATGGATGAATCTGTATTGCACTTGGCTGCCCAATGTCGGCGCCGGAACATCCGCATCGCCAAACTCCATATCAGTGCCGCGCTGTCCTTTCGTCCTCTCCGGAGTGCGCTGGAGCAGTTACACCGGCTGGCGGATCCGATCTATCTCCATCAGGTCCGGGCGTGGCGACCGGATGGGAGTATCCTTGCCTGGCCTGATCTGCCGGACGCGCTCCACGATCCCCACTTGGCGGAATGCACGCAGGCGCGGGTTCATTTTCATGTGCCCCTGAACTGGCAAGGCACCGATGCTCTCCGCCCGGTAGCCGGCCTGCCCTCACGTGAAATCGTGCAAGCGGCGCTCGCCGCCGGCTGCCGCCACTTCGAAGTGGAGACCTACACCTATTCGGTGCTGCCTTCCGAGCTGCGCCCTCCATCACCGCTGGCCGCAGCGGCCGCCGAACTCAGGAAGGCCTTCCACCATCTGCGGCGGTGCTGTGACTGAGGCCGGCGCGGAACATATCAGGGCGCGGATCCCCGCCGCCGGGTCTCCTGCAGCATGGCAGCATCCGCGAGAACCAATGCCGCCATGGCTTCCACTACAGGTACCGCCCGCGGGACAATGCAGGGATCATGCCGACCTTTCAGCTTCAGCTCGCGTTCGCGTCCTTCATAGTCTGCGGTTTTCTGGGGCAGGCTGATGCTGGCAGGAGGTTTGAAGGCTACTCGAAAGTAGATTTCCTCCCCGTTACTGATACCTCCCTGAATCCCGCCGCTGAAATTAGTCGCCGTTCCCAGCCGTTCTCCTTTACGCACAAACGGATCGTTGTGCTCCGATCCACGCATGGAGGCTGCTTCAAACCCACTGCCGATGTCGAAACCGCGCGCCGCCGGAATCGATAACATAGCCTGCGCCAGAAGCGCTTCCAGCTTTCCGAATACCGGTTCGCCCCAACCGGCCGGCACTCCCCGACATACGCAACTGACGATCCCTCCAATGCTGTCCCCTGCCCGCTTTACCTCCCGGACCAATTCCAGCATGGCAGCGGCCGCCTCACGGTCCGGACAGCGGATTTCGGTTGCATCCACTTGCTCCCTCGTAATCCGACACCGATCCGGTTGCGGAGCCGTCACTGATCCCACACGGCTAACCCAGGCAACGACCTCAACCCCGTAGCGCTCGCGGAGAATCTTTTCGGCGATTGCACCCGCCGCCACGCGGCCGACCGTCTCCCGCCCACTGGCGCGCCCTCCACCGCTGCGGGCCTGTACGCCATACTTGACTCGATAAGTGTAATCCGCGTGCGACGGCCGCGGTATGTCCCGGATTCCCTCGTACTCAGAGGGTCGTCTGTCCTCATTCCATACCAGCAGGGCTATCGGCGTACCCAGGGTAACATCCCCTTCCACGCCCGACAGAATCTGTACGCGGTCGGCCTCGGATCGAGGGCTAGTCGCTTCGCTCTGCCCCGGCCGCCGGCGATCGAGTTGCGCCTGGATATCCGCCGGTACCAGATGGATCCCGGCCGGACAACCTTCAACAACCGCCCCGACCGCACGGCCGTGAGACTCTCCGAAGGTCGTTACTCTGAAAATCCGACCCAGTATGCTACTCACCTTCTGCCTCCTGCTGTGGAGAGTATACCGCTATCCCGCAGCAGGCAAGCGCAGGGCGGCTCAGACCAGGGATACAGCGGCCCCCGCAGTCCCGGAAGATGCCCCTGCCAAGCAGCCCGCAGTCACACGGCCCAGCGGTCTATTCGCTTTCTTCCGCCTCTTCCTCCGCACCAGGGGCCGCCGGGAATATGAGGCGGACCCGGGTACCCTGATTGGGACGGCTATCCACTTCAATACGGCCGGAATGCTGCTCGACGATTTTCCTGGTTATAGACATCCCCAGTCCCATCCCTCCTCCTGCGGCCCGTGTAGTGAAGTACGGCTCGAACAGCCGTTGCATCACATCCGGCGTCATACCCGGGCCGGTATCCTCCACGCATATCTCCACTTCGCCGTCCACTTTCCTCGTAGTTACTTTTACTTCACCCGCCGTAGTCGAAGCCGCCTGGATGGCATTGCTGACTACATTGTGGATCGCCCGCAGGAGCTGTCCCCGGTCCCCGATGATATGGGGTACGCTTCCCTCGGTCTCGAATACCGGATGGGGCGGGGCGCCCGCCTGGACGAAGTTTACCGCCGCCCGAATATCTTCGAGCAGTTCAGCCGGATGGATTTTCTCCCGACGCCTGGTGGATTCACCTTCCCGCCACATTGCCGCCAGATCCCGACAACGCCGTACATTGTTCTCAATGATCTGCAGGTAACGCAAAGCTTCTTCCCAATCTCCGCTGTCCGTCTGTGACATTCTCTCCAGTTCTTCTGCCAGCATCTCCGTATAACCGATGATGGTGGTGAGGGGGTTCTTCAGGTCGTGCAATAACTCTGCCGAGGCCTCGCCCAGCCGTGCCAGTTTCTCCAGGCGCGCCTTCTCCTCCACGGTACGCCGGTTCAGCTCCCGCAGCTCCGCAATGAGACGCAGCTTTTGTCGCTCGCGGCGTGTCCGTTCCACGTTTCGGCGAACGACCCGCACCATCTCGTGAGCGTCAAAGGGCTTCGTGATATAGTCAGTGGCCCCCAGGCGCAGTGCCTGCTGCGCAGTCTCCAGAGTGCCGTATCCCGTCAACACGATAACAGAGATCAGCCGGTCGATCCCGCGGATTCTGGCCAGCCCCTCTATACCGTTCGTTCCGGGCATGCGGATATCTATCACCACTGTATCTGCACCCACATCCTGCAGGAGACGGACTCCTTCATCCACATTTGCCGCCAGCAGTACATCGAATTGCTCCTTGAGAATGATTCTCAGGCTCTGGCGGGGCCCTTCTTCGTCATCAATCACCAATACCCGCGGACGGTCAATAGTTGCCATTGTCAGCCTCCTTTTCCCGGCGATCACGATTGCCTGCCTTGTACCTTACGGCACACTCCTCCTGCAGAGCGCGCGCAGCAGTGAGCACAAGGGATGCCAACGTACGGGTATCTAGATATTGGGGGTTATTCTGGAGATGTCCTACATGTTGTGCTTGACAGTGTACAAAAATGTAAACTATGAACAATATTGTACACGCAGGAGGAGGACGCCCGGGTACACTGATGAGACATACTCCCGTCATAACCGGCATCGGCATAGCCGCACCCAACGGGCTGGGATTGAGTCGGTTCTGGAAAAATACGCTCCAGCAGAAAAGCGGTGTCAGGTCGGTATCCCTCTTCAACACTGAAGGCCTTCCCTGTCGGATCGCTGGCGAGGTTTCCGAACTTGGGGAAAAAGAGAGCACTTCTCCGGCGGGCCTGACACGCGCAACCCGTCTGACCTTGCACGCCGCCCGCCTTGCACTGATGGATGCCCGGCTTGCGCGGGAGCACTTCCCTGAAGATGAGCCGGTGCCGGTGATAATCGGCACCAGCACCGGCAGCCCGGAAAACCTGCACGGCCAGTTGTCTTCGAGTGAACGTACCGACAATGAAATCGCCTGGGAACCCCCTTACATTCCACCGCAAGCTCAGGCCGCCTGGTTTATCCAGCGCCTCGGCGATCTCAATGGTCCCGTGGTCACCCTCTCCGGCGGCTGGACGGCGGGCCTCGAAGCAGTGGCGCTGGCTGCCGAGTGGATTCGGATAGGACGCTGCCGTATCGCGTTGGCGGGTGCCGTTGAAGCGCCTCTAACACGTAGCCTGGTGGAGTGTTTTCTGGAGTCCGGCGGCCTGGCTGCGCGCGTGCATCCCGAGGGAGTTCCCCGCCCCTTTGATCGCGACCGGGACGGATGGGTTCTCTCGGCAGGGGCGGCGGTTCTCGTCGTAGAGTCTGCAGCATCTGCGTGGGCTCGCGAAATACAGTCCTATGCCTGCGTCGCCGGGTCTTATTCCTCTCCCAGCCGCAGCTCTTCGGACACGTCCGAATCCCTCACGCAGGCGATCCAGGGATGCCTCGCAGAGGCTTCTCTGCTGCCCGAGCACATCCAGTACGTCTGCGCCAATGCCTGTGGCGATCGTACTATGGATGTGGCTGAAATTGCCGCCCTGAAACGGGCTTTCGGCAGACACGCCTATCGCTTGGCGATCAGTTCAATCAAGGGAGTCGTGGGTAATCCTCTAGCCGCGGCCGGCCCCATGCAGGTTGCGGCGGCTGCCATGAGCATCCGCGAGAAACGGATTCCGCCTACCGCCAATCTGCGGGAGCCTGATCCCCAATGTGATCTGGATTGCGTGCGGGACCAGGCGCGGCAGGCGGCAGTGCGTGCGGCTCTCGTCAACGCATGTGCCATGGACGGGACCACCCGCTGCATAGTCATGACCAGCACGGAGGTTGCGGCATGATCGCGACGTGGATGCTCCTGGGCGTGGTTTCGGTCAATCTGGCCGTGGCCTTCACGGTTTACCTTACTAACCCCCACCGAGGCGCAAACCGTGCTTTTCTCATACTCGGCACGCATATGGGCCTGTGGTCGGCATCCGCCCTGTTCCTGGTTTCAGCCGTCTCGTCCCGCGAAACCGAAATGTGGCTCCGCACATTCTATGCTCTGGCGGCGTTCTTTCCCGTATCCTTCGCAATACTGTACCAAGCGGTCAAATTGGACGCCGACCGACTGGCGGAACCAGCGGGGCGTGCCCGGCTGCTTATATTTACCGGCGCAATTGCCGCGGCTGCAACGTTTCATCCTGCGTTCTGCAGCCTGGTGTATATTCCGGAGAGTGTCCGGCTGCCGGCAGGAGTGCGATTCGGTTCGCCATTCGTCTTATACAGCCTCTATCTCGTTCTGTGTGGGATAGCAGGAATACTCTTCTTTCTCAGGGACAATCGCAGCGCACGGGGAATCCAGCGTACCGAAATCCAGTATGTAGCTGCCGGATTCGCCTCCGCTTTCGTTATCGCCATCACCGCCGCGGTAGTTCTTCCGTATCTTTCCGGCCGTGCGCACTGGATCCTTTTCGGCCCGGTGGCAACGGCGGCCCTCAGCCTGGTGGTGGCCTACGGCATAGCGACTACGAATATTATGGATGTATCGCAACTGATACGACGCATCTACAGTTATGCACTGCTTTTGTTGTCCCTTGCCGGGTTGTACGGTCTGGTGTATCTGGCAGTTGCCCTCATCCAAAGTAGAACCGATTCAGAGGCGCTCTGGCTGCCGGGCTTTGTGGCGGTTCTGGTTGTGGCGGTCTCCATCACTCCCGCCCATGGAATCATGCGTCGGCTCGCCCGTCGCCTGCTTATTTCTCCTCAGGAAGTCAATATCTCCCGCGCGATGGCGGCTGCTCGAGAAGTCACGTCAACTGTCTCGACTGTGGACCGACTGCTATCGCGTTTTGCTGATGTAATCCGCGAATGCTTCGCCGCGCCGCACGTGGCAATTCTGATCCGCAAAGACAACGGCTTCGCCCAGGTCCAGCCTTCCCGCCCCCAAGGCCCCCATCCGCTGGTGTTTCTACCCACGGGCGATCCACTGGTCAGGCGTCTTCAGTCATCGGCCTCGGTTCTCAGCCGTCCCACGCTGCAACGACGCGGCACCGACGACAGCACCGTCCTGTTAGCAAAACTGACCGTGTTGAAAGCCGAACTGGCCGGCGGCATAACCGTCCGCGGCCGGCTGGAAGGGATCCTGCTGGTCGGGCCGCGACCGGGAGGCAGTGTCTTCACCCGCCTGGAGCAGGAAGCGCTCCAACTGCTCCTGGGGCAGCTCGGAATCGCCCTGGAGAATGCACTGTTGTACACGGCAGTCCGAAACAGCAAGATCTACAACGAAATCCTCCTCGAACACCTTCCGGCAGGGGTCATTGCGGCTGATAAGAAGGGCCGGATTACCGTCTGCAACCGGGAAGCGTGCCGAATACTGCGTGCCGAGAGGAACGATGTATTGGGACGCCCCCTGACCGCCATCCCCCAGCCGTTGGGAAGCCTTATGGATGACGTAATCCACCGTCGCCGTCAGGTGCGGGATATGGAAATTCGCCTCCCCGTACAGGGAAGCGAAATCCCCCTGCGCGTCGGTGGCGCTCGGGTTCATAATGACCGCGGTATCCTCCTGGGAACTATCTTCACCCTCAGCGACCTGACGCGAGTAAAAGAGCTGGAACAACAGGTCCGCCGCTCTGACTGGCTGGCCAGCGTAGGGACTCTCTCCGCGGGCATGGCTCATGAGATCAAGAACCCCCTGGTGGCTATCAAGACCTTCGCCCAACTGCTTCCGGAAAGATATGATGAACCCGACTTCCGTGAAACCTTCTCCCAGCTTCTACAGAAGGAAGTCGAGCGCATTGACGATATTGTTACCCAGCTGCTGAATTTCGCCCGCCCACGTAAGGTGGGCTCCGAACTGTGTCATCTCCATGAAGTCATCCGCCAGTCCTTGAAACTTATTCAGCAGCAGGCGGAAAAACGCAATATCGCACTGGATTGCCGGCTGCATGCCGGCAGGGATACAATCCGGGGAGACCCCGCCCTGCTGGAACAAACATTCCTAAACCTGTTCATCAACGCCATGGAGGCGATGGACTGTCACGGCAGATTGAGCGTAATCACCGAAGTCCTCAACCACTCTTGCCCTGACAACGGCCCTTCCCACATTCGCGTCCATGTACAGGACAGCGGACAGGGTATCCCCCCCGAACATATCGAACGAATCTTCGATCCCTTCTTCACCACCAAAGAAAATGGAACCGGGCTTGGCCTTTCAGTGGCTCATGAGATCATTGAGGAACACGGCGGAAGCGTAGAAGTAAGGAGCCGCCTCGGAGAAGGAACCACCTTCACCCTGGCATTCCCCTTGGCTGAACGGGATACTCCTGCCCCCACCCGGTCAGAATGAATACGCAGCCCACAACATGCGTCATCTACAGTGCCGACCGGTACTGGAGCCGGCGGCTTGCCGCTGAACTAGCTCTGCATGATGTGGGGGCGACAATAGTCTCCGACCGCCGCAGACTTTTCAGGAAGATTGACAGCACCGACCGCAGTGCGGTGGTGGTGGATCTGCTTTCACCCGATTCGCTGCAATTGATACGTGCAGTGCGGCGGCACCGCCCTGGCCGGCCGGTCATAGCCTGCGGGAAGACCCGCACATCTCCGTTCGTGGATGCCCTGCAGGCCGAGGTCTTCGCCGTCATGGACCGCAGCGGACCAATTGAATCCATCGCTTCCGTAATCAGATCAGCATTAACTGTCCCCCCTGAGACTCTTCCGGCAGCGGGACCTGCTGGTGCACGCGACACGGCCGCCGCCATCAACGGCGGATTTCCGGCAACCTCGCCGGCGGATCTGCCATCACCCGTAGCGATTCTCCGCGACCCCACCCCCGAAGCGGTTACTGCGTATCTGGAGGCGTGGTTGCAGGGTATAGCCGCGCGCTTCGGCGTGCTTCGTAGCAGCCTCTTTCTCAAGGATCCGGATTCCGGCGAGTTCACAGCAGCAATCGCTATCAACTGCACACCCGAAATCAGGGAAACAAGGCTGCCGTCCAACGCCGCCCTCCCGACATTGCTGGAAAAAGAGGCCGTCACCCTGACCCCCGATACAGCGCCGCCGAAGCTGGCCGCTGAGCTTACTCGTCTGGGCGCGGAGCTGGTGGTGCCCCTGCTTGGAGATGAGGGGCTGATCGGGTGGGCCTGTCTGTCTCAACCTGTGGATGGTTCCCGCTGGCACGCGAACCGTCGGCGTGAGATAGCCGGAGAGTTCGTCCGCATGGCTGGCTTCCTCGCACAAAGTCGGCAAGCTCAGACCATAGGCATGCTGGAACCAGCGGTACAGGTGATTGGGGAAGCACTGGCCTCCGGACTGATAGCAGTGGACGACCATGCGCGGATCATCTTCATCAATCAGGTGGCCACCCGTCTGCTGGATCTTCAGTCGGATATCGGCCCGGAAACGAAAATCGAAGCCTTGGGTACCGCGATGGCCGACATGGTCTACCAGGCCCTGGCGGGTAACAGTGTTGAACGCAGATTTACGGTGCCCGGCCGACCGCAAGTGCTGATTCTTGCACAGGTCCTGCCCGTAGTCCGTTCAGGACGGCATATGGCCATAGCCGTACTCCGTGAAATAATCCCGGAGGTGTCACCTGAGGAAGCTGCGACCCAAGCGGCAGGGCGGGAGGCCGTTGGCGACGAAGACATCTTGTGGGAGCAGGTGGCCGAAGGAATCGCCCATCAGATTCGGAATCCACTGGTGGCGATCAAGACTTTCGCCCAACTCCTACCGGAACGCTATGAGGATCCGGACTTCCGGAAGGAGTTCGGCGAACTGGTCAACCGGGAGATAGAAAGGCTCAACGGTCTCCTCAACAGCATCGCTGCTCTGGGCCGCCCGTTGCAACTGGATCGGCGACCGGTGGATATCCATGTGCTCATAAAGCGCGGGCTGAACACCGCGCTCGTTCGCAACAACAGAACACCGCTTAAGAAAATAGAAGTCCAGGTGCCGGATCATCTGCCGCGTGTATCGGCTGATGAGGGAGTCCTCACCGAAGCTTTTGTTCAACTATTCACCAATGCCATCGAAGCCGCCTCACAGCGAGAGACACCGCAAGTACGTGTCAGCGTGCAGATCTGTCCTCCGCCGGACACTGGATTGATTGGCATACAGATCGAGGACAACGGGCCCGGAATCCCGCAAGACATCCAAAAGTTCGTATTTTCTCCGTTCTGTAGTACCAAGGCCCATAGGATGGGCTTCGGGCTGTGGACCGCCCGGCGGGCGATACGGGCCCACGGTGGCAGTATTGAAATCGGCAGTTCCCGTGGCGGTACCCGGATCTTTGTGAAGCTTCCTTTTGTAACCCAGAAGCGAGAACCGATGAGCACTCAGGGGAGGTCACAACCAAATGAAGAACAAACATCTGCTGATCGTGGATGACGAGGCTGGCGCACGCGAATCGCTGCGGGCAGTCTTCGAGAAGGATTACGCGGTGTCACTGGCGGCGAGTGCCGCTGAGGCCCGACAAATAGTGGCCCGAAGCAATGTTGACCTGGTTCTGTTGGACATAATCATGCCCGATGTGGACGGCATAACGTTCCTCCACGAACTCCACACCGAATACCCCGACCTGCCGGTGGTTATGATAAGTGCCGCTTCGTCCGTAAAGCGCGTGGTGGAAGCTATGAAGGAAGGGGCTTGGGATTATGTCACCAAGCCTTTTGATGTAGCCGAACTGCGACACATTGTCTCGCGGGCCCTCGAAAACTCCCGACTCAAGAGAAAAGTGCGTGAACTACAAAGCGAAGTGGCCGAGGAGTTTCCAGTGGATCGCATAGTAGGCAATTCCCCCTTGTTTGCTGAAGCGCTGCAGGTTGTCCGTAAGGCCGCCGCAACCGATTCCACCATCCTTATCACGGGTGAAAGTGGCACGGGAAAGGAACTGGTTGCCCGCCTGGTGCACCGGCTCAGCCCGCGACGGGACGAACCCTTCGTTCCCGTCCATTGCGGGGCGATTCCTGAACAGTTGATGGAAAGCGAAATGTTCGGTTATGAGAAAGGCGCTTTCACGGGCGCCGATCGCCGTAAGCCCGGCCGCTTTGACATGGCTGGCTCGGGAACCATTTTCTTCGACGAAGTGAGTGAAATGCCGCTTTCTGCACAGGTCAAGCTGCTCCGCGTACTCCAGGAGCGAGAATTCATCCGGGTAGGCGGCTCAGAAGTAGTCCACACCAATGCCCGCATAGTCGCCGCAACTGCACAGAATCTCGAGAAGCTCGTCGAGCAAGGGCGCTTCCGCCAGGACCTTTTCTACCGGCTGAGTGTGGTACCCGTGCATCTGCCCCCGCTTCGCAATCGGAGGGAGGATATCCCTCTGCTGGCACAATACTTCCTCAACTATTTCAGCCGTAAGGTGGGCTCCCGCCTCATCAATATCGACCGCGATGCAATGCGCCTGCTCATGCGCTATGACTGGCCGGGCAACATCCGGGAATTGCGCAACCTTATTGAGAGAATGGCCGTGCTGCATCGTGATCGGGATACGCTGCAGCCGGAGTTTCTACCGGAAGAATTCCATGCCCAGAATCTGTTCGCTCCCCTGCACCCCGGCACCTTCACCCTGGAGGAGGCGGTCAATGAGTTCGAACGTCAGCTCGTGATTGACGCCCTCAAGAAAGCTGGGGGAGTACAGAAGCGCGCAGCTGAGCTGCTGGGAACAACACGGCGCATCCTGAAATACCGGATTGAGAAACTCAACATCCAGCCGCAGGACTTTCGCCCTTCCGCAGCTCCTGATCAGAAGGAGCGTCCCTGAGGCCCGGCCCTCGGGTCTCATCTTCAATATAGCGCCGGGCAACCGCCAGAGCCGTATCCACATCGTCCCCGCGATCCAGTGAAGCCACGAGCACTGCTGGCACGCGGCTGCGACGCTTCAGACCCGGTACCAGGCGCTGTAACGTCTTCCTGATCTCCTTCCGGTTCCGCCAGCCCTCCAGGATCAGGCGGGCGAGAGCTTCCTCCGAGAAACGGGAAAAGCTGAGGCAGTATTCGGACAACTCCAGCGTCTCCATGAAATGGGCGAGCTTCGGCTGATATTCCAGGGCCACAACCGGCGTCAGCTCACCCGCCGCCATAATGGCACAATGCAGTCGCATCGCACACACCATGTCCGCGCGGCCAAGAATCCCCTTGATCACGTAATGATCGTAGTCCTGGTTACTCAGCAAGGCTCCTTTGCCCGGCAGCCGCACCATGGACATCAGGCGGCGGGTAACTTCCACATCCATGTGCTGCGTGCACACGAACGCGACGTCCGTACCAATCTCCTGCAGCGCACGGCTCAAACCTTCCGCGTAGATGTCCAGAACCTTCTCTCCCAGGTGCCGAGACCCTTCCGCCCAACTGTCGAAATACCGGTTGATGTTCACCGCCAGTAGAGGACGTTCGCCATTCAATCCCTTTTCCGCTATCACCCGCTCGACTACTTCTGCAGGCGCCGGACACACGTCCAGGGCTGCGTCCGCACCCAAAAGCACCCGATTGTTCCGCACGCCCAACTCCTGCATGATCCGCAAAGACGCCCGGTCGCGGACGGTTACAAAGTCCATTAATTCCAGCAATTTCTTCAGCATGTGTCGTCCGGGGCGCGTCGAAACGGGCCCCACACCGATATCATAACACCCCAGGATTTTTCCGTGCCGCTTGACCGCCGGCAACATCACGTAAAGCGACGACATGAAATTGAAAAGGGGATTAAACAATTCGCGATCAAATAAGATGGCATCAAACAACAGAGTCAGGTCAGTCCTCATCATCGAACGCCATGTGGGCAGTCCCAGCATCTTCAGCGACAGATGCCAAGGCATCATGGATACGGGGTGGGTCCGATTGGGATAATGTTCCCGGATATAGGAAGGTCGTATTGTCGGTATCTCGTACAGGATCCGGCGCCCGCACATCTCATCCACCGCCGCCATGAGACCGGCGATGAGGGCGGCGTCGCCCGCATTGCGGCCCGAGGAACTGCCCAGCAGCGTTATGCTGTCAATCACCGCAGCCCTCCGGTTACATGCTTCGCTTCCAGTCTTGCGACTCTCTTCTGTCTGGCCAGCCGGAAAAGCCGTAAGACAACCGTCGCCACACCGGGCCGCTTGCCCACCACACCAGCCTCCTCTCCCGTCTCCAATAGAATACGGCGCAACGACGTCACCGGCCGGTCGGGATCAAATCCGGCCGTGACAAGAGTCACCGGACTTCCTACATACACCTCCTCGCCGGGCAGGGGAAGCGGATCAGACCCTGCGGCCACCACGTAACCGGCCCTCTGCGCCAGTTTCAGTAGTCCGGGAAGCGGCATGCTCCGGGGCAAAAGGGAGCTGAACGAAAGAATAAACTTGCCCGGCACGTAGGCATCAATCAGGTTGCGAATCTGCCGCCCACGCCGGAACGTCCACTTGCCGGGAGACCACGGCAGCACCGGAATCCCCCCGCCCTCGCGGATAGCGTTGAGCAGATAGTCAACCGCATGCCTCGAGGGCAGATCGCTTTCCATGCCTACTTCCAGTATTTCCAAAGACTCGTAAGTCACTATCTGTCGGCCGGGAATCAACAGGAGCTCGACGCCCGAGGGGCAAGCTATCCGCGCCGCACCCTCCCGGTGTTCCTCCACGCAATAGCCGCGCCCTTCGAGGGAAACATCTATCCGCTCTACCAGTCCGCCGAAACCGCCGTTCCCGGTAGACAGAACACAAAGCACTCCCTTCCAGTCCCTCTCCGTTCCGGCGCGCTGGGCCGCATCCTGCATGTTCTTCACGGCCGCATCAATCCAACGCGGAATATCGAAACAATCATACAAATGAACATGAATATCCACCAAGGCACGCATGCCGACATCTCCTCTATCACAGTCAGGCCGTTTTTGCCCCGGGAGATGCTGGTTGGCAAGAAATAATGACCCGACTTTCTTCTTTTCTCCATTCGCCCACTCGACTAGTCTCCCGGTGCAACACGCAGTGAACGCAGACAATGTACAGCCCGAACAGGGAATCTCTCTGGTAACGGGGGCCAGTGGATTCGTGGGCAGCGCCCTGGTGGACTACCTGTGCAGATTGGGGCGCCCCGTGCGGGCTATGGTACGTAATCCGGCCGCCGTGTCTCCGCTCCAGGCCAGGGGGATTCCCGTGGTTCTGGCGGACCTGCGCGACTACCAGTCCTTGCTCAACGCAGTACAGGGCGTCGATGCCGTATATCATATCGCTGCTCTTTTCCGCCAAGCAGGTCTGCCCGCTCACGAATTCTACGAGGTGAATGCAGAAGGTACGCGCCGACTGCTGGATGCCGCTTTAGCCGCCGGAGTCAGACGTGTAGTGCACTGTTCCACGGTAGGAGTCCTGGGACACATAAGCAATCCGCCGGCTGATGAGACCACTCCCTACAATCCCGGCGATGTGTACCAGCATAGCAAAATGGAAGGGGAAAAGATCGCTCTGCAATATTTCCGCAGCGGGAAAATACCGGGCGTTGTTATCCGTCCGGCGATGATCTACGGGCCGGGGGATCGCAGAACCCTTAAGCTGTTCCGCATGATAGCCCGCCGCAGGTTCTTCTATGTGGGATCCGGGGAGCTGGAGGTACACTTTGTAGATGTGCGGGACCTGGTCCGCGCGTTCGTGATGGCCATGGACCATCAGGAAATTTCGGGGCAAGTATATATCATTGCGGGCGAACGCGCCCTGCCCCTGCGCGAAATGGTGGAAATCATCGCCCGGGAACTGGGGGTGCCCCCTCCGCGATGGCATCTTCCCGTCCGTCCCATGCAATGGCTCGGCAGTATCTGCGAAGCTGTCTGTACCCCTCTGCGCATCCAGCCCCCCATCTTTCGCCGCCGCGTAGATTTCTTCACGAAACGCCGCTCGTTCGATATCTCCAAGGCCAAGCGCGAACTGGGCTACCAGCCCGCCAGGTCGCTTGAACAAGAAGTCGCCGAAATCATAGCCTGGTACCGGCAACACGGTTGGCTGTAATGCCGACTAGCGGAACTCCCCGGTGGCCGCACCAACCCGCAGAAATCTACGTTCATCTCCCAATTCGAGCCACACTCCCCCGTGGGCAACCGACACTATCCGCACCCCCTCGACCGTATCGCCGCGGCCCACAATCCGTCCGTTGACTATCGCCGCCGACGTGCCCCCCGCCTGACGAATGATACCGGAAACCTGCAACGGCGGCCAGACCGCCTTCCTTTCGGACGGAGCCGCCTGGGGGGGCTGTTCGGATGCCCTTGTCGGTTCTTCCGGAGCGACAGCGACTTGGGCAGTGGGAGAAGCTGCTTCCGGGGACGGCGGACGGGCTGAAGCAGCGGTTGCCCCGCTGACAGGATGAGTTTCTGGAGCTGCCCGCGTCTGCGCCACCGTCAAGTCCTTTTCCCCGGCGGATTGCTCCCCAGACGGCGGCACCACTGCCACGTGCTTCACCGGCTCTTCCGGTGCGGATTCTGCTGGAACGGCAATAGAAGATTCCTTCGTCGGACGGCCGGTCTCCGCCGAAGGTCCGGATCCCGACTTTACCGGTTCTTCCCGGATGTGCTTCGAGGCAACCACCGTCTTCCCGACGCCCAGGTGCGGCAAGGTGCGTACGATGAAAACGAGCAACCCCACCGCACTGGCCGATACCACAAGCACCAGGATCAGAATCGAAAGCAGTGCGATCCATTCTTTCCGGGACGAATCCGTGCTGACTGGTGCGGGCACAGACGGAGATACAATCCGATCTCCCGGAGACTCCGGCGGCCGGCCGCCATCCTCTTCCCGGCGCCGTAATGCTTCCTGGATCAGACTCATCTCACCAGCTCCAGATGCTGGAGGCTCCGCTTGACCTCTTTCAATCCGATGATGGGCGATCTATTCACGAACCCCGCCAGCATCGCATGGTCGGCGATG
>Ga0164318_10003650_pt1 | contig 14634 bp, 13 predicted proteins | sample GuaBasSedimGuay9_FD_113734 | JGI IMG/M metagenome (GOLD analysis project Ga0164318, IMG submission 113734) | Subseafloor sediment microbial communities from Guaymas Basin, Gulf of California, Mexico - Guay9, Core 4571-4, 0-3 cm | ecosystem: Environmental > Aquatic > Marine > Hydrothermal vents...
ATATCAACCCTCGTGATATATTCTTTCGTTGCGGGAGTGATTATTATGGAGTTATTAGATGTAGCTCCATACAGGGTGGATATTAATGCAGCAATATACGCCGGTGTAGGCTTCGCAATATATTTTGTCGTCGTTATTCTTTCGAGAGGTGTGGGGAAAGCATTCAAAACATATTCAGTTATGACGGTCTCGGAACTGATTGAGAGCGGTGTTGTAGTTTTCGCTGCCTTAGGAGGAGCCTTAATTATTTATTACATAGACTACATTGGTGCTATAGCCTTATCTGCCTACCTGTTCGTGGAAATATATGCCGAAACGAGGAAACTTATCAGGCTGATAAGCGACATTGCTCCTTCGCGGGAGGTTAGGGAAGGGATCATGAAAGAGTTCTTAAGTGCGGGCTTGGAAGTGAAGAGCCTTAAACTCCGCGTAGTCGGATATAATCGGATACATGGTGACGCCGTAATATCTATGAGGGAAGATGAGGATCTTCACAAGATTCTTGAAAAGGTCAGAAGCGTCAAGGACAGGGTTGCCCAACTATACAGGGCTGATATGAGTATCGAGATTGAGGAGATTAATTAATAGGGGCTGAACACTTTTCAATATTTAGAGGGTATGTTTATATTTTGATGTTTATAGATGGGGTTTATATAGTCGTTATCCGAGCGTATTAATGGATGAGTGATTTGGGCGATGGGAGCAGTGCTCCAAGCCCCGTAGGCTCTAGCCAAGATGGGAGCCCCGTGCCGTTGGGCTCGACAGCCACCCATGACCCAATGATGCCGAGGAGAGGTGGAACTCCCTAGGTGCGGCCAAGGGAGAAACGGTAATCCTTTATGCTCTTTCTAAGCAATGATAATCAAGAGTGTGGTTGCGGTTGATGAATGATAAAGAGTTTAGGATGAGAAGGCTAAAAGAGCTCGTCAGGGAGTTTTTAGTTATAATAGGTGAGGATCCGGAAAGAGAAGGTCTTAGGGAGACACCTGAAAGGGTTGCTAGGATGTGGATTAATGAATTAACGGTAGGTTATCATGAGAGTCCTGAAGTCCACGTAAAGAAATTCCATATAGAGAATTCTGGGGAGAGTGACGAAATTGTAGTTGTCAGACATGTACCTGTTAGGTCAATTTGTGAGCATCATCTTCTACCATTCTTTGGAGAGGCTAACATAGCATATATACCTAGGCATGAAGTTCTTGGATTCAGCAAATTCGCAAGAATAATAAACATATACTCGAAGAGGCTTCAACTTCAGGAGAGGCTAACCAACCAGATAGCCAACGCATTAATGGAGATCCTCCAGCCCAAAGGACTAATAGTAATGATTAACGCCACTCATACATGTGCCCTCATAAGAGGGGTTGAAGAACCCCTCTATATGACAACCTATTCGGATAGGGGAGTTTTCAGGAAGGACCACGCCCTAACAAAAAAGGCCTTAGCACTCTTCTCTAGTGAAGATGTCCCCATCAAGCCAACTCCACAGAGCCACACATACTAGCCTCCTGAGACCACTGGAAGTAACTCGACAATGTCTTGGTCTTTTGCCACAGCCGACTTAACTTCCTCATCAGATAATGACTTACCATTAAGTAAAACTGTAACGTTTCTAGGAGCTTTTAAGGCTTTATTACTTAATATCCTTGAGAGAATATCGGATACTTTAATGCTTCCTGGAAGGAACTCCTCATTGATACCTACTGCTTCCTTCAGCCACCCTAAGTACCTGATCCGCGGAATTCATACCACCCACGACTTAAATACTAGGGGTTGTCAGGAGTTTCAGCTTAGGTATGAGATTCTGGATGTTGGTAGACTCGACCGGAATTAACACTTTCTTACCGCCCTTTACCCTTATTTCCAAGTACTGTTTAAAGAAGGTCTTCTTAACCCTAAATTCCTGAATCACACCCTCAATAAGTGCTTTAATAGGTTCTTCCATGACAGGCTTAATGTAAATGAGTGTGTGTTTCCAATCTGTAACTATGGCGAGAGCAATCATAATGTCCTCTCTTAACTGAATGAATTTTGCGAAGAAATCTTTCAGAACGAGTAATCCCTCGTGTATGCTGACGTTAATTAGAATTCCTCCTCCCTTGAATGAGACTTTGCCTCCAAGCTTTAAAGTTAAGTAGCTGCTCAGCCTTGAGAGTTCTTCGAAATCTCTAACTTCAACTATTTCTAAGGTGATATTCATGTCTTCCGAAAGGGATTTTTTGTGAATCTCCACCATAGCAAGTGTCCCATAGTACGTTTCCATAATTATCCGGATAATTATCGTTGACTCCCGGTTCTCTATAGCTTTCGATATGAGCGTTAGCACTTCTGGATCCAAAGTTCTTTCACTTCAGAAGTTATTATTGAAGAAAAACTTAAATATCCTAAGTTAGGGTGCATCCTCTATTTATGGCCGCCTTTTCATACGCCTTTACCAGCTCCTCATTAAGATCTATGAGCATCACTACCTTCACGCTGCAGCCCCTTGACGTCAAAAAATTAATTATTTCCTCCACCATGACTTCTGCTGCATCCTTGGGGCTAACACCCCCCACACCCGTACCCATACCGGGGAAGGCTACGCAGTCAATCCCTTTTTCACAGGCCACCTTCATCGCTGCCTTAACAGCCCTGCGAACTTTCTCAGGTGATGTCCTCATTGCTGGTCTTTCCATGGTGGGCGCATGAATTACGTACCGGGCTCTAAGCCTCCCGCCACCCGTGATTATGGCTTCTCCTACCAGTACCGGAGCGTACTTTACGGCCTCTTCCTCAATTACCGCTCCTCCATACCTCTTTAATGCTCCAGCCACACCACCGCCCATCACTAAATATGAATTAGCGGGATTGACGACGGCCTTGCAATCTACCTTGGTAATGTCTCCTCGAAAGATACGTAGCTCCTTAGTTTCAGAGAGTCTACAGACCTTCATATTTTATCGAGAATATAATTGATAATGGTTTATACCTTTTCCAGCTATTTCTTCCTGGATTAGAAATGAATGTGGAGACACTATTAAGGGAATTAATTAAAATTCCAAGCATAAGCGGTGAGGAAGGAGAAATAGCTTCATATCTGAAAACTGTTCTTCAGGAGATAGGAACTGATAAAGCATTCATCGATTCCATAGGTAATGTAATTGGAATGGTTAAGGGGGGTGGAAGCGGCCTCCTCGTAGTTGAGGGACACATGGACACGGTAGATATAGGGAACCCGGAGCTGTGGGATGTTGAACCCTTCTCAGGTAAGGTAATTGATGGATGGGTCTATGGGAGAGGATCCTCAGACATGAAGGGAGGAATTACATCTCAGATAAAATCAATTGAGAGCATTAAGGAGCTAAATTACGACATATATCTAGTATATACGGTTCAGGAAGAAATTGCGGAAGGGTTTGCATTAAGGGAGGCTTTACAGCATGTTCTCCCTCATTATGAGAGAACTGTAGTTGTTACGGGAGAGGCTACCGAGCTGAATCTCGGTCTTGGACACAGAGGAAGGGCAATAATAGATGTAGATTTCTTTGGCAGGTCAGCACATGCCTCTATGCCTGAAGAAGGTATTAACGCATTGAGTGCTGTAGGGGATTACATCAGTCGATTGAAGGAAAGGGCCGCCACGTTCCCTCAGGATCCTTCCCTAGGGAAGGAGTCGGCCACGCCGATCTACGTTAGATGCAGCCCTATAGGACTTCCGCAACTTCCAGATACCTGTGAGTTGCGCGTGGATCACAGACTATTACCCAGTAGGAATCCAGAGGAGCTGAAGTCTATTTATGGAGGAATATGCGCAGAAATGGAGAGATTGGGAATTATTGATGAATGTACACCCCTAATTAAGGAAATTAGGCTAACAACTTGGAAGGGATTCATCCTCAAAGGGATGAACTTCTTTAAGGGATGGGTCAACAGAGAGGAGATGATGATCAAGAAGCTTCTCAGAGAGTTGAAGAAGGTTTATCCTTATGCAAGAAGGTATTATTGGATGTTCAGCACCGACTTGGTGTACCCTGCTGGAGAGCTTGGAATTCCGTCACTGGGTTTAGGTCCAGGCACCGAGGCAATGGCTCATAAGCCTAATGAAAGAGTGAGTATATCTGAGGTTGAGAAAGCAGCGGAGGAATATCAGTCACTTTACGGAAAACTCGACCGGTTTTTCTAGCTCTTCTACTCAAAACGCATTGCAGAATATCCGCTTGTGAGAGTGAAAAGGAAAAGAATTATCATTGTAACTACGTTCATGTTGATTACGCTCATTATGAAGCCAGCAGTACTTACTAGGAATAATACCCATGGAACCCAATCATGGCCTATATGTTCCTCAGCCTCTGCTTTAGGTGTGATTCTATAGTTTAAATTAACTCTTGCAAGTCCCAGAATAGAATAAAAACTCATAATGGGGGCTATCACTCCCAACAGAGCTGCTCCTCTACCCATATGAATAAGGGTTGACTTGTTAGGAGCTGCCTTAACCTGCTTACCGAGCATTAAGTGGAATAAAGCATAGACCGCGAAAAGAATCTCCATTATTAATCCGGAGGTGAAGATTATCGGGTTCGTTAGGGCTGTCATTAATCTAAAGTCCTTCTCGAAGAAGGGGGTTATGAAAGCGAAGATTAGGGCTAGTGAGAAAAATATGGAGAATGCAGGCTGTAACATATATAGAAGCATTTCGATTCTTTTCCAGAAACCTATTGGTGCCTTAAGTAGCATTCTCACAGTTCTGGAGAAAACTTCTGAAGCTCCATAAGCCCATCGACTCTGCTGTATTCGAAAGGATTTAAATCGCGACGGGACCAAAACCTCGGTTTCACCGTTGATGAGCAAGTCGGGAAAATATCCTTTAGAGGCGAGTTTTGTTCCCAGCCACACATCGTCCTGAATTATTGAGGGGCCCCAATAATTGACTTCTTCTAAGATTTTTTTCTTAATGGCTGTACCAGAACCTAGTGGAAAAGTGAAGAATCCTGCCAACCATCTCAGCTTATAAAGTAGGAAAGATATGGTGTCGGTTTGAAATTCAAGTGTTTCGCTAAGTCGGTTGCGTTTATGGGTATATCCTTTCCATGGCACAACTATTGCAGGAGGGTTTTTCCTGCTTATCTCGCGGCATAAACTTGAGAATGTTTTTCTATTCATTTTTGAGTCTGAATCTAGCAGAAGAATGTATTCTCCCTCAGCTATCTTCGCTCCATAATCGAGAGCTCCTGACCTGCCTCCGTCTGGCTTCTTCCTCCTAACAATTCTGATTATTCCTTTATCTATATAGTTCTTTAGCTTATTTCTCAATTCTTCAACATAATCTTCGCTGTCATCAGACACAATAAGTATCTCTCCTCTACACTCCTTTGCACTTAAGAATTCTTGAGCCCTCTTAACGGTGGCCTCATATAGCAGATTAAGAGGTTCATTACGCGTAGGTATAAGTACGGTTATCTTAGGAGGATCGATGGATGATGTATCTGTCGAGGTATTTGAAGAAAGGAGGGTGATCTTGTTCCTTGAGTTAAAGAATATGGTTATGTGATATCCCACTGTCAGCACGATTGCGAACAGTGAAATCAGTACTGTCATCTCAGTCAGCATAGATCATCGCTTGTTATTCACTCGAGTTCACAATTAAAGTTTTTCTTGAACCCAAACAAAAACTTTATTATCTTCTGAATGTTCGTATTGTATCGAAAATTGCGAATGAGGTGTGAGTAATGTCGAAGTCCCTGAAAGGATTATTAACCCTTCTCAGGTTGCCTCCCGCTGCTGCAGAAGTACTATCAACCCTGCTAACTGAGAGGAAGGCTCTGACCCTCACAGAACTTACAGAGTTAACGGGATATGCTAAGAGTCATATCTCTACAGCTCTCCAGATGTTGGAGGGTGCATACCTCGTTGAAAGAAGTGTGTATGGGAAGAAACATGTCTTTAAGGCTAGAGTCGATGTGATTCAAGAATTAATAACTAAGCACTTAATCGCTATAAGGACACGTATTTCGCAAGCGCTCAGTGAGATAGATGTATCAACTAAACTATACGAAACCTTACAGAAGATAGATATGGAATTTGACGAAATAATTAAGAAACTGGAGGAGAGGGAGAGGAACTGATGAAGGTGCTGAAGACTTTAGAGAATAATGCTTTCCACTTGGTGCTCATATTAAACGAGGGTAAGGTGCCTTCCGCCAAAGTTATTGGTGAGATCCAGAGAAAGCTTACCTCACAGCAACTATGGAACGCCACGATATATATTATCTCGAATGTTTCTACCCCTTTCTACTTCGAGAGTGTTAGAGATCTAATACTTAACAACGTTAGATATTCTTTGGTTTTCAGATATGCGGGTAAAAGTCAGGAGGACTTGGTAAAACTCCTTAATCAGCTTAAAGATAAGCCTTTCGAGGTTATTTTAGAGAAAGAGACGCCTACCTATGCCAATATTCTTAATGAGATGGGTATAGATTACATCGTCCTGAAGGAGGTGTGAAGGGATGGGAGAATTTGAAGTTGTTTTAACCTCGGACCGAACCATGATATCTAATCATCACGGGAAAGAATTTCTGGGCTTCTTAGCTACAGGGCCCGCGATAGGAGTTCCTAAAAAGGTTTGGATGTGGCTGGCGGCACCCAAGATTAAGGTCGATAGTCTAGGAAGACCTATCGAAGCTCCATACGGTCTCAGAAAAATTGAGGCCAAACTTATTGATTCGGGATTCAATGCAGCCATTATAGACCCAGATCATCTGAAGAAGCATTTAGATACAATGAAAGTTCTCATGATTGGCCATCATGACTACTTCGCTTATGGTCCGCCTAGCAGTGAATGGTGGATGATTACTAAGAGGGAGCCTGTCAATAGGGAATCATTTATATCATTCATGAACTCTCCGGTGATAAAGAAAGCGAAGGAGAAAGGAGTTAAGATAATAGCAGGAGGACCTGCTGCGTGGCAGTGGCTGTGGGAGCTTGAATATTGGAAAAAGTGGGGGATTGACAGTGTTGTTGAAGGGGAAGCTGAAAGGGTAGTTGTGGAGCTGGTTCAACAGGCCTTAGAGGGAGAGGAACTTCCTGACTACGTATATGTAGGTCCCCATGATTCACCATCTATTGAAGAAATACCTGTGATCAAAGGGGCTAGTGTGAACGGCTTGGTTGAGATAATGCGTGGATGCCCCAGAGGATGCAAGTTTTGTTCCGTGACTTTAAGGCCTCTGAGATTTATGCCTCTGGAACACATTCTTAAAGAGATTAGGGTAAACTTGAAGAGCGGGGTTAGGGAAGTGATTCTTCACAGCGAAGATGTTCTTCTCTATGGAGCGGATGGAGTTAAACCTAGAGCTGAACCTCTCATAAAGCTTCATGAAGCTATAAGTAAGGTAGTTCCTGGATCAATTGCTTGGGCTCATGCAAGCTTAGCCGCGATTAAGTATGCTGAGGAGAAACATAGAATCGTCAGTAGATTAATGAAAGAGATTCTTTATGACAAGCAAGACTATCTGGGTGTTGAGGTAGGTATAGAGACAGGTTCTGTGCGGCTCTCTAAGATTATAATGCCTGCTAAGTCAGCTCCCTACCCCCCTGAGAAATGGCCTGATGTAGTGGAGGATGCATTCAGGATAATGCATGAGAATAACGTGATTCCGGCGGCTACAATTATTCTTGGTCTACCTGAAGAAAAGCCTGAAGATGTTGTGGAAACGGCAGAACTCCTCGATAGGTTAAGGCCTTACCGCAGCCTAATAGTTCCGATGTTCTTTGTTCCTATGGGCGCTCTAAAGAATAAGGACTGGTTCAGGAGAAATGCCATAAAAGAGGAGCACATAGAAGTAATGCTGAAGACACTGGATCATTCGCTGTACTGGGCGGAAGATATAATGAATAAATTCTACTTGAAAGAGCCCTACCTCTTCCCAGTAAGGCTCGGTTTAAAAATATTCCTGAATTACGTAAAGTATAAAACCAATAAGCTGCGGCCGAAAATAGAGAAAATGCTTCTTGAAGGAAAAGAAGAAGCTAAAGCCACAGCTTAATTTTATATTTAGGAAGCGATTTCACCATGAATATTGAGAAATAGAGGGGCCTACCGCATGAGGATTGTGTTCATTCCTGTGGCATCACCGCTTCATGATGAGAAAGCTGTACAGGAACTGATCCATCAATATAAGGAAAGTGTGAAAGACGTTGATTCCTTTACACACTTAATCACTTCGGAGGAAGATGTACAGAGCGTAAACATCCGTCAGGATGATGTTGCCCTAATTGGTGTTTTAACGGGAGGGACGGAGCATCTTATATTAGCAATCGCTATGCGCGTTCGTGCTACTGCTTTACTTCCTCACCCAACCCAGAATAGCCTTCCCGCATCCATTGAGGCCCAATCACGCCTCAGTCTTAGCGGATATCCGTCAGTAATTATCAAGGAGTGGCCTCCTGAAGCTTCAATAAGGAGTTATGTAAAGTCTTGGAAGGTAGTTAGGAGCTTGAAGAATTATGTTTTCGGACTTCTCGGACAGCCGTCTCCTTGGCTTGTTTATAGTTCTGGGCATGACATAGAGAAAGAGCTTGAGGAAAGATTAGGAATAAGCTTCAAATTCATAAGTCTTGATGAAGTATACCACGAGTACGGGCTTATTATGGATGATGAAGCGCGTGAATTGGCTGTGCAGATCACTTCAAGAGCTGTAGATGTTGAGGTACCTATGAATGAGGTCATTAAATCAGTAAAACTATATCTAGCTATTAGGAAGATCCTCGAGAGAGAAGGCATTAAAGCGTTCACTATTAGGTGTTTCGACATAATTAAGAGTCTGGATACAACAGCTTGTTTGCCTCTCGCATTGCTTAACTCAGAGGGATTCGTTGCTGGTTGTGAGGGAGACGTACCAGCCCTTTTATCAATGGTTATTTTGAAGGAGTTAACAGGGAAGCCTGGATTCATGGGTAATATCGCTTGGGTGGAGAATAACCGCTTTCTCTTAGCCCATTGCACAGTTCCTTTAGATCTGCCGACAAAGTATAAGCTACGCACTCATTTCGAGTCAGGAAGAGGGGTAGGCATCTCAGGTATTGTTGAGGAAAGAACTAAGGTCACTCTCTTTAGAGTAGATCCTTTAACTCAGAGCATGCGGGTAGTAAAAGGTAAAGTAATTAGTGGATTCCCACAGAGCAATCAGCATTGCAGGACCCAGCTATGGATAGAGAGTAGCGATTCCATAAAGCTAGTTACAGAACCTATAGGTAACCATTACGTACTGGTTTATGGTGACTATTACGAGGAGCTAAAATGGGTGGCTGAAGCAATGGACCTATATCTACTTTAGAGCCCTTTCCTAACTATTTCGAGGAGATTCATGGTGACGAAGGTCAGCGGTCACACTGTAGCCTTAGCATTCGCAGGAGTATTGATTGTACTGACAGTAATTACTTCACTTCTCATACTATATGCAGATTCCCAAGGAGCTGACTACTACTTCTTTATTTACGGAAGTTCAGAGTGTCCACACTGCAGAAGGCTGGAAGCGTTTATGGAATCAACCTACGGACCTTCTAGGTATCATTTCTGTGATGTCTCCACTAACCAGGCTTGCTTAGAGTATTTCAAGAAGTTTCTGGGAGCCTCAGGCCTGCCGGGATCTGTTCCTATGACCATGGCTTTCAAACAGGGTTATCTAATGGGTATCGTTATTGGTGAGGATGAGAATAAGTCTTTCTGGGACAGCATAGTTGCTGCTAAACCCTCCCCTAATGTAACCATATATATGGGGGAGGAGCCGGCTGCCTACCTAGTTCTCGAGCTGGATAAGCATAAACAGTTTATTCGGGAATTCATTCCAGAACCTCAAGCATCCTTAATTCTGGGTTCACCACCGACTGGGACAACTCCTGCTCCGCCATCTGGTGGGGAAGAAGCGATACTTGCTTCCCTTATACCTCTCGCTCTATCGGACTCTGTAAACCCATGTACTTTCGTTCTTTACGGAGTAATCTTGCTAAGTGTTTCCATATCTGCAGGGAGGAGAGCTGTTGCCGCTACAGGTATTTCATTCATTTTAGGGGTTTTCCTATCCTACCTTATTCTTGGTTTAGTACTAACTGAGGTTGTTGGTCTCATACCTAGGCCATTGCTCCTAGCATTCGCTTTCGCATTCGCGGTTTATCTGATTATAACTTCTCTGCGAATAATGAGGCATCCCGAGAAACGTAAAATGTGCAAGGAAGACGATCCCTCATGTCCCTCATCCGGACTTTATAATATGTTTAAGAAAAAAGGCGGAATTATTGGCGCTTTCTTGATAGGGATTGTGGCATCGTTTACTCTCTTACCCTGTAGTGCAGGGCCCTACTTAGTTTTTGCCTCCCTGCTTTCCTTATCCGAATGGATTGCTCGCCTAGGATACCTTTTAGTTTATGTATTGATATTCATTTCTCCCCTTATTCTAATCTTACTTGGTGCTTTAGGACTGACTAAAGTGAGGGGAGTTAACGAATATCTGCTGAAGCATGAGGCAAAAATAAAGTTGGGGGCAGGTATAGTATTAGTGCTGGTGGCTGCCTACTTAGCTCTATTATAACATGTGTTAACCTCTTAAGTAAACTAAATTAGGTTAAGCCTACTTGATGGATAGGGGGTCATGTGGAGAGATTAGTAACATGGGTAATGATTGCCTTAATACTGCTTTCCTTTACTCTCACTATTGACACATACGGAAACCCAATACCCTATCCAACAGTTATTCTCAAAAATGAGAGAATAAGCATTAACATTACTCAAGGACCAGGCAGTGACTCCCTTACCATAAATGTCCACGGATTCTTTAGATTCAGAAACGTAGGATATGAAAAGCTTGAGATGTATTTCCCTGTGCCTCCCGAAGTCAGGGAAGGTAATGTAACCATATTATTGAATGGAAAGCCTCTGGATTGGGAGATAGTCGAGGAAATGACTGTTCCGGGGCCAGCGGGAAACCTTTCTCAAAAATATGAGACTGTTTTAGGTAACCTTCCGTTACTGAAATGGAGTATAGACCTAAGTAGCTCTCCATCGGAAGTTTTTAACATTTCGGTTAACTATGAGTATATAATTAAGCCTCAGCTGGTCGAAATAGGCGGGAAGCCTGTACTGATTCACCGAACAATATACGCTATGGCTACGGGCAGATTTTACTATCAGTATTCAAAAACTGTGAATGCCACTCTTACTGTACGGTTTAATGGAGGAAAGTTCAACTACGCCAGAGTAAACGTTTCTTTAGTTCCTTCTCCCGCAGTAGTGAATCAGCCGGTGACTAGGCTTATTCTTGACGATGTTATGAGGGATGGATATGTTTTAAGAATTAATGAAAGGAGTCCCATGTTTTCTGGGATGCTGAGGGACGTAATTATTGATGTAGTTGTACCTCAGTCAATGCCTACTCAAACACAGACCTCTCAACCGTCGACAATCTCCTCAACCACTTCATATACCTCTCCGAGTGAAGGGGAAGGGATAAATAGAAGTTTAATTGGTGTACTCATTATTCTTTTAGGCTTCGTTGCGATAGCCGTCATAAAGGGTAAGTAGGGGTATGAGAAATGCTTGCGATCCAGGTAAGCGAGCTGTGTAAAGTTTTTGGTGAGGTTATTGCTGTTGATGGAATCTCATTCGAGGTTGAGGAGGGGGAAATATTCGGTCTTGTAGGCCCTAACGGTGCAGGTAAATCTACAACTCTCAGGATATTGGCAACTATTCTGAAACCCACCTCCGGCCATGTGGAAATATTTGGGATGGATGTGGTGAAGGAAACTAACAGCATTAGGAAGATAATATCCTACCTTCCAGAGGAGGCTGGGGCATACAAATATCTTACAGGGTATGAGTACCTTAAACTCATGAGTAAAGTTTATGGGCATGGTGAAGATGTTCTGGAAGACGGTATTCGGCTAGCAGGTTTAGGAGAAGCTCTACATAGGTATGTCGGGACCTACAGCAAAGGAATGAAGAGAAGGCTTCAAGTTGCTAGAGCATTGATGGTTAGACCTAAACTCGCTATACTTGATGAACCGACCTCCGGGCTCGATGTTGCTCATTCCGTATATTTAAGGAAGGTGATTAAGGAATACGTGAAGACTTACGGAATCACAGTCATTCTCTCTTCACATAATATGCTGGAGGTAGAGTTTCTTTCTGAAAGAGTTGCCTTAATCAATAAGGGCAGGATAATTGCTGAAGGAACTCCTAAGGATCTAATGAAGGAATATGAAGCCAGAAATCTGGAAGAAGTTTTCGTGAAGGTGGTGGGCCATGCTGAGTGAGCTTGTGAAGAAGGAGATTAAGAATACTTTCAGAGATAAGAAAGTTGTTTTCACCGCTATAATAATGCCGCTCATAATCTTCGCTATAATGGGTTTGATCTACAGTTTCGCGTTCTCTAAGACAGGGGAGGTTGTTGAGGAGCAGATAAGGAATGCAAGCGTATTTATTTGCGACAATGATAATGGCGGACTGTTCACTTCGTTGGCCCTCAACTATTCGCATCTGTTTGCTAAGAAAGTGGAGATAGGGAAAGGATGTGGAGAGGACTATATTAAGAAGCTACTTCTCGACGGAAACTACACGGTAGGTGTAATAATTCCTGCTGGAGCCTCACAAAACTTGACTTTGCTGAAGCCTGTGGAGGTCAAGGTTATTGGAAAAGTTAGCGGATTTTCCTTTTCATCCATGGCGGCTTCAGGAATAGTTTCTGCTTATTCTCAGGGACTTAATTCCTTCATTAGAGCCTATATTATTTCTAATCACGGTCTCGACCCCAAGATCGCTATATCTCCAGTTAAGTCTGTGGAGGCAGTGATTTTTAGGGAAGCGTTACTTCCTCCGTCTTCCTTGGCTTCCCTCTCGATGGTGTTCTTTATGTTTATGCTTGCGCCCCTTATGGTGATTTCCACATCGCTAGGGGTAGCCGCTTCTTCTATGGCTGTCGAGAACGAGGAGAAGACCCTTGAGGTACTTCTATCTCTTCCAGTATCAAGGTTCAAGATACTGCTCTCCAAACTAGGGGGCACTATGGTTCTAGTCACCCTATCAACAATATCCTTCGTTATCGGATTCATTATTTATATTTCAGCTATAGGGAGCGGCATATCTATGATGGCTACAGGCGAAGGAGGGTTTATGGACGTTGGCGGTGACCTAATCACCTCAGTGCTTAATCTCCAGGTCCTTGCAGGAGTAGGTATAGCAACGTTTCTGTCTTTAACTGCTGTGGCTTCTCTCGGGATACTGTTAGGTTCCTTAGCCCCAGATACGAGAACGGCAAGCTCTTACATAGGTCAACTCTCTTTCCTCATAATAATACCGGGATTTATATTGACATTCCTGGACCTCTCCTCCTTTAACGAGATAGGTCAGGCACTTATGGTGGCAGTCTCCCCCTTCATAGCACCAGTTTTGCTTGTGAAAGCATACTTTGAAGGCCTCTACTACCTAATCCCTGTGACAATGATTTGGGCACTAGCCTTCTCCTTAATTATGATTTTAGTAGCCTCTAAGCTTCTTAATTCGGAGAAACTCCTTTCACTGCAGTACTGGTTCCTCACAAGAAAGAAGGGCAAGAAAAGTAAGAAAAAAGTAAGTGAAGACCTGTAAAATTTATTTTCTTTCACGAAGAATATAAACTCCCATGGTGTGATAGCGGTGAAAGTTAAAGTAGAAGTGATAAATGTTGACTTAAGTGATCATCGAATAGCATATGTTTCTAAGGATGTTGCTAAGGAGCTCGATCTGGCTGCAGGTGGTAGAGTCAAGATAATTGCCTCGGAAGGTAAAGTGACGACAGCCTTCGTGGCTGTCGACAGCTCTCTAAGCGGCGCGGTTATTGCTGTACCTTCATCTTTTCACACAATTCTTGGATCACCCGAGGAGCTTGAGCTGAAGCCTTACATAATCCCTTCGTCAGTTAATTACATTAGGAGAAAGCTTGAGGGTGAGAAACTTACTAAGGACGAGATTTATGAGATAATCCGTGACGTTGTTGACGGTGTGCTCACAGACGTAGAGATAGCTGCCTTCGTTTCGGCTCAGATGAGTGTAGGTATGGACATAGATGAAATGGTTAATTTAACTAGGGCAATGGTTGACACAGGTAATAAGCTTCAGTTCGAGGAGCCTGTATACGACATCCACTCGATAGGGGGTGTTCCAGGAAACTCTAAAGTCTCGATTGTAGCTGTACCTACCATAGCTTCCGCAGGCATACTTATACCCAAGACCTCTTCAAGAGCAATAACTTCCCCGGCTGGGACAGCAGACACTATGGAGGTATTCGCTCCAGTAAACTTCACGGTTGAGGAGGTTAAGGAACTACTCAAGAGAATTAAGGGATTTATTATTTGGGGAGGAACTCTAGGTTTAGCTCCAGCTGATGACATCCTGATTAGAGTTGAGTATGTTCTTCGAGTAGATCCTCTTTCCCAGATGATTGCGTCTATCCTGTCTAAAAAACTCAGCATGGGGGTCCAGAATCTCTTGATTGATATTCCTGTAGGCAGAGAGGCAAAGGTTGATAACATTGAGGAGGGAAGGAAGCTGGCATCGATTTTCACTCAGGTAGGTCAGGGCCTTGGAATCAACATGACCTGTGCTATAACATATGGAGGGCAACCCATAGG
>Ga0164318_10003651_pt1 | contig 14634 bp, 16 predicted proteins | sample GuaBasSedimGuay9_FD_113734 | JGI IMG/M metagenome (GOLD analysis project Ga0164318, IMG submission 113734) | Subseafloor sediment microbial communities from Guaymas Basin, Gulf of California, Mexico - Guay9, Core 4571-4, 0-3 cm | ecosystem: Environmental > Aquatic > Marine > Hydrothermal vents...
GCGAACATTCAACGGGTATTTCTGTATGTTAGTCATTTAGGTTGAAGGTTAAAGGATGTCGATCCGAAGACTTCCCTTTCGTGTTTTCGGTATTTCGTGCTTTCGTGATAATTCTTTTCTTTTCGTGTGTTGCACAATCTGACGTGTAACCGCACAGATCGGAAATTTTCATCACGAGTTTGGTGAAAACAACTAAGTAAAAGTCAAATATCCTTGACAGTTATTGATTTCATGTTAGTTTCTGATCTCGCTTCTTTTTTGGTAAGCGTTCACAGGGCACCGCATCTGCTTTGTTGTCGGGCACTTGAAGTACAGGGAGTACGTCTGTGTATCTGTACGCCTCGCATCTGCAGCACCCTGTAAACGCTTACAGTTCGGTGGGTTGCGGTAAAACGGGCGTTGTAATCCCGTGAATGGTTCGCTTTTTTGTTAATCCGGGAGGAAAACATGTACGCTGTTATTAAGACAGGCGGAAAACAATATAAGGTTTGTTCGGGGGAAGTGCTCAGGGTTGAAAAACTCGATGCTGAAGCAGGTTCGGAGGTCGAGATACCTGAAGTGCTGATGGTGGTGGACAATAGCCAAACTAAAATCGGCAGGCCTGTAGTGGAAGCTGCCACAGTACGAGCTCAAATTTTGGAGCACGGCCGTGGTAAAAAAGTTGTTGTTATGAAGAAAAAAAGGCGCAAGGGTTATAAGGTCAAGCGCGGGCACAGACAACCTTTCACTACCCTTGAGATTAAAGAGATCAGTGTCTAGGGAGATTTAATTATGGCACACAAAAAAGCCGGTGGCAGTTCACGCAACGGCCGCGACAGTCAGGGCCAGCGCAGAGGCGTAAAACGTTTTGGCGGTCAGATCGTAAGGGCCGGAAATATTCTGGTCCGTCAGGTGGGAACCAAGTTTCATCCAGGACAAAATGTGGGCATGGGTAGGGATTATACCTTGTTTGCCAAAGCAGACGGGGTCGTGAAGTTCGAGACAGCGCGAAATCGACAGCGAATCAGCGTCTACCCTATGCAGAGCGCCGCTTCCTGATCCCTCCATCTACTAAGGAACGTACAATTTAATTTTTGTTCAATTTATTTATTTCCCGTTCCTAATAAATCTGACCTCAACAACCTGATCTGTCGGGCGACGAAGCTCTGTTATCAGCGAATCCAGTGTATAGTGACCGGGGTAGTCACTTTTTTGAACTCAGGATCGCCGGTTACCAGGATTGCGGATTGATCGAATGCACAGGCCAAAGCAAGACAGTCAGCATATGAAATAGCATATTCGGCTTTAAGTTCGGCTGCCTTGAAGACCAGAGTATCCGGGACCGGCAGGATTTTAAAGCCCAATTGGTAAACTCTGCCTAATATCTCCAGTTTTTTACTTTCACCAAACTGTCTTTTTGTAATATAAATAATTTCACCAAGATTGATTACACAAATAAACCGGTCTATTTGTTGAGTGAATGCCTTACGTAAGATTTTTTCGACAACTTCAGCACCTTTTTCTTTCTGAAAGAAAGCAAGAAGTGCATGGCTGTCAAACAGATAATCAGGCATTATTCCGCAAAGTCCTTTTTTCTCTCTCTGAGCAATTGTTTTGACAGTGAAGGAGCTGCAGGAAGGCAGCCCATTGCCTCTGTTACAGGGTTTTTGGCAGGTGGTATAAGATAAATCAGGTTGCCATATTCAAAAAAATGAATTTCACATCCGGGATAAATATCGTATCTTTTTCTAATTGACGCCGGAATTACTACCTGGCCCTTGGCAAGAACTTTCATTGTTTGCATGTTGAGCCCCTGATGTTATCGTGTTAAACATTTATTAAAAAAGTACAGCATTTATAAAAAATGTCAAACTGGAATTCATTTTATTGTAGATATTGATAGCCAGGATCTTATGGACTTTGTTGATCAGGCCAAAATATACGTCAAGGCTGGAGATGGAGGGGCCGGGTGTGCAAGCTTTCGGCGGGAACGTTTTGTCCCCAGGGGAGGGCCTGATGGAGGGGACGGAGGCTGCGGGGGAGATGTTATCCTCAGAGTGAATACCGGGCTTAACACACTGCTTTTTTTTAGCAGAAAGCGTCACTTCAAGGCAGAAAAGGGTCGGGCTGGAAAAGGGAAAAACCAGCACGGCAAGAGCGGTTCGGATATTGTAATAGAAGTACCTCCCGGTACTGTAGTAAAGGATTCTGAGAACGTTTTTGTGCTGGCGGATCTCACGGATCCGGTAACAAACTGGGTTGCTGCCAAGGGAGGGCTGGGCGGAAAAGGAAACGCCCGTTTTGTGTCCTCAACACGTCAGGCACCACACAATGCCCAACCCGGCATGCCTGGGGATGAGCGATGGCTGCTTCTTGAACTGAAGCTTATTGGTGACGTAGGTCTCATAGGGCTTCCCAATTCGGGGAAGTCAACCCTGCTCGCCAAGATATCCGCAGCAAAGCCCAAAATAGCAGATTATCCCTTTACTACCCTTGTGCCGAATCTGGGTGTGGTAGAACTTTCTGATGACAGGACCATGGTAGTAGCTGACATACCGGGTCTTATCGAGGGAGCCCACAAGGGCGTCGGCATGGGCCTTGATTTCTTAAGGCATATTGAGAGGACCAAGGTCCTGCTGTATGTTCTGGATGCCTCCCAAGGGAAAGAGCCGGTCCTGCACAGCTATCGGACTATCAGGGATGAAATAAAAAAATACCATGCGCCTCTTCTTGAAAAATCCCAGGCCATAGCCTTGAATAAGATAGATATTACACATGAGGGCGATAGTGAGAAAGCCAAAGAGATCCTGGCTGAAGAAGGCCACAATATCTATACTGTTTCAGCCCTTACCGGATCTGGGGTGTCTTCGCTTATGGAGGATTTGTATCAGATAGTGAAAACAAATGATAATTATCATTAATTTGCAGAAACTGGAGAAAAATTCAATAAATGGAAACCAAGTCTCAGGCACAGGGCCGTAAGTTCTTACAATCCGTACGCAGGATTGTAATCAAGGTGGGAAGTGCTGTCCTCACTGACGAAAATGGCCTTGATGATCAAGTAATAGCCGATCTTTGCGCCCAGGTTGCCTCACTCCGCGACGAAGATCGAGAGGTTACCATTGTCTCCTCCGGGGCCATAGCTGCCGGCATGGGAAAATTGCTTGAGCTTCAGGCACCTAAAACCGTTCCTGAGAAACAGGCAATGGCCGCACTCGGGCAGGGGCGTCTCATTCAGGCCTATGAGGATGCCTTTAGAAATCACGGCATTCACGTAGCACAGATTTTGCTCACCAGGGAAGGACTGGTTTCAAGGTATCGCTATCTCAATGCAAAAAATACCTTAAGGACCTTGTTACAGTGGGGCATTATCCCGATTATAAATGAAAATGATACCGTGGCCACAGAGGAGCTTCAGTTCACGGATAATGACGCCCTGGCCGTGCTGATTGTGAATTTGGTGGAGGCAGAGGTCCTTATATGCCTGAGTGATGTGGATGGGCTTTATGACAGAGATCCAAGAGAGAATGCAGATGCACGGCGTATTCCAGAGGTCTCTAAGGTTGATAAAACAATAACTGATCTTGCCAGTGATTACCTGGGAAGGGCCAGCCGGGGGGGCATGAAGTCTAAATTGGAGGCGGCCCAAATGGTGACTGCTTGCGGTGTCCCTATGCTGGTTGCTAAAGGAAGGTCTGACCGGATATTGACGCGGCTTTTTGCAGAGGAAGACCTGGGTACGCTGTTTTGCGCCAGTAAAAGACGAATACATGGGCGAAAGCCCTGGATCGTGTTTACACTTGCCCGAGAAGGAATTCTTGAAATCGACCAGGGAGCAGTCAAGGCAATGGTAGATAATGGCAAAAGCCTTTTGCCCGTCGGGATTAGATCGGTTAAGGACGATTTTGAGGCCGGGGCCTGTGTGGTGTGTTGTGACGGCTCGGGGAAAGATGTCGCTGTAGGGCTCAGCAACTACAATTCCAGGGACATTCGCAAGATTTGTGGTTGCCAGACAGGTGAAATATATGACATAATCGGTCATCAAGGAACGAGTGAGGTCATACACAGAGATAATATGGTGATTTTATTATGAGCAAAATACAAAGTTTAATAGCAAAAATGGCGATAGAGGCGAAAAAGGCTGCACGGGAGGTGGCTAAGCTCTCGACTACTGTGAAAAATGACGTTTTGTTGAGGACTGCGGAACGAATAGTAGATGCTCGGGAAAAACTGCAGGAAGAGAACGAAAAAGATCTTATAAAGGCAAAAAATAAAGGTGTCACTTCTGCCTTTATGGATCGGCTAAAACTGTCGGATAAGGTTATTGATTCAATGGCTGAGGGACTTCTGGACATAGTGGCCCTTCCTGATCCTGTGGGCGAAATTCCAAAAATGTGGAAGAGACCCAACGGCCTCACAGTGGGCAGGGTTCGAATACCCTTGGGTGTAATCGGAATGATTTATGAGTCCAGGCCGAATGTCACCATAGACGCAGCAGGCCTGTGCCTCAAGACAGGAAACGCAATAATTCTTAAAGGCGGATCGGACGCCCTTTATTCCAACCTGGCCCTGGCCTCCATACTACAGGATGTGCTGAAAGAATTTTCAGTACTCGGTGAGGCGGTGCAGGTAGTCTCAACTACTGACAGGGCGGCAGTCACAGAGCTTCTAAAAAGGGAAGAGGAAATAGATGTCATAATCCAAGAGGAGGTGAAGGCCTTATCCGTTTTGTAGCGGATCATTCCCGCATCCCCGTGCTGAAGCACTACAAGGGCGTATGCCATGTCTATGTTGACAAGTGGGCCGACCTGAACATGGCCAAAGAGGTCTGTTTTAATTCCAAGGTGCATAGGCCCGGGGTCTGTAATGCCATGGAAGGTATGCTTGTACACAGAGATATTGCAGATAAGTTTTTGCCCTTAATGGCTGAGTCATTCAAGGATGCCGGTGTAGAACTCAGGGGGTGTGAGCGCACCTGCCAGTTGGTACCTTTTGCCAAAGCGGCTACTGATGAGGACTGGGGAAAGGAATTTTTGGACCTGGTCCTTGCTGTAAAGGTGGTTGATAGCATGGATGAGGCCATGGACTATATTGCCCGTTATGGATCAAATCACACTGATGCCATAGTCACAAGGGATTACGCAAGGGCGAGGAGGTTTCTGTCAGAGGTGGATGCATCTCTGGTTATCGTCAATGCATCAACCCGCTTTAATGACGGTGGAGAGCTCGGCCTTGGAGCAGAGATAGGAATCAGCACATCCAAGCTGCATGCCTATGGCCCTATGGGGCTTGAGGAACTCACTACCACGAAATTCATAGCCTTTGGTGATGGCCAGATAAGGAGCTAGTTTGCGCATAGGTCGTATCCGTTCATACTCCCTGGCAGCCGACAGGCTTTTGCAGGGTTTCAACCGCAGACAAGGTTGCACCAAAAGGCGTATTCTCAACGGATTGTGCTTTGAAACCCGAAAAAGGCTGTTGGCTGTCAGGGGGGGGAAGTGAATGATTACCATCGGTCTGTTAGGAGGCACGCTGGACCCTGTCCACTTTGGTCATCTCAGGTCGGCTGAAGAGATCAGAGAGGCCCTGGAACTGGATGAAATCTGGTTTGTGCCTGCCGCCCTGCCGCCACATAAGGAACCATTAACCCTTACGTCCTTTGCCCACCGTCTTGCCATGGTGAAGCTGGCAGTAACTTCTACTGACCATTTCAAGACTACAGCCATTGAAGACGAACGTCCCGGGCTGTCCTATTCCATTGACACGTTAAAGGAGCTTAGAGAAAGATATAAAGATAAGAAGGCGGAATTTTTCTTTATTCTGGGGAGTGACGCTTTTCTCGATATTGAGACATGGAAGGATTACGGCAGCCTCACGGACTATAGCTCTCTGGTAATAATGAGACGGGATCATGAAGACTCTTCAGGGTTGAAGCAGGTTATATCCAGGGCATTCCCAAATCACAGTATCCAAGAGGAAAAGGACATTTTTATTGCCCATAATAAAGGTGCTATCTACCTTTATTCAGTAACTCACCTTGCAATATCAGGGACTGATATACGGCGCAGGGCAAGATCCGGTCTTTCTGTGCGTTTTCTCGTCCCTGAAGAAGTCAGGAAATATATGGAAAAAAATAGCTTGTATTCTGAGTCGACAGGCGACCCCTCACCATCTTTAGAGAATAAAAAATCCAAGATCGCATCTTTAGAGGAACCAGCTCAACAAATAGTTTCGGAAATCCTGGAAAACAAGGGGGAACAGGTTGTAATCCTGGACATGAGAGGTCTTTCTTCCCTTGCTGATTTTTTCATAATCTCCCATGGGCGATCCACCCGGCACGTCCAGGGCATTGCAAGCAAGATGCGCAAGGACCTTCGCAAGAAGGGGATCAAGTGCAAGGGAATTGAAGGGGAACAAGAGGGTAAGTGGATATTGATGGACTATGGAGACGTTATTGTACACCTGTTTTACGAACCCATAAGGGACTTTTACGACCTTGAAGGACTCTGGAGTGAGGTCCCAAGAATCATCCCATGATTCCGCTGAAAATACCCCATCTGCTGCGTTGCTTCGATTTCCTCGTCACTGCGACGTACACTAAGTACGCCTCATTCCTCGGAAATCTCGCGCCTTGCATCTGGAGCATTTTGAGCGGAATCATATTTCATGAAGTTTTGCGGTATAACCATCCTATATGAAAGATGCGATCTGTGAGTTCAAAGCCGTCAGCAAGGACTATTCCGTACGGCATAGCTTTTTTGCATCAGGTTCATACAGGATTAAGGCTTTGGACATGGTTAACCTATCTGTTAAAGAAGGTGAGATATTAGGACTTGTGGGAGAAAGCGGCTGTGGTAAATCCACATTGGCCAAGATAGCCTTGGGCCTTGAATATCCTACGAGCGGACAGGTTTTCTTTTCCGGATATGACATTGCTGATTTTGATAAAACAAGGCTGGAAAATTTCCGGCGTCACGCACAAATGGTTTTCCAGGACCCATTTTCCTCCTTAAATCCCAAAAAGACGGTCTTTAAGATCCTGAGCGAACCCTTGAAAATACACAGACTATGCCACAAAAACCATTATAGGGAGCGGGTGATAAAACTGCTGAAAGAAGTCGGCATGGACGAACAGATCCTGAACCGCTATCCACATGAGTTCAGTGGAGGCCAGCGTCAGCGTATCGGTCTGGCCCGGGCCCTTGCCACAACTCCGAAGATGATAGTTGCCGATGAGCCGACATCTGCTCTTGATGTCTCTATTCAGGCCCAGATTATAAATCTGCTCCTTGACCTCCAGGAAAGACATAAACTCTCTTTCCTGTTTATCTCACATGACCTTCCGGTGATACAGTTTGTAAGCCATCGTGTAGCTGTTTTGTACAAAGGTCAGCTCATGGAATTGATGCCCAAAAACGCATTTCTGCAATCACCAAATCACCAAATCACCAAATCACCAAATTCCTTAAATCACCACCACCATCCATATACATCGCTTCTTCTGAGTGCTGTTCCTGTGCCGGACCCAAAGATGGGCGTGGAGGCAAAAAAAAGGGATTATGGATTAATATATAATTATAAAAAAGATGGATACCAAAAGGGATGCGCATTTTTCCCACGGTGCAGTCTGGCTACAGACAAGTGCGGCGCAGAACGTCCTTTCTGGACGGAAGTTGCTAAGGATCACTTTATTGCGTGTCACTTTATGACCTGAATTGAGTGATTAGCTGTCTTGACAGGGCGGCAGACCGATAGCCATTAGCGTTTAGCTTTGAAAAATCAAGGCATTACGTTAATTAGAAATAACACCACCATAACTCATGGTAAGATGTCTGGATTCCGGCTTTCGCAGGAATGACGTTTGAAAGGGAGTAACCAAGTCAAGATGGACATAGAAGATACTATTACAAATCTGCTTGAGATAGATGATGACCAGGAGCCTTTAGAGATACCGGAAGAACTTCCTCTGATGCCGGTAAGGGACGTGATAGTCTTTCCTTCAATGATTATTCCCCTTTTCATTGGGAGAGAAACCTCTGTGGCCGCAATAAACGAGGCACTGGCCTCTGACAGGATGATTTTTCTGGTTACACAGAAGGACGCCTCAGAAGAGAATCCATCCAAGGATGGATTATATAAGACCGGCGTTGTGGCCATGATAATGAGGACCCTTCAGCTGCCTGATGGGCGTCTCAAAGTCCTGGGTCAGGCCCTTGTAAAAGGGACTATTCAGGAATTCCTGCAGGACAAACCTTGCTTTAAAGTCCGCATCGAGACTGTCAAGGAAGAAGAGCCTGCCGAGATATCCGTAGAGGTAGAGGCCCTTATTCGAAATGTAAGAGATCAGGCAGAAAAACTGTTTAATCTTAAAGGTGTCTTTACTCCTGAGATGGGAGCCATCTTAAATGGTGTTGAGGAGCCAGGCAGGCTGGCGGATATCGTTGGATCCAATCTTAACTTGAAATCCGCTGAGGCACAGCGTTTGCTCGAAATGGCAGATCCTTTGGCGCGTTTAAAGGAAGTAAATAACTTGCTCGCAAGGGAGCTTGAGGTCTCCACCGTGCAGGCCAAAATTCAGTCTGAGGCCAAGGGGGAAATGACCAAAACCCAGAGAGAATATTTTCTCAGGGAGCAGTTGATGGCCATAAGACGTGAGTTAGGCGAAATCGACGAAAAATCTGAAGAATTGGAAGAGCTGAAAAAAAAGGTCCGCAAGGCCAAGATGCCCAAGGAGGCTGAGAAGGAAACTCTCAAACAAATCCAGAGGCTGGAGTCAATGCACCCCGAAGCCTCTGAGGCGTCTATGGTGAGGACATACATCGACTGGCTGGTTGAGGTTCCATGGTCAAAGAACACAAAGGACAAACTGGACGTGCGCAGGGCACAGAAGATTCTGGATGAGGATCACTATGATCTGGAAAAGGTTAAGGAGCGCATAGTTGAATACATCGCTGTTCGGAAGCTTAACCCTTCGGCAAAGGGGCCGATTCTGTGCTTTATAGGTCCACCAGGGGTCGGCAAGACATCTCTGGGCCGTTCTGTAGCCCGAACCATTGGGAAAAAGTTTATCAGGATATCTCTGGGCGGTGTCAGGGATGAGGCGGAGATCCGGGGTCACCGCAGGACATATATCGGCGCCCTTCCTGGAAGGATCATCCAGGGACTTAAAAGGGCAGAGAGTAACAATCCTGTGTTTATGATGGATGAGGTGGATAAAATCGGGGCTGATTTTCGGGGGGACCCGGCTGCCGCCCTTTTGGAGGTCCTCGACCCTGAGCAGAACAATACATTCACTGATCATTACCTGGATTTGCCCTTTGATCTTTCAAAAGTAATGTTTATCCTTACTGCCAATGCATCCGACACTATTCCTTCCGCCCTTTTTGATCGACTGGAGGTGATCCAGCTATCCGGCTATACCGGCGAAGAGAAAGAGGCAATTGCAAAGAAATACCTGATTCCCAGACAGCTCAAGGAACACGGGCTTTCGGAAAAAGTCCTGAAGATTTCAGATGCCGCGCTTATAAGGATAATTTCAGATTATACCCAGGAGGCAGGACTCCGGGAACTTGAGAGGCAGATCGGCGCAATTTGCAGAAAGACGGCAAGACGGATTGCCGAGGGAGAGAAGGGGGTTTTAAAAATCACCGGCGCCAATATTAAACACTGTCTTGGTATCCCGAAGTATGAGACAGATCTGGAACAGGAAGAGAGCCAGGTAGGGGTTGTAACAGGGCTTGCCTGGACTCCTTTTGGAGGAGAAATCCTTCGAGTCGAGGCCAGCATCATGAAGGGGAGTGGGAAACTCACCCTGACAGGACTCATGGGCGAGGTCATGAAGGAGTCGGCCCAGGCCGCCTTAAGTTACGCAAGGTCCAGGGCCGAAGAGCTTAGTATTGATCCGGATATCTTTGAGGAAAAGGACATACACGTCCATGTGCCAGCCGGGGCCATACCCAAGGACGGGCCTTCCGCAGGCATAACCCTTACCACAGCTCTTGTCTCTGCCCTGGTGCATAGGCCGGTCAATAAGGATGTGGTTATGACCGGGGAGATAACCTTGCGTGGCCGGGTCCTTCCTATCGGAGGAATCAAGGAAAAGGCCCTGGCGGCACTGAGGGCCGGCATCTACACTGTTATAATTCCCGAGCAAAATCTGATGGACCTGGAAGAGATACCTGCAAATATCCGCAGGCAGCTCGATTTCAAACCGGTTCGTCACATGGACGAGGTGCTGGATATTGCCATCGGTCCCCGGCCCTGGGCAGATAAGGAAGGACATGATGCGCTTAAGGATTAATCGCAATCGCCTGGCTGATACTTTCAGGCAACTTGTCTCGATGGATAGTCCTTCAAGAGAGGAAGGGGCTGTTGCAGGCCGGATCAAGAGGATCCTGAAAGAAGAAATAGGAGCGGAGGTAACAGAAGATCAATCGCGTGGTCAGACAGGCTCTGAAAGCGGCAACATCATTGCCCGCATCCCGGGGACGAAAAAGGTAGTCCCGCTTTTTTTCAATGCCCACCTGGACACCGTGGAGCCGGGAAGAGGGATCAAGATCATCTTTAAGAGCGGTATTTTTCAGAGTGACGGGACCACAGTCCTGGGTGCTGATGATAAGGCGGCTATAGCCATACTTATTGAGACGGCCAGGTTATTAAAAGAGCACAAAGTCTCTCATGGTCCTATTGAATTTCTGTTTACTGTATGCGAGGAAATAGGCCTGCTGGGCGCCAAGTCACTTGACCCTGATTTGCTTGAGGCAAAGGCCGGGTATGCTCTTGATTCAAGTGACCCGGAGGTTTTAATAAATCAAGCTCCTTGTGCCATTCGTTTCAAGGTCAGGGTTGTCGGCAAGGCTGCCCACGCAGGTCTCCATCCAGAACTGGGGATAAATGCCATACAGGTTGCGGCCAGGGCCTTGGCAGAAATTCCTCTGGGCCGTATTGATGAATATACCACTGCAAATGTCGGATTGATACATGGCGGCAAGGCCACTAATATAGTACCTGACGAAGTGGAGTTGGAAGGCGAGGTCCGTAGCCACAATCCCGAAAGATTAAGGGAAGTCCAGGACCAGGTTCTTGAGACTTTTCACAGAGTTGCCCAGGATTTTGGGCAAGGAGAGAACCAGGGCCGGGATAATTCCGGCTTACCCTTAATTAAGACAGAGATTATCGACGACTATCCCCTGATGTCAATCTCTGAGAAACATCCCCTGATTACCACTGCTGCAAAAGCGGCAAAGGGACTTGGAAGAAAGCTCAGACTGGATATGACCGGAGGGGGGAGCGATGCTAACATTTTCAACGCCAAAGGCCTTGCTACGGTGGTTATGGGAATCGGTATGCAGAATGTCCACACCACATCAGAACATATCAGCCTGGATGACATGGTGACTACAGCAGAGTTGGTACTGGAGATAATAGGGGCCTGGGGGATGAGTGACGGACGCTAAGTTGTTTTTGCATCGGATGAAAAGATAAACTGCTGAAAAGATGTTCGACGTTCATCTTTAGTTGGTATTACAGGTTATTTTTTTGATCCCTAAACTCCTGTCTGCACTTGTCGCTGCAGAAGTAATAGGTCTTTCCTTGTTGATTAAGGGATAAAGCATCCCTTTTGGGGCAATAGACGCCGCATACCGGATCCTGTACCAGTTCGTCTGTTATGGGTGGCTGCTCACCTGCCTGTTTTGAACCGGTTTTTAAAACCTTTCGCGATCTGAGACCTTTCAAAAAGCCCTTTATGACATAGCAGAGTGCCAGGAACAGGGCCAAGAATAAGATAAAGCGCACCATGGGCTAGTAGCCCTCCTGTGTTTCTTTGTGGTTCAATTTTCGGACTTCCGGGCTGTCTTCAGGAAGTTCGGCCAGGAGCTCCGAAACGGTTTTATTCCATGGTGCAAGCAAGATATCCGGGGCAAGCTCAGCCCACGGGGCCAATACGAACCGCCTGGTGGAAAGACGCGGATGAGGGATGTGAATTTGGTGATTTGGTGATTTGGTGATTTGGTGATTGGACGTCCGGATGTGCACTCCTTCCATGAAGAGCAGATCCAGGTCAATAGGCCGGTCTTTTGTGTCACTGCGGTATCGACCCATGGCCTTTTCAATGGCCAGCAGGTTGGAAAGCAAGTCCTCCGGGCCAAGGGCTGTAATTATTTCCGCTACGGCATTTATGAACCATTGGGATGTATTTATGTCCACGGGCTCGGTCTCATACCATTGTGAGCAGCGTAACACCTCTATTTCGGGATGGGCGGACAAAAGGCCAAGGGCCTTAATACAGTTTTCAATCCTATTTCCAAGATTGGCTCCCAGACCAATATAGGCCCTTATCTGTAATTTCATTAAAGAATTTTCTTAAGTCTCTCAATAACTTCTCCCATACGATCCTTTGACACAGTCAGCGCCATGCGCACATAACCCTCACCGGAATCGCCAAAACCGTTTCCTGGAGTGCATACTATCCCGGCCTTTTCAAGGAGCAGTGTGCTGAAATCCTGAGAGGTATAACCATGAGGCACCGGAGTCCAGATATAAAACGTGGCTTTGGGAAAAGGGGTGTCAAGGCCCAGGTCTCGAAGGCCTGAGACCAGTACGTCCCTGCGCTCGGAATATATTTCCTGCATTTCACGGACACAGGATTGGTCACTTTCAAGGGCCGCAATCCCGGCCTCTTGAATGGCCTCAAATTGCCCGGAGTCTACATTGGACTTTACCTGTGTCAGCGCACCGATCAGGTCTGGGTTTCCCACGGCAAATCCTATACGCCAGCCGGTCATGTTGTAGGTTTTTGACAGTGAATGAAATTCCAGTCCTATGTCCCTGGCGCCTGGGGCGTCGAGGAAGCTAGAGGCAATGTATCCGTCGTATGTCATTTCGCTGTAAGCATTGTCGTGACACACGATAATGTTGTTTTGCTTTGCGAAGTCCACAACCCCGGCAAAGAACTCCGGCGGGGCCACTGCAGCAGTGGGATTATTTGGATAATTGATCCACAGGATTTTTGCCCTTTTCAGGATATCGCCCGGTATGGAATCAAGATTTGGCAGAAAGTCGTTTTCAGCAATTAACGGCAGATAGTAGATCTCACCGCCCGAAAATAATGTGCCGATATTATAAACAGGATAGCCCGGTGTGGGGACCAGTACTACATCACCGGGATCTATAAAGGCGAGAGGAAAATGCGCTATTGCCTCCTTTGATCCTATAAGGGCGGCTACCTCGTTGATAGGATCAAAAGACAGGTCAAACCTCTTTTTGTACCAGCCGGCTGCTGCCTTCCGGAAGTCAAGCATACCGGAAGATGATGGATAACTGTGATACCGCGCTTTCTGAATAGCAGCTATCATCCGTTCCACAATAAACTTGGGTGTGGGAAGATCCGGATCACCGATTCCCAAATCAATAACATCTATACCTTTTCCCAGGGCCTCGGCCTTCATTCTGTCGAGCTTCACGAAAAGATATGGTGGAAGCTGTTGTAATCTTTTAGATTTTATAAAAATCATGGAGAAGACCTCAATTTGTCATTAACCCACCGAGCTGTAAGCGTTTACAGGGTGCTGCAGATGCGAGGCGTACGGGTACGCAGACGTACTCCCTGTACTTCAAGTGCCCGGCAACAAAGCAGATGCGGTGCCCTGTGAACGCTTACAAAAATGATTACTTGAGCCCCAAGACATCCTGCATATCATAGAACCCTGCGGGCTGCTCGACGATCCAGATGGCTGCTCTTACTGCTCCTTTTGCAAAGGTATCCCGGCTTGAGGCCTTATGCACGATCTCAATACGTTCACCTATGCCGCCGAAAAGCACTGTGTGCTCGCCGACTATGTCTCCGGATCGAAGGGTCTGGATACCAATTTCCTTTTTGCTCCGCTCACCAATGAACCCATGCCTTTCAAAAAGACCTACCTCGTCGAAATCCCTGCCGAGGGAAGCGGCAATGACCCTGCCTAACTGGAGGGCCGTGCCACTTGGAGCATCTTTTTTCATTCTGTGATGTGCCTCTACAATTTCAACATCATAGTCATCACCAAGGACCTTGGCTGCGGTGTCAACCAGCTTGTAGAGGAGATTAATCCCTACACTCATATTGGGTGCGAGTACACAGGGGAAATCCTTTGCCAGTTGTCCTATTTCGTCAAGCTCATCCTTTGCCAACCCAGTGGTACCTATAACTATTGGTCTTTTGTGAGACGCCGCGATGCGGGAGTGCTTCAGACTGGCTTCGCTAATAGTGAAATCTATGACGACATCTCCCTGGTCTATCACGGAATCGAGGCTGTCTGCCACGGTCACTCCCAAAAATTTGAGTCCCGCAGCCGTCCCGGCATCCTGTCCGACAGCAGGGCTGTCCGGATGTTCAAATGCCGCGCTCAGGGTGATACCTTCAGTCTCATGAATTATATTTATAATGCGACCGCCCATACGGCCACCTGCACCGGCTACTATGGCTCGGACCATGTTCCCTCCTAGCGCCCTTTGGGCGAGCTGTTAAGCTGTTAAGCTATTTAGTGCCTGAATGAAAACCCCTCTTTTTGTCATTTCGACCGTAGGGAGAAATCTTTAATGTCTGTATTTTCAGTACGATAAGATTTCTCGCTTTGCTCGAAATGACAGTTTTGGTTAGTTTTCGTTCAGACACTA
>Ga0164318_10003652_pt1 | contig 14632 bp, 12 predicted proteins | sample GuaBasSedimGuay9_FD_113734 | JGI IMG/M metagenome (GOLD analysis project Ga0164318, IMG submission 113734) | Subseafloor sediment microbial communities from Guaymas Basin, Gulf of California, Mexico - Guay9, Core 4571-4, 0-3 cm | ecosystem: Environmental > Aquatic > Marine > Hydrothermal vents...
ACCAACAAATTTGGGTATTTCATTAACCCCAAATTTGGGTATTACTAAATCGGGGTTTCCCGCTTTGCACCCCACTATCTATCACACATTCATACAATTCACTTCGTTTTTGTATGAATAAAGAGGGTTAATACAATTATATTTATTATATCCGGCACCTCAAAATGAAATTTAGCCAGAGAAATCCCGATACTTCAGGATTAAAAGTTTACACTATAATTCTTAATTTTTAAAAGTTCTATAACCTTTTTTAGGAATAATTATTTCGTAAGTTTTTTTATTCTTATTAGTTAAAAAATTTTCGCGAAGCCAAGGATTAAATATTTTTAATATTTTATAATTTATGGATAAATCCTGAGCAAATTTCGCAAAATCTGTAACCGAAGAATCAATAGTTACTTTATATGTGGGTATAATTGGATAAAGGTCTTTATTGTTAATATTGAAACCATATTTATGCGGGTTGGATAATATCATTTTAATTGCAAGAATTCGAAAAACATATCTGCCTGTTTCTTCTCCTAAAATAAGATTGTAATAATTGTTAGATTTTTGTCGCTCAATTTGCTTGTTTAAATTTTTACGTCCAAAATTATACGATGCAGCTGCCAGCGTCCAATTGTTATATTTTTCATAAGATTTATTTAGAAACATACAAGCCGCCTCGGTTGATTTCTCAATATTATATCTTTCGTCAATTTCATTGTTTATTTCAAGTCCATATTCTTTGGCTGTAGGTTCTAAAAATTGCCAATAACCTTTTGCTCCTGAGGGAGAAACAGCATTCATTAATCCGCTTTCGGCAACAGCCATGTATTTAAAGTCATCAGGAACATTATGCTTTTTTAATATAGGTTCTATTATAGAAAAAAATCTGTTTGCTTTTTTTATAAATAAAATTGTTTGTGAGTGCCAAAAAGCATTTATAGATAATTCCCTATCGAGACTTTCGTAAACGTCAAAATTTTCAACAGGAACTTTTTCTCCGGCAAATTCAAGTTTTTTTGGTATTTGAATTGACTGCGTGTAATGGGGTACATTCTTTTCTAATTCATTATTTTTATTTGTGTCCCAAAATATAGAAGTGTGAATAATAAACATTATTGACAAAATGAAGAATATTACTTTAGAAATATTGCTGCATTTTATTTTATTAAAATATTTTATTCCAAATTTTTTCATAATTAAATTGGAGTGTTTTTTAATATTTAATGTAGAAATTATTAATTATTAATTATTAGGTTTTGATATTCTGGTTATTGAGTAAAGAGTGATAAATATTACAAATGCATAGAAGCTATATATAACTATATGAATAGGTTCCCAAATAATAATATAATTAGCAATATATATTGAAATTAGTACAGATAGAAATGATAAAAGCATTAGTATTATTGCAACTTTTTGGTCAGAAAAACCAAGATATGAGAGGTGGTGAGTAGTATGATCTTTACCTCCAATAAAAGGCGATTTCTTTTTTAACAATCGATTAATTGTAACAGATGTCGTATCTGTAATTGGTATAATAAAGGCGATTATTGTAATTAGAAGTTGTTTTGATAAACTAATTGTGTGTATGAATGAATTATTGTAGTTCCAGAAAAACATAATACCTAAAATTGCTAATACAGCTCCAAGAAATTGGCTTCCGTTATCACCCATGTATAATTTTGATGGATGCCAGTTAAAAATTAAGTAGCTAGATAATGATGCAATTGTGGCAATTGTAATAAGAATTTCGAAAATAGAAGCATTATCAGATAAGATAATATTTAAAACAACACCAATTAAAATGCTTATTGATATTGATGAACTAATTGCATCCATATTGTCAAGCATATTTATTGAGTTCATAATTCCAATTACCCAAAAATAAGTTATGAAATAATTTAGATATATATATTGAGTTATGTTAATATAAATTCCGAAATAAACTAGTATTGTGGCAATTAGCAGTTGGAAAAGGAATTTAAAATGCGGAGAAGTGTTAAGTAAATCATCGGCGAGTCCCATAAAAAAAGCAATGGTAATTACTACTATTGTTACAATATTGCTTGTCGACATAGATGACGAAACGAAAAAAAAGTAGTAAGTAATTGTTAGTAAGAATATTGAGTAAAAAGTTATTCCACCAAAAATGGGTTTTGTTTGTGTTTCCCAACGAACAGCCGATATATTCGATTTTCGAAAGTTAATCTTTATTGACTTTTTTAGAAAAAATTTATTTTCAAAAAAGCTTACTAAAAACGTTATAAAGAAAAATATGATAAAGTAGTAGATATCATTCATGTATTAATTTTTTAAATATTTTTTTTATAATAGTTGTTTTTTTTGTTTCGATGTCATCATCATAATAACCATATCCGTAACCGTATTTCATGTTCGATGCTTGTAAACGAATTCCATTGAGAATTACAGATAAATTAGTTAGATTTTTGTTTTTGTATAAATTGTTAATATTGTTTATAAAATATCGTTTCGAAGAATTTGCTTTTATTACATAAATTGGATAATCAGCTTTTTGAATATTATCCATTGCATCTGTAACAATACCAATAGGAGGGGTGTCAATAATTATATAATCGTATTGCTTTTTAAGAGTATCAAGCAACTTATCTTTTTCTTCACAAATAATTATTTCTGAAGGATTTGGAGGAACAGGACCGGCTGTAATATAATCAAAATTATTTTTTTCAGAGTGTTTAATGCAGTCTTCAATAGAGTGTTGATTAATAAGAATTGTACTTATACCTTTGTTATTATCAGTATCAAAACCAAGGTGAATACGAGGTTTTCGTAAATCAAAGTCAAGCAAAATAACTTTTTTATTAGATATTGACAGTATTCCTGCTAAGTTAATAGAAATAAATGTTTTACCTTCCCCTGCAATAGTAGATGTAACTGTAATTACTTTAGAACCTTTTTCGTGAGAAATGAATTGCAAGTTAGAACGAATATTTCTAAAAGATTCCGTAAAAATTGAGTTAGGCTTTACATCAATTAAAAGTTGAGATACAGGTATTTGCTTTTTATAGTTAGGAATTGCACCCAAAACCGGCACATCAGTATAATTTTTGAGGTTCTCAATTGATGTTACTTCATCGTAAATAAGATATTTTATAAAAATAATTATTAAGCTTAATATAATTCCTAATAATATAAAGATTAGTGCAATATTTTTTTTGATGGGATAAATTGCTTTTCTAGGAACATCAGATTTTTCTAGAATTTCGTTTAATGACACATAACCGGCTTGAGAAATTAAATATTCAGCTTTTTTTGCAATTAATTGATGGTAAAATCCTTCATTTATTGAATATAAACGATCTAATTTTGAATATTCAACTTCATAAGAAGCATTGTTAAATATCTTATTTTCATATTCATCAACTTTCTTTTTATAATCGTTCTTTTGCTCGCTTAATCTATTTATTGTTGTACTTAATAGTTCAATTATTAATTGTCTTTGATTATTAATTTGCTTATCAATTGTTGTTATTTGGTAATTATTTGAAGTTACATCGTTTAGTAATTGTTGTTTTTTTGATATTAATTTTTGAAGATTGTTTAATACATTTACAATAACACCATCGAATTTTGTTCCTGATAATATTGCTATAATTTCATAAATATTGGAATCTTTACCTTTTACAATTTGTTTCTGAATTCTATTTAGAGTAACTAGTTGAAAATCTATATTTAGTATTTCATTTTGAAATTCTGTGATTTTTGTTGTAAATATTGGAGCAGAGTTTTGATTTGATAAAATATTATAATTTAGTTTATTTTCTTTTTTAAACTCATGCAACTGTTTTTCTGTATGGTCAAGATTTTTATAAACCGATTTTAGTTGCAAATCAATAAACGATAAAATATTTTGAGCACTTTCTTTTTTCTTTTCAATATCATATTTCATATATTCTTCGGCAATAGTGTTTACCATTTCCGATGTTTTATTTGCATTATTAGAAGTGCAAGATATTTCAATTGTGTTAGCATATTTATTTAAAAGTCTTATTTCTATTTCGTCAATATGCTTTAGGTAAATGTTATCAGGATTATTTATAATAAATGAATAAGCAGTTTTTTTAAGATTGCTTTGTTGCAATTCTATTCTTTTGTAATTATTAATGTTTAATTTAATCTCACCCCCACATATAAGATTCCATGTGTTTGTTTTTAATTCATATTTATATTCGTTCCCATTAATTTCGTATTGAATAGAAAATGAATTTTTATTATTAAAATTAACAAATATTGGAGTATTGTAAATACTGGGATTTTTAATCTTTGTTTTAACAATAAAAGGCGAAGTCCTGTATAATTCTGTTGATTGAAAAGTTCCCTGAGTATAATATTCTATTTCAAGGGGTAGTTTTTTAAATACTCGTTTTAGAAATTCTTTTGATCTTAATAATTCAATAACATTAGAAATATCTTTTTTTTCATAAATATCTTCTATATTAAGAATTTTTTGAGCTTTACTGCCTTCGTTGTTAATTTGTATAATTGAAACAGATTTGTATACAGGTGGTGTGTATCTTAAGAAAATAAAGGTTCCGAAAAGTGATAATATAATAAACAAAAAAGTAAGCCAAACATTTTTCTTTAAAATTAACAAGAAAATTTGGAGATCAAATTTTTCGTTTATTATTGGGATTTTATTTTGCTGCATTTTTGTTTAATATTTGTTAAAGGATACTTGCAATTAATAATATTGTAGTTAATAAACTCATATAGGGTGCTAGTTCAACCAATATTTTTGATGCATATCTTGGTCTTGTTTCTACATAAATAATATCGTTTGCCTGAAGTAAGAAATTTGCTTTTTTCATATCCGTTAAGTCAGACACATTAAATAGAAAAACTTGAGGGTCGTTCAAATTCCCTCTTATTAGTTTTATCCTATATGATTTGCCGAAATTGTCAATTCCTCCTGCTTGGGCTAAAGCTTCAATTAATGTGAAATTTTCATTTGTAATAGGTAATACAGAACCTTTTGAGCTTCCACCTGAAAAAACTATTATTCTTCGGTTTGTTACATTTATTATTACAAAAGGATTTTTATAATATTGTGAATATTTTTCTTCTAGCAATAATTCAGCTTCTCTTATTGTTAAACCGGATATTTTTATTCTGCCTAAAGTTGGAACTTTTACTTTGCCGTCATATTCAACCAGATAAGATATGATATTTCTGTTTTGAAAATTGTTGCCGGCATTAGCTTGTACGTCAATAAGTCTGAAACCATCGTTTGTGTATATTCTTAAATTCAATTTGTCAAACGGTTGAATAATATACTCTTTTTTTGATGCTTGGAATTTAGAATATTTAAAGTTTTTTTCTGTTTGAAACATTTCACTCGGGTCAATTACCCTGCAAGAGGCAAATAATATAGTGATAAGTATAAACGTTAAGTATTTTTTCATTAGAAATATTTGTTGTTATGTTCCTAATACTAATAAATTATGTATTAGTATCTATACGAAAACAATTTTTCAATTATCAAAGATAAAAATTTCTTTTTAACAAATTAATTAAAATTGATAAAAAGCTGTTTTATTCTGATTAATCTTAATATTTCGTTAGGAAATTGAAAGTGGAAGAGAATATTTTTAAGATACAATCCTATCTCAAACGGTAATTAATGAATAAATACTAACTGAATTTAATTATTTGGGATTAACCACACAAAAGCTTATAATATAAGTTTTCTGTGTTGCTTACTAGACGGGAATAATGAAATTTGTTATGAACATGTTGCCAGCCTTTTTGCGACAAACTGAATCTCAAGTTATCGTCTTCTATTAGAGAGAAAAGTTTTTGTGAAAAGTCATTAACATCATCATTTTTCGAAAGCAGAGCTGTAGTTTGTGGAATAACAACATTCTCAATACCTCCAACATTTGTGCTAACTATAGGCTTGTTTGCAGCTTGAGCCTCGATAAGACTAACAGGTGTTCCTTCGTTAAGCGATGTCAGTGTTATTATATCTAAACCTGCATATGCAAAGTCAATATCTTTAATCCAAGATGTATAGGTAAGAGTTGCTTTTTTGTTTGTTTGCGTTCCGTCAACATAATCTAATCTTAATTCTTTCGATTTTTTCTCTAAATTATGTCTGCTTTCGCCATCTCCAATTATGAATGCTCTAATTTTTTTTGAGGTATTTTCTTTTATATATTTAATTGATTCTAAAAATAAATCGTGGTTTTTAATTGGCACCAATCGCCCAACAATACCAATTGCAATCTCATCATCATCAATATTATATTTTTCTCTAAATTCTTTTCTTTTTAATGCATTGTTCTGATGAAACCTATCTAAATCAAAACCAAGAGGGATTACCTCAATATTATTTGCAGATGTAATATTATATTTTTCAGTCAGCTCTTTTTTTTGTAAATCGCTAATTGCTACAATTTTACTACTTTTTTTTGCTAAGCTCTGTTCAATATTTTGAAATACTTTTGTTTTATATGAGTTAAAATATGAATGAAAAACGTGACCGTGAAAAGTGTGAATAATTACAGGAACATTACTTCGTAAAGCTGCTATTCGTCCAATAGTTCCTGCTTTTGATGCATGTGTATGTACAATGTCAGGTTTATAAGATTCAATAATTTTTTTTAATTTACGATAGGCTACTAAGTCATGTCTTGGATTAATTGAACGATGCATCTCAGGAATAATTACAGGCTCAATACCAAGGTTGCGAATAATATATTCTGAACTGTCTTCACTTTTTTCTTTTTCGCCACCAACTAATAATGTCTCAAAATCGTTCGATAGGTACTTTGTAAGATAGGCTGCATTATAGGTAGGTCCACCAATATTAAATCGATTAATTATTCGTAAAATTTTTGGCATTGTTATTAAATTTTTGTCAAATTTATGCTTTTTTATTCAAGTTTACATAAACTTTAATAAAATTGTTGCAAATATATTATAAGTATTGGTATTTAGTTGATTAATGAAAGTTTTTTTTCCACCAATATTGAAAAACGATTAAACTCCATATTTGAGATTGAATATCTTCAGGGTTTGTTGAGAATAATTTCAACTTCATTTTTTTAATTTCTTCAACATTAAAGATAGCTTGTTCTTCAATAAATTTATCATTTAAAAGGTCATCGGTTATTGTTGATTTTAGCTCGTTGCGAAACCATTTTAAAAGTGGAACTTCAAAACCGTGTTTTGGTCTATTATATAATTCCTCGGGCAGATATTGTCGGAAAGTGTCTTGCAATATTCTTTTTTTTATTGATTTGTTAATCTTGTAACTATCAGGTAATTGAAAAGCAAAATCAACAACATTATGGTCTAAAAAAGGTGTTCTTACTTCGAGGCTGTTTGCCATAGACATAAGGTCAACTTTAGTAAGCATATCGCTTTGTAAAACCAAGTGCATGTCAGAATATAGAATATCTGATATTGTTGAATTTTGAGTAATGTTTTTTAAAATTAATTTTTTAATTTCTTTATAATTACTCTTGTCGTATTTCAAATTTAATAAATTATCTGCTTGTGTTTCATTACTGATTGCACACCATCGCCAGTATCTTTCTTTTTCGGATAGATTAAGTCCTTCTGAGAAACGATTTATTTGTCTTATTGTGTTCCCAAATTTATTGTTCCTCGATTGAGGAATTTTTTTCCAGAAAGGAGAGCCTGTTTTAATAATAGCATTAACAAAATTTTTATTGTTTGCTTTAAAATGTGCCATATGCTTGTTATATCCGGCAAACATTTCGTCAGCACCATCACCTGAAAGAGCTACTGTTGCTTTGTTGCGTGTGTGCATGCTGAGGATATTTACAGCTAAAGCCGAAGAATCGGCAAAGGGCTCATCAATATAATCTAAAACTTTATACAAATTATTAAACAAATCATCGTTTGATAATGAGAATACTGTATGATTTGTATTGTATTTTTTTGCAACTAAATTAGCATAATATGTCTCATCAAAAAATGGTTCGTCTTTATAACCAATTGAAAATGTATTCAAATGTTTTGTAAACTGCGATGCTAATGCAACAATAACAGAAGAATCTATACCACCACTTAAGAAAGCACCTAAAGGCACATCCGATATCATTCTTAATTTTACTGAGTTGGTTAGTAATTCAGTAAGTTTTTGTTGAGCTTGTTTATATGTTAAGTCAGTTTCTTGCTTTGAATATGGTATTTGGTAATACTGTTTTTTCTCAATTTTGTTATTTTTAATAAAAATATATGAGCCGGGTATTAGTTTTTCGGTATTTTCAAAAATTGAATACGGTGAAGGTATGTAATTAAATTGCAGATAATTATAAAGAGATACAGTATTAATTTTTTTAGAAATATCATAAGCTAAGATGGCTTTCATCTCAGAGGCAAATATTAATTTATCGTCATCGTGATAAATAATTAATGGTTTTATGCCAATTCGGTCTCTTGCAATTAATAATGTTTCTTCTTTATTGTCATAAATAGCTAAAGCAAAACAACCATTTATTTTATCTAAAAAAGATATTCCTTCATTAATATATAAATAAAGTAAAACTTCGGTGTCGCTGTTCGATTTGAACTTAACACCTTTATTTTTTAAAATTGTTTGGTGTTGTTTAAAATTTTAAAATTCTCCATTAAAAATTATTGTATATCGTTTGCTAATATCGGTAAAAGGTTGTGCGGCAGCTTCAGTAGTGTCAATAACCGCTAATCGCGAATGCCCTAAGGCTACGTTTTTATGTTTAAACACACCAGTGCCATCAGGTCCTCTAAAAGATAGCCTTTTTATTGATTCGGTAATCTTGTCAAAATAAGATTTGCCGTTTTCGTTAAAAGCATAAATACCTGTTATACCGCACATTATATATTTATTTTTTATCCAAGTTTCTACTTTCAACTTTACAAACTAATTATTGCTTGTCCACAAAGTAATGAAATTTAATTCAAACTGTCAACAATGGCAACTTTATGGACAGACACTACTTGTCAGGAGTAAACATTGGATCCCAAGGAGGAAGTAAAGTTGGTTTTTGTTTTAAAATTTTTAATGTTTTAGCATCAACAAATTTTTTGTCAACAACAACTCTAAACATATACTCATCAAACCATTTGTCTGTAGCTGTTAAATATCCGTTATGAGCAGCTTTTGCTCCCCAAGAATTTTCAATTAACCATTTTGTAGGGTTTTCGTTTTTGTCAACATCAACACCAACAAGAGCCATGCCGTGTGAAGAACCACTCTGGCGACTTAAAATTCTTTCTTTTTTATTCATACCAAATTCAATATTATATAATGAGGCATAGTCATAATTATTCATTGACAATAAGCCGGCATCTTTATTTAGTTGTTTGCCAACATCACAAGAGAAGTACATTGCTTCATTATTTTTTATTGATTCTAAAGCAAATTTTTTGATTTCAGAAGCAGGAATATTAATGTAAACCCAGTTTTTACCTTCCTGAACATTTCGGTCATATTGGATTTCATATAATTTATTATATGGGCGTGAAGGATCATCCATAAGCAAAACATAATCGTTAAAATTTACATCTAATACTTCTTTTAAAAAACTTTTAGGTGTATATGTTTTTTCTTCACTTATGCTGTCTTTAGCATTTTTATATCGCCAAGTAAATTCAGTTGGAGGTTCACCAATATTAAAAGCAAGAATTTTATATATATCACCAAGCATTTCAACCTTACGTTTTTCAATTTTATCTGCTTTTGTTTTTTTTGCAATCATTTCACGAAGTTCTAAACCTTGTTCGCGAAGTTTTGTGTTTAAAATTTTACCCATATAGCGGGTATTGTTTGTGCTGTGAGTCTCTGACATTGCTGATTTTGGAACAGCTCCGTATTTTTCTAATAGGTTTGCTAACGAATTCCATACTCCACCATCGTTTACAGGGTATTTAAAAGCCCATTGAACTGTCCTGTCGTCAATAGGTTTATCGCCACTTTTAATAATTATTTCTAAAAACAAATTAGCTTTCTCTAATTGATCCCAGAAAAACAAATAGCTCTCAGAAAATTCAAAATTGTTTAATTTGTATTTTTCAATAACTTTTGGACGTAAAATGTTTAAGCCCGAAAACATCCAACATCTGCCCGAACTTTTCTGGTCGGTTATTCCCTTTACTTTTACTTTGTATTTAAAATAATGATCAACTTGCCCAATGTTTTCTCTGTTTAAAGCTAAACTATTTAAATTATTATTTGAAATAGCATTAGTAAGAGCTTTTGAATGAGAATCGTTTTTATAAGATTGCTTAATTTGTTTAAGCATTTCAGGTGAAATTGCTCCGTTTGTTTGAGCAAAACTAATTGCACTAAAACAATTTATTAAAAGTAAAAACGAAATAAATTTAATTTTGTTCATAGTTGTAATTTTATTTAATTATGTATTAATAAATTTATGAAACAAAGTTAAAAAGTTATTTTAAATAACAATATCATCATGTTAAAAAGATTTTTTTAGGTTTTTTAATTTTATATAACATAATAGTATATAATTTTAGATTTTATAGTTATATTTGTTATTTGAAACTTGATAGATCATAATTAATAATTTTTAAGAACACGTTATTTATGGATAAATTTGAATTCGCAGGAACAGACGATAGACCAACAGTTATATTAGATAAAGATAATAATAAGTTTGAGTTTTCAGGAAAATCATTACCTGAAGATGTTGAAGAATTTTATCGTCCTATAATTGATTGGTTGGATGATTATTGTGAAGACCCAAATGATAAAACAGATGTAATTTTTAAAATGGATTACTTTAACACTGCTTCATCAAAAATGTTGTTAGATGTAATGGGGAAGTTTGAAGATATTAAAGAAAATGGAAAAGATGTTGTAATACATTGGTATTATATGGAAGATGATGAAGATATGCAAGAGGCAGGAGAGGGATATGAAGAACTTGTTGAGGTTCCTTTTGAGTATGATACCTTTTAATTGCCTTTTTGTGTGAGTAATTATAATGAAATTTTAAACGAACTGAAAGATTGTACAGTTTGTCCACGCAATTGTCACGCAAATAGGTTTACTTCTAAATTAGGTTATTGTAAGAGCGATGCTACTTTTAATATTGCATCAATAGTTTCTCATCACGGTGAAGAACCTGTTATTAGTGGTGAGAATGGAATTTGTAATGTTTTTTTTACTCATTGTAATTTGCAATGCACTTACTGCCAAAATTATCAGATTAGTCGAAACACAAATAAACTTCTACAATATAATCTTGAATTATCAGAAGTAATCGAAAAGATTTTATCAATACTTGATACAGGTTGCGATTCTGTTGGATTTGTTTCTCCTTCTCATTTTGTTCCTCAGGTTAATATAATTATTAACGAACTTCATAAATTAGGCAGGTATCCAACAATAGTATATAATACAAATTCGTATGATAAAGTTGATACATTAAAACAACTCGAAGATCTTGTTGATATTTACTTAGCTGATTTTAAATATATTAATTCTGATATTGCTGAAAAATATTCAGATGCGAGTAATTATCCTGAGATTGCATCAAAGGCAATTAATGAAATGTATCGACAAAAAGGTTCAAGCTTAATATTAAATGAAAAGAAGCAAGCAGAATCAGGATTAATAATCCGACACCTTGTTCTACCAAATAATGTTGAAAATAGTATAGAAATATTCAGATATATTGCCGAAGAAATTTCTACAAATGTATATATATCATTAATGTCTCAGTATTATCCTACGATAAAAGTAAAAAATGATACTTCAATAAATCGAACATTAACAAATGATGAATATAGAAAGGTTGTAGAAGCAATGCAAAACTACGGCTTTCATAATGGATGGATTCAAGATTTTGAAAGTCAATCATTTTATTTACCCGATTTTAACAAAGAGAGACCTTTTTAATAACTTCGTATATAATTATTCATCACTCTAATTTCAATTAAATTGTTAATCTTATAATTAATTAATATATTTTTGTAGCATATTTTTTTTATCTAAATTACGAAATGAAAGTAGCAGGTTTTACATTTATCCGAAATGCAATAAAATACGATTATCCAATTGTTGAAGCAATAAAATCAATCTTGCCTATTTGCGATGAGTTTGTTGTAGCTGTTGGTAATTCAGATGATAGCACATTAGATTTAATAAAAAATATTGATAAAGAAAAAATTAGAATTATTGAAACAGTTTGGGATGATACTTTAAGAGAAGGAGGGAAAGTATTAGCTGTTGAAACAGACAAGGCATTTAATGCGGTATCAAGCGATGCCGATTGGGCTTTTTATATTCAGGGAGATGAAGTTGTCCATGAAAAATATTTAGATACAATTTATTCAGAAATGCAAAAATATAAAGACGATATAAAAGTTGACGGATTGCTCTTTAAATATATGCATTTTTATGGCTCATACGATTATGTTGGAAATTCATACAGATGGTACCGACGTGAAATTAGAGTAGTTAAAAATAACAAAAAGATTTATTCATATCGTGATGCTCAGGGATTTAGAAAAAATATTAATCAAAAACTTAATGTTAAATTAATTGATGCCTATGTTTATCATTACGGATGGGTAAAAGATCCTCGTGCAATGCAAGGTAAACAAGAGACTTTCAATAAATTATGGCACGATGATGATTGGATGAAAAAGAATGTTGCAAAGTCTGATGAGTTTGATTATTCAAACATTAATTCTTTAAAACATTTTGAGGGAACTCATCCTGCTGTTATGGCATCAAGAATAAAACAAAGCAATTGGAAGTTCGATTATGATATTTCTTATAATAAAGTGTCGGCTAAAGAATTTTGTAAGAGAATTGTTGAAAAAATTACAGGAATTAGAGTAGGAGAATATAAGAATTATAAAATAGTTTAAATATTTTTATCTTGTTATTTATAATTGTGGTTTGATTTTAGGAATTTAACAGAATGTAATGTGTTTTTTTGAATTTTGAATTTCAAATTTTAGTTGTTAGTATTAATTTTTTTAACGTAATAGACTTAATCACAAATTTTTTGAATAAATTGTTAATTTAAAAGAAAATATACAAAAATGATTATTAAGCAAGCTGAGTTTGTAATTAGTAATACAAATATTGACAAATGTCCAAAGCCAAATATGCCGGAATATGCCTTTATTGGACGTTCAAATGTTGGAAAATCGTCGTTAATAAATATGTTAACAGGCAGGAAAAAACTAGCCAAGATTTCAGTAAAACCAGGTAAAACGCAGTTAATAAACCATTTTATTATTAATGAAGATTGGTATTTGGTTGACCTTCCGGGATACGGATATGCAAAAGTATCAAAGACAAGTAAGGAGAAATGGCAGAAATTTATTTACAAATATATTGAGAATCGCGAAAATTTGGTTTGCCTTTTTGTTTTAATAGATTCTCGTCTTGAACCTCAAAAAATTGATTTAGATTTTATCGAAAATCTTGGGCAAAAGCATATCCCTTTTGCCTTAGTTTATACAAAAGCTGATAAATTGACAAAAATTAAATTAGAGAAGAATATCGAAACTTTTAGAAAAAAAATGTTAGAAACATGGGAAGAATTACCCAATGAATTTATAACATCCTCTGAGAAAGTAATTGGAAGAGATGATGTTTTGAGTTATATTGATGAGTTAAACAAACTTTATTATATAAAAAAATGAAAAAGGTGTTTTTAAAGATATAATAATAATGTGAAAATTGCATTTCTATTTTTATTTTTACAAAAAAAAACAAAAGGTCATGTCTGCACATAATTCAATGAAAATTTTTTCCGGTTCATCATCAAGATATTTAGCTGAAAAAATAGCAAAAAGCTATGGAATCAAACTTGGTAGTTCATCATTTTTAAAGTTTAGTGATGGAGAATTTCAATCCTCTTACAATGAAACTGTTAGAGGAGCGTACGTTTTTATAGTACAATCAACATTTGCACCATCTGATAATTTGATGGAATTGCTTTTAATGATTGATGCCGCCAAAAGAGCGTCTGCTTATAAAATTGTTGCTGTTATTCCATATTTTGGTTTAGCTCGTCAAGATAGAAAAGATAAACCAAGAGTATCAATAGGAGCAAAGTTAGTGGCTGACTTGTTATACGCTGCAGGAGTTTCGAGAGTTATGACAATGGATTTACATGCCGACCAAATTCAAGGTTTTTTCAATGTCCCTGTCGACCATTTATATGCATCATCAATATTTGTTCCATATATTAAAAGTTTAAAATTGGAACATTTAACAATGGCAGCACCTGATATGGGTGGAACAAAACGAGCAAATGCTTATTCAAAACATTTAAAAACCCCTGTTGTAATCTCAAATAAAACAAGAGCTAAAGCTAATGTAGTTGGTGATATGACTGTAATAGGAAGAGTGAAAGACAGAAATGTTATAATTGTTGATGATATTATTGATACAGCAGGAACAATTACTAAAGCTTCCGATATATTACTTCATAAAGGAGCTAAAAGTGTTAGAGTAGTTGCTACTCATGCAGTATTGTCCGGTCCTGCTTATGAGCGAATTGAAAATTCATCAATTACTGAGCTTGTTGTTACCGATACAATTCCATTAAAACAAAAATGCGATAAAATAAAAGTTCTTTCTGTTGCTGATACTTTTTCTGATGTTATA
>Ga0164318_10003655_pt1 | contig 14627 bp, 10 predicted proteins | sample GuaBasSedimGuay9_FD_113734 | JGI IMG/M metagenome (GOLD analysis project Ga0164318, IMG submission 113734) | Subseafloor sediment microbial communities from Guaymas Basin, Gulf of California, Mexico - Guay9, Core 4571-4, 0-3 cm | ecosystem: Environmental > Aquatic > Marine > Hydrothermal vents...
GGGCTGCCCGAGGCGGAAATAACCAAAGTTTCCAAACGGCTTCCCTGGTTCTGGAAACTCAACGAGGCCAAAGAGGATCTCCTGAACAGAATCAGGCAGCAGCCTGAATTCGCGTTTATGGATTTTCCCCATCCCTGGCCTGAAATCATGGGCTATGCCCAGGCCATCACAGGAACGCCAAGATACCTCTCCGTCCATCCGGGCGGCATTGTCATTACGCCAAACCCCATTGACACCTATGTGCCCGTTGAAAAAGCCCCCAAAGGTGTGCCGATCATCCAATGGGAAAAAGATAGCACTGAAGCAGCAGGCCTCGTCAAAATAGATCTCTTAGGCAACCGAAGCCTCGGGGTGATCCGGGACAGCATTGAAAGCATCAGGACATCTTCCGGCAAATTCGATGATTTTAACCTTCTTGACCCTGAAGATGACTATGAAACCCAGCAGAATGTAGCCCAGGGCAATACCATGGGATGTTTTTATATTGAAAGCCCTGCCATGCGCCTGCTGCAGAAAAAATCCAAGGTCGGGGATTTTGAGCATGTGGTGATCCATTCCAGTATTATCCGACCGGCTGCCAATGAATTCATTCAGGAATACCTTAAGCGACTTCATACGGGAATTTGGAAACCGATTCATCCCCTTTTAGAAAATGTACTGAGCGAAACCTTCGGCATCATGGTATTTCAGGAAGATGTCTCAAAAGTGGCAGTCAAAATAGCAGGATTCACCCATGCCCAGGCTGACGGCTTAAGAAAAATCATATCTAAAAAAGACAAGGAACTGGCGCTTGTAGATTATCATGACCGGTTTAAAAACGGTGCCATGGAAAAAGGGGTATCCCAAAAGGATATTCAATCGGTATGGGACATGATCACAAGTTTTTCAGGGTATTCTTTCTGCAAACCCCACAGTGCTTCCTATGCACGGGTATCCTTTCAGGCAGCCTATTTGAAAACCCATTATCCAGCAGAATTTATGGCGGCGGTTATCAGTAACCAGAGAGGGTTTTATTCCACCTTTGCCTATGTATCCGAAGCCAGAAGACTGAATGTCAAAATTTTCAACCCGGATGTCAACAAAAGTGATATCCAATGGAAAGGGCATAATTTTAAACTCCGGGTGGGGTTGTTGTCCATCAGGGATCTTTCTGCCAAAACCATGAAAACCATTATTGCACAACGAAATAGAACCCTATTTTCAAGCCCTGAGGATTTTTTTGTCCGGGCCAATCCCAGGGAAGGTGAGGTGCGTGCCCTGATCCACAGCGGCTGCCTGGATTCATTGTTGCGTAACAACAGCAGCCGGGCCACTCTTTTATGGACCTTTTCAGCCTGGCAAAAGCAAAAAAAGGAAATAGGTCATGGCCCTTCTTTATTTAGTGATAATGACTTTGATCATACCGGACCTGCCACTGCCATGCCGAGTCTTCCTTCGGAAAATCGAATTGAAAAACTTAGAAAAGAATTTTTTGTACTGGGTTTTTTATGCACCTGCCACCCGATTACCCTGTATCGGGATATCATTGCCCGGCACAACACGGTCAAAGCAAAGCACCTGTCAAGGTTTACTGACAAAAAAGTAACATTTGCCGGATGGCTCATCACAGGGAAAGTCGTAAAAACCAGACAGGGGTATCCCATGAAATTTCTGACCTTTGAAGATGAAACCGGTATTATTGAAACTGTTTTTTTCCCAAAGCCCTATGCGCGCTTCTGCCATATGCTGGATTACGGAAAACCTTACCTGCTTTATGGAAAGCTCGAATCCAACTGGGGAACCACCACCCTCGTAGTTGAGAAAACCCGTCCGATTCATATCCTGACATAAAAAAAGTAGATCCAATTCCAGCCTACCTGCAGCAACCGAACAACAGAGTCACCCAGTTGGGGAATAAAAGGCCTGGCGATTACTGTCACCAGGCCTTCTTTTCAGTGCAGGTCGTATGGGGGTGAGCGTCTAATTTACACTAAAAGTCGATTTGCCATTTAGCGCCAACGTAGTCTGTCTGGCTTTGCCCTGCTTCTTTGTAATCCAGTGTACCTATTTCCGGAACGATGGACACTCCGTTTGCAAGCGTGATGGGAAATTGTACATAGTAGGATTGCACTTCGTCTTTGGCCAAGTTGTCCAGTTCGGTTTTCATATAACCGTAACCCGCATGAATACCAAACATATCATTGAAAACATAGGTCGCATATATTTTCCAGGCAAGGGCCTCATTGTCAATAACAGTGGTGCTGTCATACTGAGCCAGTCCGGCGCCGGTATCGCTTCCGTTCACATCGGTGTCAACCAGGTTGCCCACATTCTCACCGCCAAACAGGTTTGCGCCCAGGATGATCCCGCCAAATGTCACATCACCACCAATGCCAAGCACATAGGAATTGATGTCTTTTGGGCTGGTTGTACCTACACTAAAAGAACTGTATCCAGCAGAGATGCCTATATTGTAGTTGTCCCCGACAAACCGGTATTTGGCTTCAATGGAAGGTATTTTCACTTCTGTGTTATTATCTATATTATTGGCACCATCATTGTAGTCAACGCTGGGTTCACGAAACGCCAGGCGAAAGGTACCCATCATAAGTTTAATCTGGGCTTTCCTTGGACTGGACATTTCACCCCAACCGCCAAGTCCGGCATCAGTGGCATACACCTGGTCAGATCCCGGGTGTCTCAGGGGGCCTTCATGTTGTCCGACAAGTATAGAACCGGCACCAAAATTCCAAACCCCGTATAGATAACGGATATCTACATTGCCATCGTTTGTCCCGTATTCAAACCGACCACTCACCTCATCACTTACCTTAACATTGGCGCCGACCCTGGAGTTGTTCTGGAGTGCCATGTCAAAATTTGTGGTATCCGAGCCTGAAACCTCAACATTTTCATAAAAAGTACTGACACGGGCAGATCCGTAAAAATTCCAGTCTGCGGCATGGGCAGAGCTAAATAGCACTGCGATAGTTGCAACAATAATCACTAATTTTTTCATCTTTACTCCCTTATTTCAATTAGAGTGAATCGGATTTGTTTTACCAGCTTACCTTCCCGCCAGGGCAATACAGTAAAATCAATCAGACTCAGGCAAAAAAAAATCCTGACCAATCTAAATATTATTGGTCAGGATATCGTTTTTTATCCATTAGTTAAAGGATATATTGTTACCGTAAATATAACCTTTTATAAATTTCCAGGTAGGTCTTCTGACTTTCGGTTCATCCTACTGGCTGCGCCTTCCCGGTCAAATGACCAGTGACACATTTGCAGCGTTCGTCTCCGATTACAGCGGCGGGTCCGTCCTTGATTCTCACAAGGTTCCCTTTTAAGCCTTTTCTAAAAGGCACCTGAAATCAACATTTTTATTCTATATATTAAACTATATGTCAAGAATTTTTTGCATAGCCTGAGAATAAAAACTTCTTTATCTATGTAATCACTCCTGTAAACTGTTTTTATCTTGGTCATTTAGCAGAGAAATCGATAAATTAATATCAGCTATAAATATTTATAACATTTTTGTACTTAAATTTGGCAATAAAAATACAAATTTGAAATAAAAAATTACTAAATAGTTCAAACCATATAATGATGTATATCAAACTTATTTTATATTTTCAACAAGTTATAGAGTAAAACAAAAACCATAACATTTCATGGCACACGATTTGCAATAAATAGAAAGCAAACAACAAAATACCAACGAATTAAGGAAGCTTAACATGTTACTAAGAAAAATCTTGCTGCCACTGGGAATCCTGCTTTCAACACCTGTTTTTGTCTTTGCCAAAGAGGGTGGCATTGATACAGGCGATACCGCCTGGGTGACCATATCAACCGCCCTGGTCATGATGATGACCCCGGCTGGACTTGCCCTGTTTTACGGCGGCATGTCAAGATACAAAAATCTTCTAAACACCATCTCCATGACGCTGGTTGCCTATTGTCTCGCCAGCATTGTCTGGGTTGGATGGGGATATTCCCTTGCCTTTGGCGAGAGCTCAAACCTGTTTATCGGGAATTTAAGTCATGTTTTCCTTAATGGTATTGATATTCATTCTATATCCGGTACCATACCCACCCTCATCTTTGTGCTTTTCCAGATGACCTTTGCCTGTATTAGCGTGGCCATTATCCTGGGCTCCGCAGTGGACAGGATGAAATTTTCTTCATGGATTATATTTACAATTTTATGGGTAACCTTTGTATATACACCGGTCTGCAACTGGGCCTGGGGTGGCGGCTGGATGCATAAAATAGGCGCCCTTGATTTTGCCGGCGGCAATGTTGTCCACATCAATGCAGGTGTTTCAGGCCTGGTACTTGCCTTATTTCTTGGGAAAAGAAAAGGATATGGAAGAAAAGCCATGATTCCCTCCAGTGTCACCTTCACTGCCCTGGGAGCAGGACTTTTATGGTTTGGATGGTTCGGATTTAATGCCGGAAGTGCACTGGCGGCAGAGGGGATAGCCGCTTCGGCATTCCTGGTCACCAATACTGCGGCTGCTATGGCTGGTCTTGCCTGGCTGTTCATTGAATGGAAACACAGCAAAAAACCAACACTTTTAGGTCTTGCATCCGGTGTTATTGCAGGCCTTTTCTACGGCAACCCCAAACAGGTCTGGATTCAATTTCTGTCCATTGTCGGAACGATTGCTTTCAGTGCCGCGGCAACGGTTATCGTTATTTTAATAACCAGAATGCTAACCAATGGAATTCGGGTGGAAAGGGATAATGAACTTGCCGGTCTGGACAATGCCCTCCATGGAGAACGCGCTTTTGAAATAGAATAACGATAAAAAAATTATCTTTTTTTGCAAACTTCAGGGTTTTTCCTGATTGATTTTTCGAAAATCTCCATATATAGATAACAAAAAGATTCACCAAAGCACCGAAGTTACATTGCAGGGCTCATGGAACCGAAGGAGCGGCTTTTTATAAGTCTTTGGGATTTACCACTGAAGACCGGTTAAGTATGGGAACGTTTATTACGTAAAATATAAATGACAATTGAATCATGGATAATATATTTGACACTGGTAACCGCAGCCACAGCAACACCTGGCCCTGCAGTTCTGTTTATTGTAACCAACTCAACATTATATGGCTGGAAAAAATCTACTTATATTGCACTTGGCAATATTGTCGGGCTTTTTTGTCTAGGAATTATTGCCATAACAGGGCTGGGAACAATACTGAAGACTTCAATAGCATTTTTCAATATTCTAAAATATGCTGGTTCCGCCTATTTGGTCTACCTTGGCCTCAGGCTAATTTTCCAGAAGCATTATAGCTTTCCCGTCATAAAGAACAGAGCTGGTACAACTGATATTTCATCTCAAAAATTATTTTTTCAGGCCTTAGCAGTCGCAATAAGTAATCCAAAGGCAATTGTATTTTTGACGGCTTTGTTTCCTCAATTTATTAATATCGAAGAAACATTAATCCCGCAATTTTCAATACTTATTGCTGCATTGATGTCTTTTTCTTTTTTCTTTTTAATGTCTTATGCTTTATTGGCACAGAGAATTAAAAAATGGCTCAACAAATCTGAAAAAATAAAGTTCTTTAACCGCGCCAGTGGTTCGATTTTTATTGGCTTTGGCCTTTTGCTGGCAACATCGTCTAACAAATAAAAACCTATGCTGACTCTAAAAACCATGCAGTATGGTTCTTGGGACATCACAGGCCTGTGCCACACCCGTCAACACCATTGCCTGTTCAAATTCTGTTCTGATTTTATCAATATAGAGTTCCACTCCTTTTTGACCACCGCCAACGGCAGCAACGCTGAAGGGACGCCCGATCATAACAGCATCTGCACCTAGTGCAAGCAGTTTTAATACATCACCACCCGTTCTCACCCCGCCGTCGGCAAGGATGGTGATCCTTTTTTTCACCGCATCACATATGTCCGGCAGCACAGTGGCAGCACCCGGAGTAAAATCCAGAACTCTGCCGCCATGGTTTGACACCACAATAGCATCAGCGCCGGCATCAACTGCAAACATGGCATCATCAACAGTCATGACGCCTTTTAGAATAAATTTTCCAGGAACAGATTGAATAATCTGCCCCAGTTTTTCAACCGTTTTGGGTGAAACCGGCCGTCCCATTTTCTTTAAGGTAATCAACCCTGCGGCATCAATATCCATTCCCATTATATCTGTTCCACTGGTTTTAACCTTATCTATCTTTTCAAAGAGCTCCTTATCCTCCCAGGGTTTAATAAAAGGGATACCATGACCTCCTGCTGCCTTAATGACACTCAAGGCGGTCTCATGAATAAAATTCGGCACACCATCACCGGTACATCCGATAATCCCTTTTTCCCTGCATCCAAAAATAACAGATTTCAGATAGTCCTCTTCAGAAATACTATCCCCCATATTAAAGGATACACCACCAATGGGTGCCGCAAGGACAGGAATTGAAAGTTCTTTTCCCAAAACAGACACACTAAGGTCCGGTTCAACCACATCATGAACCAGTCGCATATTAAAATTTATTTTTTTTAAGGCATTGATGTTTGCTTTGAATGAAGATGCCGTTCCAACCCCCCCCATGCCGGGGACTTCACCAACACAGGCATTTCCATTGCATTCTTTACATACCCTGCAATACCCTTTCATTAAATTTTTTGCATTTTCATATATTTCTTGCATACTATTTTCCCCTCATCATCACAGTCTTATGGTGATATTTATTTCTTTCACAGGAGTCATATTGATCTGGCAATTTCCTCGGCTTCACTGATGCAGTACATCAAATGCCTGGGTGATTTAGCATCACCAATCAGATGAAACGTGGCTTTAACCTTTTTCTCAAGTTTTTTAGCGTCCCTTATAGAACTCTGTTTTTCAGAAATCACGACGGAATCAAACCCATCCAATGTCATGTCATTTCCAGGGGCCTTAAATGCAACCCCATCATCTGTGAAGTGTCTAACCGATACATTTTTATACAGGGAAACATTCCCTTTTTTCAATCGCTCTCTTAAATAATATCTGTCATTGCTGGACATTTCCTCTGCAAAGCTCTTTTTTCGGTTCAGGACAACCACCTGTTTTCCCTGTTCTGCCAGGAAATCAGCCGTTATCAGACCCGTCATACCGCCACCCAGTACAATAACCTTATCACCGACCTGTTCTTTGCCGCTGATCACATCAACATTGGTCACAAGATCCATTTCTGTTTGAAAAAGCCCTTTAATTACCGGCATATCCGGCATTGATCCAGTGGCAAGAATCACCTTGTCAGGATTAATGTCGTTGATAAGGTCAACATTTAGTTCTGTGTCATACCGAACCTCAACATCAAGCCTGTCTACTTCCTGTCTGAAATAATTCAGGATATCATCAAGTTCCCCCCGACCGGGTGCTTTAGATGCAAGAGACAGCAATCCTCCCGGGTCTTTTTCTTTTTCACAAACAATGGTTTGATGGCCTTGGAGTGCAAACTGCCTTGCCGCTGCCATCCCGGCAGGGCCGGCACCTGCAATCAATATTTTTAATGACTGATCCGATATTTTTTCACTTTTAAGTTTATATTCCCTTCCCACATCAGGATTGACAACGCAGGACCCGGGCTCCTTGGCCAGTACGGCATGAATACACCCGAGACAGCAGCCGACGCAGGGCCGAATCTGTGAAAAATCTCCCTTCCTGGCTTTTTCAGGATAATAAGGGTCTGCAAGGACAGACCTGCCCAAGGCCACCATGTCGGCCTTGCCTTCTTCAATAATTTTATCCGCATGGTCCGGATATTTAATCCGACCAACGGTAATGACAGGGATGTTGACATGTTTTTTGACTTCTTCGGCCAAATGAACAAAACATCCATGGGGCGTGTACATGGAGGGAATAGTTAATTCAGTTGACCCGTAAACCCCGCCGGATACATGAAGATATACAACGCCTGCTTTTTCAAGCAATGGTGCAATTCTTACGGTATCCTTGAGTTCCCATCCGTTTTCAATATAATCGTTTCCATTGATCCGTATTCCGATGGGAAAATCTTTTCCTGTCTTTTTCTGTATATCTTCTATGATTTCAAATAAAAACCGGGTCCTGTTTTCAAACGATCCCCCATATTCATCCGTCCTGATATTGCAATTGGGCGCCATAAACTGGTTAATCAGATAACCGTGAGCACCATGAAGTTCGACAATATCAAATCCAGCCTTCTGGCATCGTCTGGCTGAATCCCCGAAACAGGAGGCCAGTTCTTTTATTTCGGGGATTGTAAGGGCTCTGACTTCGCCTTTCACAACAGCCGGTGCAGGTATGGGAGAAGGGGCAACTTTCTGGGGAAGGTAAGACTGACGTCCGCCATGCATGAGCTGAACCCCGAAAAGCGTGTCATACTGCTTTACTTTTTGAACCATTTTTTTAAGGGCCGGGATACAATCATCATTATACATCTGGGGAAGATCGGGCAGCTCCTGACCGCCGGGATGGACGCTTCCACCCCCTACCAGCATCATGCCGATGCCGCCTTTTGCCCGTTCTACAAAATACTCAACCAATTGATCCGTCACACAGCAGTTTTCATCCACACCAAAATTGATACTCATGGCAGACATTAAAAGCCGATTTTTTGAGGTCATCCTGCCGATCTGAATCGGCCTGAAAAGATTTGATAACATAGGTTTGAGCTTCCTCCTTTTAATAAATTCCGGATACATCATTCAAAACAGATTCGATGAGTTCTTCAAAATTTGATATCGCCTTTTTATCTTTAATCAACGATCGACCAAACGAACGGCCGGTCACAGCTTTAAAAAACTTTGTACAGATATTTCTCTGGCTTGCAGTAAACCCTGTGGAATACCCTTTCTTTTCATTCTTTCTTTTTCCAGGCTGGTCCTGCAAATCCCTCCGGCCGTGGGGCCGGTTAATGATATTCGAATAATAAATCAATCCCCGGTCAATCAGGATATAAAGAAATTGTAGGTTTTTATTGGGTCCTAACTTAAGCTTATCTCCGCCTAACCAGATACCGGCTATTTTCTTTTTTGTTATCTTTTTTCCGCCAAGCAAGGCGGAACCCGCCCCTAAAATCCCTCCCAGGGCCGTAAAAACACCAAATGTAATTCCTGCGGCAGCCGTGTCTATCACAGCCCCCATGGTACCGCCGACAACGGCACCTGCCGCTGCCAGCTGTTCTTTTGTCAGACCAAGGAGCTCCCAGGTCTGCCTGGAAAACAGATCATGCTTAAGGATTGAGTATTCAGTTAACTGATATTCAAAAAGAGTGTGTTTAAAAAGGGTTCTGATTTTTTTAAACATCTGTTTTTCTATTTTTTTAATATGAACCTCGTATTTTTCATTCAGCCTTTTTTTAATTTCCTCCTGGTCAGAAGATGATTGGATTACTTCAGACACGGAGAACAAAAGACTTTTCTCAATGGTTTGGCTTATCAAGGCAGTCACCAGTCGATTTCTTTTCTGCCAGTCTTGTTTAAACGCCCGGATCACCTGGGAGAGTTCTGGTTCCCATTCCTGGTCAATGGCTTTAAGGCTTTCAAGCATCTGAATACGTTCCATAAAGTTGGCTCTGTTCGAATTAAACAGACGAATGGAATTAAAATGCTTTCGAAACTCAAGCTTCCAATCCTGTGTATAATCTTTTTCATCTGTCTTGGCATTAATAATCGCCATTCTCGGTCGGCCTGTAAGCCTTAAAATTTCCATTTCAGCCAGGTCATCGTCCCTTACCGGCCGGGAACCGTCCACCACATATATAATACCCGCTCCCCTGGCAACCGGTCTTAAAAGTTCACACTCATCCGCAAAAAAAGGATCTTTTTTATGGATGTCAATAAATTGCTCAACAATTCGGGTCGGATCGCCGCCAAATGCTTTAAACCAGGCAAGCGTCTGACGGGGTACCTGGAAACCCGGTGTATCCACAAACCGGATAATTTCTTTTTCATCAATTCTTACCGTATACTTTCTTGAAACCATTGTTTCACCGGGGATACGGCTGACCTTTATCTGATCGTCTTCCGTCAGAGTGGAAACTACGGAAGACTTCCCTTCATTGGGGTGGCCCAGTACGGCAAATTCAGGTATCATTATTCAACAAACCTTTTTACCCGTATATCGGGATTTTCAAGTTTGAATATGGCTTTTTTCCAGACATCATAATTCATATCATTGTCGTCCACTGAAAGATCTTCCTGCCCCACGTCCCGGGTTAATAATATCCACAAGGGCCTGCCTTCAGGCATGGCTGCCTTTATCTGTGTAATATAATGAAGTACACCTCTTATGGGCGGCTGCCAGACTTCATGGAGCAGAATCACTTGATCTGCATCACTGACACTTATTTTGTGGACAGCATCTGTATCATCTTCAGTGTTAAAATTGACTGCTACCAGCTCTTTAACATCAAGAAGTAAGTGCTGTTCAATCCCTTTAATAACCTTGTTAATTATAGTGTTTGAATAGACATTTTTTGAGGCAAGAATCAAGGTTTTCCGGCCGCACATTTCAGGTTCTGCTTTTAAAATCCGGGTTTCTTTTATTCCTCCTTCATGAAGATGAGGTAAGTTCTTTTCTATTGTAGTCCTTATCGGTATTTCATTTGCATCAATACCCAGAACCGGGGACTGCATTCTGACAATTAACTGTCTGAATCTGGGTCTGTTAAAATTAAATTTTCTTATGGCCTGCCTTTGAGCCAACAGTCCCCAAACTATAAGAAACCCCCGAGGAATGACGGCATAAAACAAAATTGTCAGGCAGATAAACGGCCACCAGGATACAAGATCCTGTGTTGCAAGAACAGAGATGCCATCCTTTAAAATGATCCGGCTGCCTTCTATTTGCTCAAGGCTTGGATGGGCAAGATGTTCCGGTATAAACCAGGACCAGGGAAGTGTGATGAATGAAACCAGGCCATGGACTTTGCTACTGGTTGCCATAAGTGTGGATTGCCATCCAAAAGCCATGTCACTGACAATAACCCTGAAAAATGTCCCGCCAAGGGCTCCGGCTGAAAAACTTAACGCAACCGCAGAGGTCAACATAAAGAAAGGCCAGAATAAAAGGTTCTTATATTCCCGGCTCTTCATCCGGATGAGCGATGAGGTGTATTCCAGGGTCTCAAGGCTATTTTTAAAAACAGCCCATCCTGTTTTTTTTAAAATTTTAGGCAGTACATCAAAAATCAGAGAGAAGAGCACCATATGAATTAGTGAGCCTGAAAACCGACCTTCCCTGTTTTTCGATCCTATAGCCCTTCGTACCAATAGCATCAGGACAAATAGTATCAACACGACCTGAAAAACAACAAATAAAGCCATAAAAACAGTTACATTGATCGGGTGAGCGCCATGGTAGGCAAGAAATGAATATGCCAGAGATATCCCGGCTATAAAACCGAAAAAGACCATGATATACACCACCCAGATATAAAGGAACGAAAAAATCCTGCCCGGTAGCAGGGGTAACCTCTTTTTATCTACATCCTGAAAAAACTCTTCCTTTCTGAAAGGCAGCCATGAAAATAAAAGGGTTTTCTCAGTTTGAAACGTGGTTTTACACTGGTGATAAATCCTGCGATCTTTAGTCGCCCGTGATTGAATATCCTCGCAAGAATCAAGTGCATCATCCAAACTGATGAGATAATCCAGATCAATAATATCTTTTAATCTTATTTTCATGACTTGTTTTTAACAGATCACTTCATTTTTCTCAATTGCTCTTGAAAAGTCGTCTAAAAATCTCGAACTCAGACTCCAGCGATGCCAATAAAGCTTGACCCCGATATGACAGGTGGGAGCGATATCAACAAGCAGGCCTGATTTGATATGTTCAAGTCCCTGAAGATCAGGTATCATTCCATAGGCAAGCCCGTCCATGATCATCCAGGCAAACTTTTCCGATGACGGCACATAATTGACTGGAATGTTCATTATGTGTGTTTTAAATCGCTTTTTAAAACACTTGGCGTGAAGGTCATCCTTACGGTTAAAAATAACGGCCGGTGCTGTTTGTACACTGAGCTCATCTAAACCTTGTGGGAAATATTCTTTGACAAAGTGGTTTGTCGCTGCCAGGCGATATGTCATGGTCCCGAGAGCTGTAACACGACATCCTTGAACAGATGTTTTTTCAGAGCTGATACAGCCTGCGACCTCCCCATTTCTCAACATTTTATGGGTTTCATTCTGATCATCCACCTTTAAATCCAGCAAAATCTTATGGTCTCTTAAAAACGTGCTGATCGCAGGGAAAAACCAGGTGGCAAGACTGTCAGCATTAATACCGATGGGAAAAACCTGAAAATGCTTCTTTCCCTTTGTTTCCATGCTCTGTTCAAGATCTGCTTCAAGGCTTTTCACCTGCATATAGTGTTTTAAAAGCCGTTTGCCATCCCGGGTTGCCTTTGGTGGAGCTGTCCGGGTGACCAAAACCTGACCCACCTGGTCTTCCAATAATTTTATACGCTGGGATACAGCAGACTGGGTAATATGCAGTTTCCCAGAGGCTTTGTCAAATCCCTGCTCATGAACCACACAGGCCAGTGCCTCTAAAAGTTTATAATCAAACATTTTACATTATTAGCACAACTAATAATGTAAAAAAATCATTATTTTTGTTTATTACAAATCAGGGTTTAATATCCGGGTGCCTGATTTTCTTGTAATAGGATCGGGACTGATAAATAGCTGCCATGGGATTGTGCCCGGTGACACGATCTTTTACCGCCAGAACCGTGGTAGGAATATCTGTAAATTTCAAGAACAGAGAATCATGTCCCACGCACAACCCCAGCAGGATATTAAAATCAACCTGTTCATGGGCAAGCGCCTTTGCCTGAAATTAAATACTTCGTTCCAAATTAATAACGGTTTTAGAGGGGCTAAATCGGTTTGTGCTAAAATATTGGACCAATTGGGTGTCTCTTTTATCGACCAGTGTGTTTATCTTTTGAACTCCGAGGTCTCTTAAATGATCCACAAATTCATTCATCAACCTCTCACCAATACCCTGGCACCGGTAATCAGGGTCAACACCGACAGTATCAACGGTTGAGCCTTCCTGGGAAATACCATACTCACCTATGTAAAGTTCCCCCATTATAAACCCTATTACCATTCCGGTTTCATTTTCTGCCACAAGGGAGGTCGGCAGATACTCTCCGGTTTCAAAAAGCCTTTCAAACCTTAATTTATAATACTCCGGCCGGGGAGCTTTCAGTACTTTTTCGTCAATCATGACCACAGCGTCAAAGTCATCATCACACATCAATCTAATTTTAATGGAATCTTCATTCATGGGATCTCCTTACTTTTCAATATTGGATTTTGTCGTTCCCGGTGGCTGCGTCCAAATCAGAAAGAGGACAGATCAACATCACCTTGAATAAGGCCCATACACGTTTCGTGCAGGTTCATTACTTTCAAAGACAGCAGCCCCTTTTTCATAGTTTTGTACAATCTTTGTCTGAAGTTAATAATACTAAAGGGGAAACCAAATGGCAAGTATCTTGTCGGTCACCTTTAACCCAAAAAACAAAGCTATTTATTATCAAAGAAATATTTTGGTAAGGCATTCTATGAAATGACGTTATCCGGGCTTATGGTATATTTGGATAATTTTATTTGATATTCCTAACCCTATATTTATCAATCATTTTTTTAAGGGCTTCATAGGGCTGTGCGCCCACAAGCCTGTCAATACCGATAAAAAAACTGGGGACGGCTGTCACTCCCTTTGCTTTTGAAAGCTCCCAGTCTGAATCCACAGCATCTGAAAATTCCCGTGCCTCAATAACTTTCTCACCTTCCTCTGGATCAAGTCCAGACTGTTTTATCAGGTCTAAAACAACATCTTTTTCGGCAATATTCTTTCCATGAACAAAATAAGCTTTAAATGCTTGCATGTGAAAATTGTGCCCCCTGCCCTTTGTCTGGGCCCACAGGCCGACTTCCTGGGAAAGACGGCTGTTATAGGTCATCTTTCTATCACCTAAAACAAGCCCAAGTTTAGCTGCTGTGGCTTTCAGGTGTCCCATCATTTTATCCACATCAAGCGGTATACCTTTGTGTTTAAACAATTCTTCCAGGGTACGGCCCTGTTGCGGGGTGTCGGGATGAAGAGGAAATGCCCGCCACTGTATACGAATATCATACTCTTTTTCAAGTTTTTCAATACTCCCGGTAATGAAATAGCACCAGGGTCAGACATAGTCTGAAAATATTTCAAGTTCCAACGATGAAGACATCATTCTTCTCCCTTTGTTAAGTCATTTCTATGAACATAATCACAATTAAAAGATCCACAAGAAAACAAAAAAATCGGTTTTGATAATTATTGGTATTTTCTCAGTAATTATCAAAATAATTAATAAATCATAAAAATAATTAATTTTACTTTTTATTTTTGATCTGCTTATTTTATCCCTGCTGTATTATTACTATAAAAACTAAAAAGGAAACATGCTGCTAATATTCTTAAAAGGATTTGGAACCGGAAGCGGCCTGATTATTGCCATTGGTGCCCAGAATGCCTTTGTTTTAAACCATGGGGTAAGAAAAAACCATTATATTCTTATCCCTTTGATCTGTACCATATGTGACGCACTGCTTATCACTCTTGGGGTAACCGGTA
>Ga0164318_10003656_pt1 | contig 14627 bp, 17 predicted proteins | sample GuaBasSedimGuay9_FD_113734 | JGI IMG/M metagenome (GOLD analysis project Ga0164318, IMG submission 113734) | Subseafloor sediment microbial communities from Guaymas Basin, Gulf of California, Mexico - Guay9, Core 4571-4, 0-3 cm | ecosystem: Environmental > Aquatic > Marine > Hydrothermal vents...
AAAGGAGTACCATTAACATTTCCACCCATAGCATATCCGTAATTACTAGAATTACATCCAGCAGCATAAGCTCTATCACCACTCAAATTCACTACATGACTAGTAGTACCAGAATCAAAAGGGAAGGTTATGCGGTCTATAGTAGATAAACGATTTGATGCAATTCCACCCATACTATAACCATAATCCCTAGAATTACATCCAGCAGCGACATATCTAGCACTACTCAAATTACCAACATGACTAGCAGTACCAGAATCAAAAGGGAAGGTTATGCGGTCTATGGTGGATAAATATATACTACTATACCCGCCCATACAATATCCATAATCACTAGAATTACATCCACCAACACCATGTCTATTACCACTCAAATTCCCTACATGACTAGCAGTACCAGAATCAAAAGGGAAGGTTATGCGGTCTATGGTGGATAAACTACCTGCTATATTTCCGCCCATGCTATATCCATAATTACTAGAATTACATCCAGTAACACAATATTTAGCATAACTCAAATTTCCAACATGAGTAGCAGTTCCAGAATCAAATGGGAAAGTTATACGATCGATAATAGATGAATATGATGCATCATATCCACCCATACTATATCCATAAGGCACATTAGTAGCTCCAGAACCTAGCGTTTCCCCCATCAAATAACTAACCAATAAAACATCACCCGTATTAGGTGCCAAAGAAAATGTTATAGTGTCGCCAGATATAGTGTAATCTTTTCCTGAACCAGGCTCTTGTAAAAGACCGTTTATATAAACTTTTTCCGTATCAGACAAAGGCTCGTTAGTTAAAGTAAAAACAGTGTTAGATCCATTTATAGAACCACTTGGAACTTCATTTATTACCAAACTATTAGGCTGGTCCCAAGAAAATTTTCCCTCAGTGTCATCCCACGCTAAAATATCTCCATCTGAAGGGGAATTGGTGCTTTTTAAATGCGCCCCTGAAATAGTAACATCATCAATCTGTTCACCTCTAATTTTTGTATTCAATATCATTTTTTTGTCCCTCTATATTTAATTGTTTTAATGAAATATGATTTGAATCTATTCTGTCTATTAGACAATGCACTATATTCGATAGTCTATGTACAATTACCCCCATAAAAAACAACGCCAGTAAAAGGGGCAATGCTTTGATATAATATAAATACAAAATCAGCGCACAGAACAAGCCTACCCACACTGACGTACAGTAAGGACACTCTATAATTGTATGACAAAACTTTAAAATTTTATTATTTGATTCAAATAAAATTTTATGAAGCGGTAAAAATAAATCAGATTTAGATATAACATTAGTTATAGCTTCAGCTAATACAATAGTTAAAGTAAATACTATAAATAAACTCATACCCTTTTCCTTAAGATTAAATCATACCCGCCAAAATAGCGGGTATGATCATCTCAAATAAAATTATAACGACCTATCAATAATACCCATACCCAGCATACGTGGATCTAAGCATGCAAAGCCAATTTCTTCCCAACCAAAGAATCCAGCTTTCTGAACTCTAAGAAGAGTTGGATCATCATGAGCCTCATACTCTTTTCTAATAGGCATTACCAAAGAATCATTAACACTCATATCAAAACCAAGAATCTGAGTTTCACCAATAGTGTTAACTGTACCATCAGCATCAGTAATGTTAGGATTATCCAAATGATAAGCGTTAAAGTCATCGCTACCATCAGCAATAAATTTACCAAATGCAGATCCATTACCATTGATGTTATACAGACCAGTGGCACCTAAATGTTGAATTTCATGAAGTGTTACATTCCAAATATTACCCATTCCACCCGCCTGAAAAATTTCTCTTCGGGTTACAGGATCAATATCTGTATCAGTCCATTCACGAATATCAGCAGCATCTTCGGGCGAAACATAAAGATCAGTTAAAGTACGACCAGTTCGCTTAAAACCAACTATCATCTTATTAATCAATTCTTTAGACAGGTACCCAGCACCCGTACTAGCAGGATTGATTTCATAAATTGGAGCTGGTCTAGAACCAAGCAAACCTTTACCATGAAAAACAGAAGTAGCCGCGGGAAGAATAACCCGCCATCCACATTCTTCTTCATAATCAGCCATAGCTTTAGCTGCTTTCTCTGCTGCTCTAGCAGGAATATCAATTCTAGAATCACGTGCATATGTTACTTTCCAATCACCTGAAGCATCGATTGAAAATGTAGGAACATATACCTCTTCTCCGATCCCTTCTATAAAATTCTGAGCGACGTAACCAAGACCTGGAAGCACCCATACAGGAAGTTCAAAATCTTCCGCTACAGGATAACTTGCTTGCGCTCCTGGACCAAGCCTTTCTACAGCAAACAATTGTCTCATAATAGATTGTCGCTCAATCGCTTGAAGGATAGGAGTAGTTAGAGCGGCTGCAAACGCTTTATATGCCATAATCCCTTCAGGAGTATTAATAGCCGCAGTAGCCCTAAAAAGTTCTTGCATCTCTTTTCTATCCATAATCTAACTATCCTCCTAATAGTTTTGGAATGCGCTATAGTGCGCTTTAATCCAATAATATATATAACTATACTAACAGTTTAACTCTAATTGGATACAACGTTGTGTTGTTGACATTAGCCGTAACTTGAGCTGCGCTTGCACCTTTAACTACCACAGCCACATCACCTGCACCGCTATTAGTAGAAACATTGGAAATTTGTGACATTGTGCTAGCATTTTGATAAACACCCATCACTGAACCAGCATTAATAGCTGCTGTACTATAGTAATGAATAGTTTCCCAAATTCCCAAATGAGCTACACCAACAGGTGCTGGTTTAGTACCATTAATAACACCGTTATTATTATAACTAGGTTGTGCAATAACATCTGAAGATCCAAGATCTCCGGGCATCATAAAACCAGGAGCATGAATTGAATGGTACCCAGTTTTCACTTTCTGCATCAAAAACCCAAATGCTGGCTTATCTTCTGCATTAGTATAAATTTTAACGGTAGATTCAGTTTGGCTATCATCAAGATAGCACACTGAACCAGCGTATGCCAAAACATCTCCAGCTCCGCCAGTAGTCGAAGTCTGACCAGCTAGCTGACAAAACTGATTTTCCACAACTGGATGTCTAGGAATAAACATAATTACTGTTCCTCCTTACAAATATATTTCGATACTAACTATTTCATCTGCTCAGCTAGTGCTTTACCCAATTCTTTATACTTATTGAGCATTGTTTCAGCTGGAGCTTTTTCTAAATTTAATAAAGCAGCCATTGCCTTCATCGCATTGTTTGAATTAAACGCATCATCAACATCCGCATCAGCGGTTTCTTCAATACCGGCATCGTCAACATCTGTATCTACGTCATTATCAGATGCCGTCTCTTCAGTATCAGCACCGTCTTCGTCAGATGAATTCGCATCTGTTGAAGACTCTAACTCTGATAAAATTGCTTTACGTAAATCAATACGCTCGGCTTTATAAGCTGCAAATTCTTTGTCTTCCATTTCACGAATCTTAGCAATCTGGGCCTCAACAGCTTTCTCATCAGTAGCAGCAACGCCTTCGCTCTTCAATTCCTCAAAACGAGCTTTAGCTTGTAGATCCTTTTCAAAATCTACTAGCTTATTTTCAGCCTCTTCCACTTTAGAAAGCAGTTCTTTTTCCTTATCTTCAAACTCAGATTTAGCTTGCTCAAGATTCTCAGATAATTCTTTATTATCATTAGACATATCTTCTATAGTAGCTTCGAGAGCTTCTATCTGTTCCTGTAATTTAGCTACTTCCTCATCTTTTGCCTCCAAAGATGTAGTAAGCTCAACAATTTTTTCAGCAGACTCAGTTAGAGCACTCTCAGTTTCTTTTCGTAGATTGTCTTCCTCTTTTTTCTTAAAGACCTCTTCAACAGCGGTCTGTACGTCTTGAGTAAGTTTATCAGCCATGAAGCTAAACCTCCTATTAAAATAATAATATACTTAAAAAAATTGAACCAACCTCGTGTATGTAATTTATTTTATAAACCTATAAACCTTTAGCCATTTCCATTTCATTAATACTTTTTATTCGTATTTCCAAATCTGAGTATGCGCAGCGTGTGTAAAATTATAACCGATACCCAGCATAAACATAATATCAAACTCTAAATCTTGTGAAGCAGATCCACCTTTAAGTTTAACGATATTATTAACACTATCTTTATCAATATAATAATTCATAGCCGCACCGGCATCTGTTAATGGGGTCACCATAATAACAGCGTCCGCTGCTTTATGATCATTATATTTTACCCCGCTGGATACTATAACTTCACTAGTACCAGATGCCAATGTTACTGTTGTCCCCCATATAAATGGAAGTCTACGGCCATTACCAAGATTTCTAAACAGAACGGCTTCGCCATCTGCTGCATTCACTCTCACCAATTTAGCCGTACTTTTTTGTTTACCAGTCATTGCTTGTGGCATAGGCGGTTCCTCCTTAAATTTTTAATTATTCAATAGACTTTTTAATTGAGCTAAAAGATCGCCTCGTTTATCTTTTTTCTCAAATAAACTTAATCTATCTTTTATACAAGCTTTAGTAGCACTAGAAATTTTATTTCTTAAACAATCTGGATGATCTGCACCACGTGAAGGAGATGTACATTCTCGATCATATAACGTACACCAATCTTCGTGTAAAACTTTAACATCGGGTCCTTCGTAGGTAGCGTCTATAACACGTTTTTTGTAGCTTACACACAAACCTACACTTGTCTGACTTTCTACATCTGTGGTCGTAACACCACCTGGATCAGCCGCTGGTGAATTGAACTCTTGGGCTGTTTCCTCTGTCAAATCTTCCATTTCCACTATAACAGCGTCTGAAATTATATCCTTGTCATCTCCAGTTTTTTTAGCTGTTTCCAAAATAAGAGATCTTGGATTAGCAGGATGTTTAACAATACCACACCCAGAAAACAAAAGACCTCTTAAAACCCTAGCTATCTCACCTTTCGCAATTTCGCGGCCTTTTCTTAAAACCTTTGCCATTCTACCTATAAATTTATCCGATGCAATACCTAAAGCTTCTGCGTCTTTTCGTGACATAATCAAGTCACCTATTTTAATATCAAAATCACTAAAATAAGTTTCCATAGACAATTTCCATTTATTCTTTTTTATCTCTTCTGCTAATTCTGGAAACCGACTTTTATAAATAATACCACCTATCATAATATCTAAATCTTTAGAATTTAATTCGGATTCTGATAAATCTTTCAATGAATTAATATCAACTTTATTTCCCTCTCTATCTACAAAAGCACTTGAGTAAATATGTCCAATAATACTAGTCTCATCATGTTCAATATCTAAAGCCTTGTTGTTAATTGTAGCAAACGCTTTAACTAATTCAGAAGGCAAAAAATAAGCTTTGTTTAAATTAGCCCCAGATGAAACAAATATTCCAGAAAAAAACAACATATCAGGCGTTTTATTTTCAGGAAACTTTACTACTGAAGCTACTTCACGTTGCAACTCTTCAGTTTCTTCTATTAACTGAATTTCAGCTTCCATCAAAAAATGATCACGTGTATGTTCCACAATTATTTCCCCCTCTTAAATAAACACACTTCTCAACTATAACGGTTAGTTTATTCAACTCTGTTTATTTTAAATTTTCGATAAATCCTTCTAGAAATGCTAAAAACTGATTTGAATCCATACGCTTTGCAGCTTCATTGATTATACTTTTTATATCGATGCTAGCTGCCTGCGGTGTGGGTTGTTGACTAGGTGCCTGATTGGGTACTTTTGTCTTTTTAGTAACATTAGTATTTTTTTGTTTAGTTTTAGAGACCTTACCAGTAGGCCTTCCAGAAGAAGGTGTTCCAGTTGGAGCATTTTGAGTCGGTTGCGTGTTAGGATTTCCAACTCCAAATTTGGCCTGTTGAAAAGGACTTCCTACAATCCCAAAAGTTCCATCTAACACTAAAGGTAATTCTTTTTTCATGTTGTTAAATTCATTCGGAAAATCAAATCCTAATTCTTCCATCGCAGTCTGGTACGACAACATGCGCCTATCCACCAATTGCGATATGGTGCTCATGTATAAAATAATGTCTCTTAAAACTGTATTATCCCACCTGACCTTTGGAAATCTAGATAATCCAGCAGCTTCAGCTATCTGGCGATATTCTTTATAAATCCAATGCTCTACTTGCCGCCTAGCATAATTTATTTCTTCAACAACAGATTTGACTATTAAACCAGCTTCAGCTGGATTAACATTAGTAATTCCATCAACTAAAGCGCGGGACATCGCTAAACCACCGCTAATATCCTCATTCACTTGCTTGTATTTATCTTGCCCTAAAACAGCTTCTATTTCTGGTGAAACTATTTTTTCTATCTCTAGCGTATGGTTCCATACAACATCAAATGATTTCGAAGAGGTATTAAATAATTTAGCTACTGTAGCTAGCTGTGCTTGATCAGTGCATGGATAATCATCGTTACCAATGGTTATTTTAAGAATATAATTAGTAATACCGTCTAACGTGCTTAAATCTGCTTCGCGAAGAGATTTTTTATATTCCAACGAATCAAACACTTTGGCTCCGCGTGGTTTAGGGTATCTTTCATAAGGTTGTTTTCTGTAATCAACAGCACCTACAAACATTGGGTCTAATACTATGCCGCCCCCTTGTTCTATGGACTTCTTAAAATCACTAGGTAATAATTTTAAAATAAGTTTTTCATCATCTGTTAATTCTGATTGTGGTTTTTGAATCAAAGCTTTTAATTCATTAGATGGTTGTAAAGTTACCTTACTTTTATCAAATAACAAACTACCCTCAATAGTTACTAATAGCGGATTCAAAACGGTATATGCTATAGGCATATACCCTTTTGACCATACTCTTTTTTTAGCAGCTAATTCTAACTTTATGTCCCTATCTTCTTTTTTACGTCCGTCTAATAATTTTAAACGTTCGTCTAAACGCTTCAATCTAGCCGCATGTAGTTTTTTAGCCCTATTTGTAATGGATATTAAATCTCCGCGCGCTTTTTTAGCCCCAGGAATAGGCGACATATAATTAAGACCTGGATCATACTTACCTATAATTTTATAAGTACGTACCATACCGACTCTAAAAAAATCAAAAAATATCCAATCTAATACTTGTTTAAAATTAACATCAAAATTCCAAGTGTCATAAAAAGCTTTTATTTTATCATCGTCTATATCATTTTCAAATCCCTTGGAAGCTAAATTAGACAGAATATCTACGTGAGAGCCATAATAATCAAAATCATAATAATATTGTATCGCTTTATTATATAAATCTTTAGCGTCTAATTTAGAAGGACTTTGAGAAGTACTTAAATCTAAAAACGATCTATCTAAAACATCTCTACGAATAGTTGAAGCGTATATAGGAGAGCGTGCCGTAATTGAAGCATCATCCGGCAACGACGCTAAAACTCTTTTAGTAGGCTCTAAATAAAAAGTAGATTTACCACTAGTGTCATCTACCTCTATTTTTTGAATTCCCACTTCTGGGTATTCTTTTTTTAAACTAGCTGTTAATTGTTCTAGTTCTTTGGAATCCATTCTCACCTCATTATACTTTATCTATTATATCAGAAGAACCTTTACGCCGCCATACGTCAGCTATATCAAAACCGCCTTTAGCAGCAACAAGTCCTCCTAGAATAGCAGCGAATTGTACATTAGTTATTAAACTAAGAGATAATAAAATAGTTATTAAAGCCATAATCCATATTTTAACAGAAATTAATAACGCAAAAAGTTTTTGAAACCATGAATCCCAAAAAGGATTAGGACAAATAAAAAACCTTTTTTTCTCTACAGCAATTGCTGATATAGACGATAAATCACTTGAAATATCATCTTCTAACCTATCTATTCGTGTACTAATACGTTCAATTACTGCATTAACATCAATGGTTTTTTTATCATCATGTGTTTTTATTTGTACCTGATCTTCTGACATAAAATATCTCCTTAATTTATCAATAATTCCCTATAAATAAAGGTTAGTTAATTACGCCTAATTTTACTCTTCAGCACAGCTGCAGATAAATAGGACGGACCATCAACCACACCTTCCTTAGAATTAACGTTAGTCACTGTACTAAACGAAGACCCTGTCCGATGCGGTCGTATATAACCGGTAGAAAATAATTCAGCTGCTGCACTATCTAATGTTCTACTCAATTCTTTAATCCCCCAGCATGCCAAAACCAGCGCAGAATACAAGTCTTTATTTTGTCCTTTTTTAGGCGTATCAAAATGAGCCGCACCACGAGAAGTCTGAGTCACTACAATACTCAATAATTGAGATTTTAATACATGTATTTCTTCATATAATTTTTCTTCCAAAGCATTAGCGGACATCGGCAATGAAGGAAATAAAAGCGATCTATTTTCAAAAAGCGACAAAGTATCAAAATTAGCATCAGAGATCCAACTAGGTGTTGGATTTACTAATTGTAATATACGCAATGCGCTATTATCATCTGTTATAACATCCTCTAATTCTATTATTGGTGGTTTATTATTATATCCTTCCCTTAATAAATCTCGCATAGATTTACCCCCACCTTGTGAGTCCATAAAAATACGTTTTAAATTAAACGCTTCAGTCAGCCGTTGAACTTCCATAACCATCTCTTGTAAAGTTTTCTTTTTAAGTTCTACTACATAAACTATTTTTGCTGGCACGGTTAATTTAATTATCACTATACCGCATGAGGCATTACCACCTTGGTTGGGGTCTATACCCATCACATATTCAAATTTGTTATCCCCAGCAACTTCTATAGTAAAAGCGCTTTTTGAAGTAGCCGCCTCTAACAACGAGGCTTTAAAAAAACCATCACTATCGGATACCATTTTAGCTTCGTACTCGATCTGAAATTCTATTCTTGACATGGTTCGTTTCGCTTCTTTTATATTCTCTTCATCTAAAAACCCTTTAGGCAATACTTGATAAGGTACTTGATGAACTGCATATTTAGACCCTTCTCCCTCTTCAATAGCACGCCAATAGGATTTCATTCTATCCCACATATGATTAAATTTAAAATAACCAGATGAAGTCATGATCATTTTATTTGCAGTGTTCCCTTGTAAACTAGACTTATCAATCAAGCCTTCATTAATCATACGTAATTGCCGCTCATGCTCTCTAACTCGCTGCATAGGTTCTAATGTAACTGCTGCCATTGGGCGTAAAACCATATCAATTATTTGAGGAGGTACTTGAGCTAATTCATCTATTTCTATTAAATAAAAACGAGACCCTCTAATTTTAGCACCATCAACACCGATAGGCAAAGCCTCTATGAAACTACCGTTTGACTTATCTGTACCTTTGAATCTCAAATTACACGTGTCTGCACCCCTAACCGGACGCTTTTCACAAGCTTCTCTTAGAATAGAAGACCTCTGATACAACTTTTCAATTTCAGAAAATATCATTTTACTTTGTCGAAAAGAACTACTTACTAAACCAACTCTATATCCTGGATACAAAAGTGCGTGCAACACAGCATTTACACCAAGTAAAAAGGTGTTGTGATTAATAAACCCATTAGAAAAATAATTTGGTTCCTCATCCTCAACCATATCCATTTCAAAATCATAACAATCACCTATCCAGTCTTCTATCGCTACAATAGTATCAAAAAAATAATAATGCTCTGCTATATTATAAAGATTGTTTAAATATGTATGCGATAAATTACTTAATTTATACCCATTATCTAAAGCTTTTTGGATATTAATTATAAACTTAAATAATCTATTATAAGTCACTTCTTTAGCACTATCACTACCATAATTAAATTGCAAAGAAGGTAAATAATTATCATATTTACTAGTACCATTCAAACGTCTATAATCATCATCTATAAATTTACATAAAGATTTAACTAATGGCACTGTATCTATATTAGTATTAAAAATTCTATCTGATAACACTTTATTCACTAGTTTTTGTTTTCTATCAAGCCGAAATCCTATTTCTTCACTAAATATAAATACTGATTCTGAAAACATATCTAACAAATATGCTTTATCAAAATTAGAATTAGTCTTTTTCTTTCTTAAATGTGAGACTACACCAAAATTCAATAACATCAATTGTACTTCGTTTAATAGCTTTTTAGACACCGAACAACACGACACACCACCGCTCGCTTCTTCCACCGTACCATCAGAATCAAAGTATCCTTGTAAAAATGCTTTTTGCACTTTTTCAGTGCCTGTTCTTATTTTATAAGGTACCGATTTATAATACGATCGTACCTTATCTATTTTATATTTATCAAAAAAATAATCAAATTGTTTAAATATTATTTTATATGTATTCGATGATCCTTCATCTTTATCTATTCTATAAGAGACATTGTGCTTAATACAATAATCTATACAAAAAGATTTTATTGAATCATCGATAGTTGTAATACTTTGATGGTTATAATCGTCAGAGATTGATCCATCGCCTATAAATAATCCTATCAAATAAGCATCGTCTGATGGCATTTCATAAGAACCAAAAATTTTATGACCGCGCTGCAAACAAACCCTATCGCCTAATGTAAATTCATCAAGTCGTTTATAAATAAACTCACCATATTTATTTAAACTAAGTAATCTATGCTGATTACTACCTTTATTAATAAATCCTTGTCTAGTAATTATTTTTTTGCCGGCTATATTTTTTTCTAAGCTGACTCGCTTAGCTAATTTAAATCCTTTAGAAGTATAAACTTCTTCATCTAATTTAATTACTTCATCTTCCCCATCTCGCAAATATTTAGGAATAGAAGGCAGCATCTCTTTTAAATAAACCAAACCACTACCATTAAAATAACTTAGACTATCAACCGATTGGCTTTTTCCTAATCCTCTCGATGCTACCGTAATTACAAAATTTTTAAACCACATATCTCTTAATATAATTCTTTGAATCGGGGCTAAATCTACGTTCAAAAGATCATACGCAGCTAATACTGGGTTATTAATATAATATCCCATTAACTCAGACCCTCGTTCTAATATTTCTTCTATATCGTCTAAAATATTAACTGTCATCTTTTAAAATCTGCGCATCCTCGTCCAAACGGTTACCAACTAATAAATCACCTTGTTTTTTAAATACTTCATCTTCTTCTTGTTTCATTTTTAAACTACGATCTAACAATTCCTGTTTTTTATTTGAATCAAAAGCAATAGCTAAATCTACAATAGAAAAACCACTATATTTTTTAGGATCTATCCTATCTTTTCTTCGAGCGGCCAAACTATCTTTTAATTTATCCGTCTGTTTACGTAAGCGTTCTATAGCTGCTGAAGCATCCAATTGTCTATCTGGATTATCTTTAGTGGTTTTTAACAAGCGTATTTCTAAAACCCTGTTCATTGCTATACTTATAATATCATCCATATCATTCGCTGTCAATTGACCAGCATCAAAATCCTCTAAATAAACACTTACCAATCCATCATACATTTTTTTCTCATCATCATTAAAAATGTCCGCTGTTGGTATATATTTATTTAATAGCTCTTTTATATCTGGAGCTTTTTTAGGTCTACCACGTTTTGAAGCCATGCATAACCTCTAAATTAAAAAATTTAACTCTTCTATTAAATCTGCATTTCCATCCCGTCTTAATTCTTCTTTTATTAACATTAAAAACTCTGGTGTCGCTGTATGTCCAAAAAGATACTCAATTTCATGACCGAAGCATAATTCTAATTGATTTAAAGACGAAAGTTTTCTATCAAGCAAAATTTCGTCTTCCATATCATTTATATTTTCGCGGTTATCATACACCCAGTTAGAAGCTTCTTTGGAAACGGATTTATATTCTTCAGCCATACTGTCAGCTAATGATCCTCTACGTTTAAAATACGCTATCAATGAAGCTGATATTTTATCTCTAGTTGCTTTACTATGATGCGTCCCTATTCGCTTTAAACGTATTTTATTTTTAGTAAATTCACTTAATTTATGACCAAGAGGCCTACCTCGTTTATTAGTTTTAATAGTGTCTTCCACAATATCACCTTTCTAATTCGATATCTTCTACATCACATTTAATAAGCCTAGCTGATCCAAACAATTCTATCGATACTATTAAACTATTTTTATCAATATCCACTACTGTACATATCATACCTTTAAAAGGCGTATTTTTCAACCTATAACTATACCCCTTACGGATATTATGTGTTGGGATAATCTCATCATATTTATACCTAGATAAATCTTTTACCCGCTCTATCTCCTGATCTGAACATACTCCTATATAATCATGTATCCATTGATTAGTAGACAATAACAAGTCGTTTGTTTCATTATGCTGGTAATTAATAAAAATATAATTATTATATAAGGGGATTTTCCTAATTCGACGACCATGTTTAGTAATATATTCTCTATCTACCATTGGATAAAGAAAATCATTTACAGCAGACAAAGATTCTAAGTATTCCTCTACAAATTTATACTTCTGCGCAGTTATAGTCCATACATGCCACATATCATCAAACCTTCCTAGCCTTAGTTACTTTTTTACAATCTGGACAAATACACATAACAGTATTTATTGGTGCATAAAATTCTCTACCACATTCAGAACATTCAAACAAATTAGTTTTCTTAGGACGCTGCGGTTTAGAAAAAGTAAAAGGCAATTTTTTATGATCATCAGCAAATTTACTTTCCTTGTGAATTCGCTCACGATGTTTTTGTAACCCTCCTTCAGGTATCCATCTTCTAGGCGATCCTGGCGGCAATTCGGCCATAACAAACCTCCTTTAAATACCGTTTGTAAATTTATAAGCTGGATCCACTTCTACAAACCTTTTAGATGCAATATAGTCCGCTAAATAAACACATAATTCTTCTGGTGTATACTGTGGAAGCGGTTTCGCAACTTTTTTATTTGTCCACAACCCATAATGATAATAAACACCATAATAAATTAAAACAGCAGAATTCCTATCCATTTTGTCTTTAAATTTATCTTTATAAACATCAGCTACTAATTGTGCCGCTATTTGCGGATGGTCTTTAACTGTGTGACCTGATTTTTCAAGTCCTTGTTTAGTTATATCATGCAAAATACAAGCGGCTAACACCTCGTCACGATGATGTTCACAATCTAAAGCTCTAGTTAGATCATACGCAACAGCGAAAACCTTTTTAGTGTGTAAAACTGTACCATCACCAGCAAGTTCATCTAACGGGTGGTACTTTCCTGAACTGCTAGAAGGACAGTCATAAAACACATAATCAGGTGCTTTTTCTAAACAGCTAATTATAAATTCTTTAATAACTGGCGTTCCAATCAAAGACAACTCGTCCTTAAATAAATCAATTCTTTCTTTTAAATCTACCATAATTCTGTCTCCTTTAATTAATATCCATAAATATTACTTAGCACGTATATACGGTGTCTCAGTACTTAAATTAACCCTATCTGGATGTATGCTTGGACTTTGTGCATTATATCCAGGCTGTGGTTTAATACGCCATTCTCTATTAGGTTGGTTAGTATAAGCATATTCCATATACGTAAATCGTTCCCTATCATTACGTGATAAAGTAGCACCCTCTATGTACTTTATAAAATAAGGATTAGTAAAAGCCCTTTCTGGCAAAGCCATTACATACGCTCCTTCAATGCAGCGTATTCTTCAGCGTGCTCTTTGATTGAAATGTCTACAACTTCTTTGTTTTCTGCTGAAGATATCCAACCCATAATACCCATTACAAATTCTGGTATTGCAGCATCGCCTTTCCACTCATACGATATTCTCATAAATTGATTATCGCCTTTCTTAACACCAATACTTGCGTATCTATATTCACCACTTCTATTAATTTCAGACCCGATAATTTCTTCAGGTGCAATAGTAATACTTAATCCATTTTTTTTAGCTGCCATTATATTTCTCCTTTCGATTTATCCATTCAGTTAATTTGATCATATTAGATACTAGATTATCAGCCGCCCAATATAATTCAGATAAAGATCCATCATTATTTATTGAAATATCAAAATAGGAATATGGTAAATTATCTAACGATGTTTCTGAAGAATGCGACGTATTACTAATCAAAGGCTTGTCTTTTCTACTTATTCTGATTAACAAACCAGCATTATTCTTAACATATTCGCACTCATTTTCATATCGCAAATCGGTAATAACTACATATTCATTTTCAACAGTTTTAAGATGTTTATCTAAAGCTTTTACCCAATAATCCTTATCTATACTTCTATAAAATTCACCAAAAGATTGCATTATTGTTCTGGGCGTCCAATAGGTATTCTCTTCTTCCGATAATACAAATCTTTTATCTACTACTTCCTTTTTATCGCCCCACAACTGATCATCTGATAAATTAAAATGTTCTTTACACATAAATTTTAAAATATCAGCAAATGCAGTTCTGTAAACATCCACATCATGATGCTTAGCAAAACACTCTATTAAATAATTAGCAAAAGTATCTTTTCCTGACCTAGCTTTTCCACAAATGCCTAGTATTAATTTACTCATTTTATTTTTCTCACCTTATCAAGTGTTTTTTCTA
>Ga0164318_10003657_pt1 | contig 14625 bp, 16 predicted proteins | sample GuaBasSedimGuay9_FD_113734 | JGI IMG/M metagenome (GOLD analysis project Ga0164318, IMG submission 113734) | Subseafloor sediment microbial communities from Guaymas Basin, Gulf of California, Mexico - Guay9, Core 4571-4, 0-3 cm | ecosystem: Environmental > Aquatic > Marine > Hydrothermal vents...
GATTCTAGTGTTGAATTGCGTAATAAAAAAGATTTGATAAATCAATTTATTGCTTCACTTGATGCGCAGTCAGTGGTTGATGAAGATTGGCAAAAATTTGTAGATAAGAAGAAAATTGAAGAACTTGAACAAATAATTACTGATGAGAATCTTGATCAGGAGGCAACTTATAAATTTATAAAAAACGCCTTTCGTGATGGAAATGTTGCAAGAGCTGGAACAGCAATAACTAAAGTTTTACCACCTATTTCAATGTTTCGTCCAGATGGTGCAAGAACTAAAAAAAGAGAAACCGTTCTTGGAAAGTTGACTAAATTTTTTGAAAGATTCTTTGATATTTCAGATGACAAATTATAATTTTAATTTATCTCAATAACTTTATTTTTCAATTTAATCTCACGGTCTAAATAAGTAAGTACTTCTTGTTTTTCTTGGTTATTATCTTCTTGTAATAAAAATTTAATATAATTTTTAACATCAACGTCATCAACGTTGATGTTTTCATTTGTGCCAGTAGTCATCATTTGAAATTTTTTAAATCTTTTGGCTTAATGGTAAATTCTAGGGCATAGAAATCTTAATTTATGGTGTACTTTAGATAAGAAGTTAATCAAATTTACAATTAATTTTAGATCTAAAGTATGACATATAAAAAAATGTTCTTTTTGCGGACAAAATAGAATTGCCAAAAAAGGTGTTCAACTTGGCTTGTAGCGATACAAGTGTCTAAATTGCGGCAAGCAATTTCAAAGCAAAAGAAAAAATCAAGATTCCAAACCAAATTATGGAACGAGTATGTTTGGAAAAAACAAAGTGTTTCTAATCTAACAGAGAAATATAAGAGAAGCAATAAATGGATCAGACAACAATTAGATCAAGTAAAAATAAAAGTTTCCAATGACTCGACTAATCCTCAACCAATAACAATTGTTGCCGACGCGACTTTCTTTGGCAGGACTTATGGTATCATAGTATTCCGCGAACCTAATCTTAAAAAGAATCTATGCTGGAAAGAAGTAACGGTTGAAAATCTATCGGCTTATTGGCAAGGCAGAACATTCTTAGAAAAGAAAGGATTTGTTATTTAAGCAGCGGTAACTGACGGGAAAAAGTGTGCCAGAGCGGTTTTCTCCGACCTTCCGACGCAGATGTGCCATTTTTATCAAGTATTGATTATTACCAGATACTTGACCAAAAGACCTAAGCTGGAAGCCGGCAAAGAATTAAAAAAGATAACATTGTTGCTGACAAAGTCCAACGAAAAAGAATTTACAGTTTTATTAAACAATTGGTTTGAAAAATAGGAAGAGTTTTTAAAAGAAAGAACTGTTGATTATGAAACCGGCAAATGGTTTTATACTCATAAAAGATTAAGATCGGCTTGCAGAAGTTTAAAAACTAATCTGCCCTATCTATTCACTTATCAAAAATATCCAGAGCTTAATATTCCAAATACAACTAATTCTCTAGACGGAAGCTTCTCTCATTTTAAAAGTTTATTGAGAATGCATAAAGGATTAAGAAGAGTGAGAAGGTATAAAGTTATTTGTGAGATATTGAGAGGTAAATAATATTTTAGGGAATATCATGCCCTAGAATTTACCGTTAAGCCTAATTTTATTATTTAGAATTAAAAATTAATTTTGAAATTGATGAAGAATGCTATTTAGAACTTTTCCCAGTTTCTTTCATTAAAAACATATAATCTGGAAAAACAAAACATCAGTTATTTATTGATATTTATTCTAAAAAAGAAGATATGATAAAAAACGGATGGAAATTTTTTATTACGAGAAAGAGGATGGAAAAAATTGCTTTAAATTATGAAACATTGGATGGTATAAAATATCCAACAATAATTGGAGAATATGAATTTTAGCATTTTATTATATTAAATATATATTTATGGCTCAAGTATCTTTCAGAGAATTTATTGAAGGTGTGTTTATTAATGAATTATCTTGTTTATTAAAAGAGGGAAAAAATTCTTATCCAGTTAATAATTTTAAATATTGATACCACGTTTTTATTTTAATAGCAATTGGAATTGAAACATTGGGAGCAGCATTAGATAAGTATTCTTGGCATTATAAGAAAACTGGGTCTAGAAAAAGATTTAATAAGGCCTTGTCTAGTTATGAGTCACTTAAGAAGTATCGTGGTAGTAGTTTATATGAAAATTTGAGATGTGGGATGGCTCATGTATATATTCCTCAAGCAGCTCTAGGGATAAATATGAGATCGGAAGGAGGGATTCATAATAGTATAAAAAATAAAAAACTATTATTACATATTGAAGACTTTTTTGAAGATTTTATTAATGCTTGTCATGAATTAATTGATAATATAGATGGAAAAAAGAATACTTTGTCATTAAGTAAAAAAGTTAAGAATAGTAGATTTTTAGGAATTCCATCTATCAAATAGTTTTTTAAATCAATTGAGGATAATTTGAAAATAATATTTATTTAAAAATTACAGATGATTGTAATTATATTATCCTTATTATGTCATCTTTGTCACTTTTTAAAATAATATTTTATGAAAAATAGAAAATTAAGTTTAAATTTTGAATATGAATGGATAAAGACTGATTTTGTTTATCCTAAATCATTTTTAGGACACAAACATCCTGCTATCTATACTTGGGTTCTTATAGACAAAGATGGAAATGAGTCATATTATATTGGTGAGACTAGTAATTTGTCATGACGTGTATCTAGATATATGAGACCAGGAAGTAGACAAAAAACAAATTTAAGAATCAAGGAGCAAATGGATAACAGTAAAGATATATTATTATATATAATAGATATAAATAAGTTCGTATTTAATGGTAAAAGATTAAATGAATCTTCGCTAGAAAATAAGTATATTCGTAGGGGATTAGAAGGATTTCTAATAGAAGAATTAAGAAAAAAGAAGAATAATAGTATAATCCATAATCGTTTGTAAGGTTTTATAAAATTATAAAATGATAGCGCACGAAGACCTTAATTTTTAAAAAATAAAAATATAGCATAAAAGCCTTACTGGGATTGGTATAATTACGGTTCCAGCCCGAGGCAGCCCGCCAAAATTTTGATAAGCGCATACTCTTGGTGTGTGTTTTTTTGTTTTATCGCAATGTTTACGATTTGGTTATTTTTTGCTACTATGATGTTAAATTGTCCAGCGTTGTTTACAAAATTTGTCCGGATAAAAAATAATTGATTAGTTTCTCTGTTAGAATTTTGTTATAATATAATTATACACATTTATTATTTTAATTTAAAAATTTATGAAAAATTTATTAGATACTAAAACAGCGTCATTGCAAGAATTATTAGGAAATGGAAAAATTTATAAAATTCCCGATTTTCAAAGAGATTATTCTTGGACAGAAGAAAATTGGGAAGACTTATGGAATGATTTTTTATTTTTAGAAAAAAATGACAATCCTCATTATATGGGAACAATTGTTTTGCAAACTACCGAAGACAACGAACAATTTATTGTAGTTGACGGACAGCAAAGAATAACAACAACGACCATTATTGCCGTAGCCGTGATAAAGGTTTTAAAAAAATTTGAAGACAATGGAATTGAAGCGGAAAATAATAGAGAGAGGATTGAGAAGGTGCAAAGAACATATATTGGCGAAAAATCTTTGGCAGAGCTTCATTATAAAAGTAAATTAAGTCTTAATAAGAACAATGATATCTTTTTTCAAGATAGAATTTTGATTTTAAAAGATCCTATAAATTATTCTAAACTGTGAGATTCAGAAAAACTTTTATATGATGCTTATAAATATTTTTATGAAAAGTTAAAAGAAAAATTCAAGAACGATAACGGAGAAAAAATCGGCGCATTTTTAGAAAAAGTATTATCTAAAAAATTAATTTTTATTCAAATTATTGTTGATGATGATCTAAGCGCCTACACTATTTTGAGACATTAAATGCTCGCGGGATTGAACTAACCACAACTGATTTATTGAAAAATTATTTATTTTCTATAGCCGTAAAAGACGCAAAAAAAGAAAGTTCGGAAATTGATATATTGCAAGGACGATGGGCGATTATAGTTGATATGGTTGGATTGAAAAATTTTCCAATTTTTTTGCGGTATTATTTGAACGCTAAACAAAAATTAGTCAGAAAAGAGCAACTTTTTAAAAATATTAAAAATACCGTTAATTCTTCTGATAAAGTTTTTGTGTTATTAGATGAGCTTGAAAAAAAGCAGGTTTATATAACGCCCTTAAGAATCCGTATGATGATTTTTGGAATGAGCATCCTCAAAAAAATGAGATAAAAAAATCTCTTGAAGAAATTAAACTTTTTGGAGTTTCACAACCAATTCCATTGTTTTTTCTACTTATGAAAAACTTCCTGATATTTTTCATAAAATTCTTAAAATGTGTGTTGCTATTTCGTTTAGGTATAATATTATTGGCAGAAAAAATCCGAATGAAATGGAGAGAGCATATAATAGCGTAGCTCAAAAAATATATAATCAAGAAATAAATAACGAAAGAAAGATTTTTGAGTATTTACAAAGTGTTTATATTAATGACGAAGATTTTAAAAGCTTTTTTCTTACTAAAGAAATAACTACGGGAGGAAAAAATAAAAAATTAGTAAAATACATTCTTACAAAAATAGAAAATCATATTTCAAACAAGGACAATGATTTTAATGACGCTAATTTTACAATAGAACATATTTTGCCGGAAAATTTTAATGATTTATGGGAAGAAGTTTTTGATGGAAATGCGACTAAGTTTGTTTATCGGCTTGGAAACTATACTTTATTGAAAGATCATAAAAATCGAGAATGCGCTGATAAAAATTTTTCAGACAAGAAAAAATATATATAGCAAGTCAATATAAATTAACAAAAGAATATTTAAATCTTGAAGATTGGAATATTTCAGCACTTAATTCTTATCAGGAAAGGCTTGCAAAACAAGCAACGGCTGTTTGGAAAATAACAATGAATAAATAATAAAAAAATAATAGCGATAATTAATTGTAATAGTTGTTTTTTTGTTTGTTGCGTATAAAAAAATAATCATAACTCAAAATTTATGCCTGAACTTCCTGAGGTGGAAACAATTAGAAATGATCTGAGGAAAGAGATCCTTGGCAAGAAAATTAGAAGGGTTGATTTGCGGTTGAAAAAGATCGTGAAAAGTTCTAGGAAGGATTTTGTTTTGATTTTGGAGAAAAACAGTTTTAAAGAGATAGAAAGAAGGGGGAAACTTTTAATATTTGGTTTATCTCGGAAAGACAAATCTCGGAAAAATAAATATCTGATAATTCATTTGCGGATGACAGGGCAGTTGATTTATCGGAAAGGCGAGGAAATTGTGGCGGGCGGGCATAGCGAAGGCAATAGAGACGAGGTATTGCCTCGTCTCTACGATATGCCAAACAAACACACGCATATCATTTTCCATTTCAGCGATGGGTCAAGATTATTTTTTAACGATTTGCGGCGGTTCGGCATTGCGAAGATTGTTGACGAAAAAGAGTTGGAAGAGATCGTGAGTAGATTTGGCAAAGAGCCGTTGAAGAAAGATTTTTCTTTGAAAGTGTTTAAAAATATCATCAGAAACAGAAAAGGAAATATTAAAGCATTTCTGCTGAATCAGGGATATATTGCCGGGATTGGGAATATTTATGCTGATGAAATTCTTTTTGAAGCGGGAATTTTGCCAAGCAGAGAAATAGGTTCTTTTAAGAAAGAAGAAATAAAAAAACTATATCAGTCGATTAAGAAAATTTTGAAAAAAGCTGTTAAATATCGCGGTACGACTTTTTATAGTTACACTGACACGCGTGGTCAACGAGGCAATTTCACTGGATTTTTAAAAGTATACAAGCGGGAAAAAAAGAAATGTAAAAAGTGCAAAAAAAGCATAATCTGGAAAACAAAAATTGCGGGGCGAGGAACAAGGTATTGCGGCAAGTGCCAAAAATAAAACAGCAAAATGGCAAAACTTGCCCATATTTTCTAAAAATTATATAATAAAGTTAATAACACATTCCTAATTCTCTCAAGAGAGAAATAATACGAATAGGACTTCCTCACTTTTTCTGTCATTCCGGAATTTTCCGCAGCGATAGCGGAGGAAAATATCCGGAATCCACTATTACAATTTTATTTTACTACTTGCTATGGAGTTTATTATAAGACCAAATCGTAGCAGTGGATTCCCGCCTGCGCGGGAATGACAGAAAAATGTGTAAGTCTCAATATAAACAAAAATAAATAAATTAAAATCTAAATAAATATATGTCCGAAGTTCTGGAAAAATTATTTCATTCAAAAGTGGAAATTAAGCTTCTGCGCTTATTTTTGAATAATCCGGACGAAAGCTATATTCTAAGCGATGTTGCCAAGAAATTAAAAATAAACATTTCTTTAGCGCGAAAGGAAATAAATAATCTTGTAAAAATTGAATTTCTGGTTTTGCGAAAAAAAGCGAAGAAGAGCTATTATTGCGTGAATCGCAACTTTATTTTTTATGATGAGCTTAAAAGGTTAATCTTTAAAGCAAATCCAACATCTTCCGATAAAATAAAATCGCAAGTGGAAAAATTGGGTCAGATCAGATTCGTCTTGATCTCCAGAGTTCTCATAAATTCCGAGAAAGGAAGAATTGATATTGTGATAATCGGAGAGCACATAAACAGAACGAAGTTAAAGAATTTTTTATCTGACATTGAAGCTGAAGTTGGAAAGAGTGTCAGTTATTCCTGCATGAGTACAGACGAATTCAGATATAGGAAAAATATGTTTGATAAATTCATAATTGACATTTTTGAAGATCCTCACAGAATCTTGATAAACAAATTAAAGAAAATATAATTAGGCTTTGTTGTTTTTTAGAGCCTTCTCTATTTTAAAATAATTGTGTAAATAGATTGAAACTTGTAATAACTTGTAGTAATTGATTACTTTTTTACTCTGCTGTCATTCCGGAAAATTTTCTGTCGTAGAGACGAGGCATTGCCTTGTCTCTACAACAGAACGACAGAAAATTTTCCGGAATGACAAGTAGGGAAAGTGAGAAAGTCCTAATTATAAAAAGCGCTAAAGTTTAACATATTAAAATAGATTATGGGGCTTCTTTCGGAGATATTTAAAAATAAGACGGTAGACAACCATTATCTGATTTCTCTTGATATTGGAACTGAAATTGCGAAAGCTTTGGTTTTTTATATTGATCCAGAAAAGAAAAAAGTTGTTATTGTCGGAGTCGGGGAAGAATTTCACAAATCTGGAAATGTTCATGGAAGTGTTATTTTGAGTGAAGATGGAATTATTTCAACTTGTGGAAAAGCGATTAACAAAGCAAAAAAAATGGCAGGCATAAGTCTGAAAAGTAAAAAACAAATACGAGTTATAATCGGAGTTTCAGGAGAATTAGCAAAAGTTAAGACCGAAATCTTCAGTTATAAGAGAAAAAATCAAAAATCAAAAATAGGTCAATCTGAACTAAGAGATATAACGAGAAAAGCAAAACAAAAGATTTTTAAAAGCGTTGAACGCGAAATAGCGCGAAAAAATGGTAATGATAAAAAAAGAAAAGTGGAATTTATCGGTATTGACATTTCAGAGATTAAAATAAATGGGTATAAAGTTACAGACATACTTGATTTTAAAGGAGACAGGATAGAGATGGCTGTGTATGGAATATATATGTTTGCCAGCAATTTTAATATAATAAAAAATGTTTCTGATTCATTGAATCTCAGTTTACTTAATATAATATATAATCCGTACGCTGTCGTAAAATCTGTTGTTATTCAAAATAGAACTGGTTCCAATGCTATTTTTATTGATATTGGTGGAAGTATTACAGACATTGCTTTGGAGAAAAATAGAAATATTGAAGATGTGAAGACGTTTGTTTTAGGCGGTAGAATGTTTATAGAAAAAACACCGAACGACGATAGTTCCGAGTCTGATGAAAACGAGAAAAATAAAAATATAGAGAGTAACCTTGGCAATATTAGAAAAACCGAAGAAAAAGAAAAAGACTGTTTTAATTGTAATTTGTGGATTTCGGGAATAGAATTGTCGCTAAAAGAATTTTCAAAAAGCAGGCTTTTACCTGCGGACATTTTTGTTTATGGTGGCGGAAGCCAGATTCCTGAAATTGCCGGTTCTTTAAACGAATTATTATCAATGAAAAATTTGCCATTTGATAGCAAGCCGAAGATAAAATTTATTTGCCCGAAAGATATAACGAATGTTATTGATCAAACAGGAAAACTTGTCGGACCTCGCGATATAACACCAATGAGTATCGCTGCTTCCGCGGTTAATTGAAATTTATGATAAAAGAAGAAAAATTTTTAAATCCTGAGGAGGGGTTGGGAGAAAAAGAAGAAGATGTTGTTTTGACGGAGGAAGAAAATTTGATAGAGTTAAAACAGATGATAGAAAAAGGAGTACAGGAAGGTAAACTATTAAAATCCATAACCGAACAAAAAGAAGAGCTAAATTTTAAATTAATACAAGAGCAAAAAAAATTATTAGAAAAGTTGAGGCAAGATTTAGCAGAAGGGAAAATCTATGTTTGTGCTGATTCTCGTAAGACGCTGCCAATTATTGAAAGAATAAAAAAAATACCAATAGAAACTTTAAATTCTTATCCTGATATTAAAGAAAACATTGTTAAACTTATTGTTAAATGGTTCAACCCGGTAAACCCAGCAATATCTAAGCAATTAGCAAAATGTGGATTAGTGGAGCCAGAGGATTATAAAATTCCATTGATACAAAAAATAGGAAAAGAACTCAAAAAAGAATTTCAAAGGTTTGGTTCTAATGGCAATATTAAAACTATTGGAGAATTGGTTGAAGATTTCAGAAGAAAGTATTCTCTTAAGGAGAAAGATTTATTGGAAAACGCAGATATTCAAAATATTGTAGTGGGATTTTTAAACAAAATGATGGATGGAGTTGGGAATAGTGCTGACATTGCTTATGTTATAGATAATATAAAAAGATTTAAAATACAAACAGAAAATTTGCCAGAAATGGACTCTGTGTTGGTTAAAAAAATTACACAAGATGGCTTGATAAAAATTATTAAATGTTTGGGTGATGAGGACATTGCAAAAACATTGCCTCTTACTTTCATTGCGGCTCGTGAAGCAATTCTCACGAAGCTTGAAACCAATTTAAAGGAAGGAAATATCACAAGTTTAGAAATTTTTTTACAGGAATTTAATTCTTTAGAGGAACCATTACTTATTTCAAAATTTATAAACAATTCAAAAATACAAGAAGCAGCCAAAAGGGAAATGCTGAATCAACTTATGATATTAAACAGAGATAATGCAGAATGGATTAAAGAAAATTTTTTACCAAATTTAGATATTAAAAAATTTATAATAAACGAATGTCTTTCTTATACTAGCGGTAGACAATGGAATAAGGTTGTTATGATAAAGCAACATTTCCCAGAATGTCAGCCACTTTACCAAGAATTCATAGAAGAACAAAAAGAAATTGCTCAAGATATAAATTTATCTGACGCTGAACGGAAAAATGCTTTTGAGGTGTTGGCAGGATTGGCGGAAAACGGTGAAAGTTCTATTACTGATGAATTTGTTGAGATTATCAGAAAGAGGGGAAAAGAAAAAGGACAGAGCGAGCAAGCTGAAATATCAGAATCTGGATTTGATAATATTCAAGATGGTGCGTTTAATACTTTGCTAAGAATTGACAATCCCGATTCAAATGACGCACTTTTTAGTTTGTTGGATAATGAAAGCATAAAAGTGGATGTAAAACTTGCTGCAATAAACAAGCTAACCGACAAAGATAGAAATTTTTTAACCGATGAAAGCAGACAAGCTTTAAAAAAATGGCTGTCTTCAAAATCTTTGGAAGAAACGGATTGGCAGGATTTGAGATTTATTAAAGCTATTCAAAATGATATTCCCAGCACGGAATTAAAGGGAAAATCCGAATTATTTATTACCTCAGTTTTAACAAATCTAAGCGGACAAGAAAAAAGCATCAATCAAATTTGGCAGGAAAATTATTCTAATATTCCCGAAAATGTTTTTTTTCAACTCTTGGTTTTTGCAAATGATGATGAAGAAGTAATGAATAAGTTTCAAGTTCTTTATTCATCAATTAAAAAGGAAGGAACGAAAAAAGAAAACTTGCTTTATGGGATTGTAAATACTTTAGACGGTAATCCAAGAATTTTAGGACTGCTTGTTGACAAATTAAAAGAAGTTGATTTTTCCGGCAAAAAGGATGCTGATCATTTGTCCGAAATATTTAGAAATACAGCTTTTTTGGATAAAATTGATGAAATAATAAGTCATACGGAAAATTATAATGTTGAACAAGATGATGTTTTAAATTCTGAAATTGAAGAAATATTTTCCAGAAAAGTAAATGATTTGGAAGAGTTAAAAAGAATATCAGAAGAAGTTATAGAAGTCATAATAGAAAAAAATCAAAAAAATATACCCACAAAAGAGTATCCGGTTTTGGAACGCATTGTAAACGCAAAATATAGCGAAAGATTGTTGCGCAAATTTCCTGAGTTAGACAGTCTATCAAAAGAAAACATAAAGTCTCTTTTTGAATGGAAAAACGAAATAATGAAACAGAATCCGGACATTGATCCGAATTCTTCTCAGTTCAGAGAATTAATGCAAGAGAAAATTAAAACATACAAAAATAATCCGGAAACAATAGAAGCTATTAAGGAAAAAGGGATTGATTCTGATAAATGGCTAAACTATGTAGAGGAAGATTATTTTATTTTGGAAGAAGGAAAGAATTTGGATTTTTCTAAAATTATTGAAACGCCATTAAATAGAATTAATACTTCCGTATTTAATTATATGGATAATATTAAAGAATCAATAAAAGAATTTGAAAAAGAATTGAAAGAAAAAAGTGTTAATTCAGATAAATATAATAGCAATATAGAAAAAATCGAAAATCTTAAAAGGGAAATTGAAAAATCAGAGAAAGAAGGAAACACAGAAAAAGTTCAAGGAATGAAAAAAGGTCTTGAAGCGCAAGAACAGAAATTAAAGAAATTAAAAGATACTCAAATTTCTTCCTTTGAAAAAATACAATTAAAAATTGATTCCTTAACAAAAACTCAAAACGAAATTAAAGAATTAAATAATGATTTAATAAAGCTAGAAAAAGAATCAAAGGAAGAATATTCAAATGAAATTAAGAACAAACTATCTAAAATTAAAGAGAGTTTAAAAAAGAAGTTTTTTAATTTTAAGAATGGATTAGACAATTTTAAAGATCAAGAGTTGAAAGATATTCTTTCCGGAGCGCTGGGAGATAATAGAGCTGATTCTATTGTTCAAGAAGTAGAAGAAACGCTTGGTGATGAGTTTAATCACATAAAAACAGATACTAGCGATTTGGAAAAATTGTTTTCAGAAAAGCAAAAACAGGATAAATTTGAAAGCACGGAAATGAATATTAATGTTTGGTATAAAAATCCGGATATTGATTTATACCAAGGAAATTATTCGCCTTGTTGCATTTCAATAGAATCAGGAAATGCTGGGAATTCTTATGAATCAACTATTTCTGATTATTTAACAGAATCCTCAATACAGATTGTAAATATCGTAGACAAAAAAAGAGAAATTCCAATCGTAGCTGCTTGGTGCTGGCTTGGAAAAGATAAAAACGGTAAAGCCTATTTTATCGTAGACAACATAGAAGCTAATACGGATTATACGAATAAATATCCTAAATTGCTGAGTGAAAAATTAGATAATTATATTGAAAAATATGCTAAGGATATTGGATTTAAAAAAGAAGATATATTTGTGGGAATTGATAATAACGATCTAAAATCAAGATTTAATAAAGTTGATGAAAACTTCACTAAAATCGGAAATGATAACAGATGTTACGGATATTATTTGGAAGCTGAAAATTATTTTGAAGACGAAGAATACTAAATTTGTTGCTACAAAAAACAATTTTTTTTCAATGACCGTCAGAGAAGAATTATGAATCAAAATTTACAATCAACTCACATACTCAAATAGATTTTAAAACTTTAATCATTTTATATCACTATGGAAAACAAAAATAACAAAACAATACATATAGAAGTTGACGAAGAAATTGTTTCAATTGTCAACAAACTTAAGCAGTGTGAAAAAGAAGAGATTACACTATTGGTTCCTTCTAACGCGTTGCTTTTGCAAAGCGTGGTAAATTTAAAAATTCTTAAAAAAAAGGCAGGTGAAATGAGAAAAAACATTTCAATTATTACAACTGATAAAAATGATAAAATTGATGAAAATAATGAAAGCAGTGAAAGCAGTGAAAGCAAACAGAAACCGGATGCAAAAAGTGAAGCGGTGGATAGTATGCCAAGTTCTATTGATAGTATGGTTGCTGACAGTGAACAGGTGGGAAAAAAGAAAGTTAAGATATTTGATATAGTAAAGAAAACAGATGAAGGGTATGATTCGCCGGAGTCTTCTGCTGAGAGACTCCAGCAAAGCGGTGACAATAATGGAAACAATAATAAGAAAGAGAAGGTTGTTGCGAAAGATGAAGATGATAATGAGAGCGATTTGGATATAACAGATCACGAGATAGAGAAAAAGGAAATAAAGAAAAATAAACCGAATGAAGAACAGTCCGGCGAACAAAATAATATTGAAATAAATAAAAGTGAATTTGTCGATGTTTCGGAATTGCAGAAAAAAGTTAGTTCTAAAAAGACAAAAAAGCGGACAACAATTCTTCCTTCAATAAGTTCAAAAGTTTTCGCAGCATTTATATTTATTTGTTTTGCGATAACAGCCTTGATAACATTTTTTGTTTTTCAAAAAGTTAACATAATTGTTGCCTTAGAGGCGCAGAAAGCGGATTACAATTTTGAATTTGTCACTGATAAATCCATTGATGAAATTGACGCGGTTTATAATAAAATTCCGGCAGAGAGGATAGAAGTTGTCAATGAAAAAACAGAGTCATATTCCGCTACTGGCAAAAAGAGGATGACAGAAAAAGCAAGAGGAGAAATTACGGTTTATAATGAATATTCATCAAGCCCGCAAAAAATTGTCAAGAATACAAGGTTTCTGTCAAAAGACGGAAAACTTTTTAAAATTGCCGAGTCGATAACTATCCCCGGTTTTTCAAGGGTTGAGGGAAAAGACGTTCCGGGAGAGGTTGTGGCAACGGTTTATGCGGATCTTCCCGGTGAAGAATATAATATAGGCGCATCCTCGTTTACTCTGCCGGGGCTTCAGGGTCATCCCAAATATTCAAGTGTTTACGCAAGATCATCGCAGGCAATGTCAGGGGGAATTGACAAAGATGTTCTATATTTTTCAGAGAGTGACTATATAACCGCTAAAGATAAACTGGTAAAAATTGCGGAAGAAGAAAGTGAACAAGATTTTCTAAGTAAGATTTCTGATCAGGTTATCTTACTTGAAAATACGAAAGAAAAGGGCAATATTGAAGTGAAGACAAACATAAAAGTAGGTGATGTTGCTAACGATTTTGAAATGACCGTTTCAATGAAAACAAGCGCGTTATTTATAAACAAAGACGATCTTGACAATCTGATCAGCGCGAAAATTAATTCCGAACTTGGAAAAAATATGGAGCTTGTTGAGGGAAGTAGAAATTATGAAATTAAAGAAATAATTAAAGATGAAAATGGGAATATTACGATACCTGTTTATGTAACACAGAATTTAATTGCAAAAATTGATGTAGATAAAATTAAAGAGGAAATAGCGGGTAAAGATGAATCGGAGCTGAATAATTATTTTAATAATATGAGAGAAATTAAGTCAGCCACTATTGAATTTTGGCCCGATTGGGTGAAAAGCGCTCCGTCATCTTATGATAAAATAGATATAAAGTTTGAGGAATAAATAATGTTTGCGCCGGTAAAACTTGATTAAAATGTAAAACTGTTCTAGATTAAGGGTACGAGTAAAAATAACATCCACAAGTTCGCAATATTTATGCCAGATTGGTTTGAAAAAAATTGAAAGATATTATCTATATCTTGAGAGTTTTTTCAAGTCAAGATGGCGTGAAGATAAGATGAAATTGTGGAGGTTATTTTTGCTTACACTCTTAAGCACGGCCTGGTGACCGAGTGGTTAGGTAGCGGTCTGCAAAACCGCGTACGCCGGTTCAAATCCGACCCAGGCCTCAAAGTCATTTAAACATTTTAACATGCTAACATTTAAACAAACTTCTTAAACTTCAATATGTTAAAATGCTTAAATGAGTTCAGCCGGGATGGCGGAATTGGTAGACGCGATGGACTTAAAATCCATTGAACTTATACTTCATGAGGGTTCGAGTCCCTCTCCCGGCACAGTGATTAACATATAACACATAACACATAACCTATAACCTATAACCTATAACAAAAATGTCATAGGTTATGTGTTATTAGTTATTGGTTGAAAATGCGTAAAGTTATTTTTTTTACAATATCTCTCTTTATCGGATTATTACTGTTTGTGGTCGCAATGCAGCAGGCAGGTGTTAGTGATGTCTTGAAAGCTGTTTCTCTTTTCCCGCCGTTAATGATATTTTTTGTTTTTCTAATAAATTCTATCGCTA
>Ga0164318_10003658_pt1 | contig 14625 bp, 16 predicted proteins | sample GuaBasSedimGuay9_FD_113734 | JGI IMG/M metagenome (GOLD analysis project Ga0164318, IMG submission 113734) | Subseafloor sediment microbial communities from Guaymas Basin, Gulf of California, Mexico - Guay9, Core 4571-4, 0-3 cm | ecosystem: Environmental > Aquatic > Marine > Hydrothermal vents...
TGAGATTTACCTTTATAATCCCATTCGTAACCACATTTTTTACACTTAAGTTTCATCTTATCACCTTATTTATTTATATATTTACTTATATATAAAGTTATGCCTTGATAACGCCGTTATGCCACATTTTCAAATAATGGTTTTATCACTATTTCTGCATATACATCAATTCCGTGTTCATTAATATAGGTACAGTTTAAATTTTCCCATACATTACCATTCGGAAGCGTGAGATTGTAAATTCCTGTTCTGTTTTCGCAAAAATTTGAAGCATATTCTGTGATAAATTTCATTTCATCTAAAATAACATACCCCATAAAACACATAATTGTTGCTACCATAATCGTGTAGTAGAGGAAAAAATAATCGATTTTCATTATATCGCCTCCTTACACCTTCTTTAAATATCCAGGTCTCGGCTCGAATACGAGACCATCATGGCGGAGTTTTTCTATTAAATCTTCAAAGTCGAGGGGGTCGATGCCTTCGGCTTTGGCTTTCTCCTCGGCTTCGAAGTATGAGATGGGTTTGGGGTTGTCAAGGATTTTGAGGATTTTGTTTGTCATAGTGTCAAGGTTGTCAAAGGTTTTCGTTACATTACTACTACTACTACTACTACTACTACTACTACTACTAATGTAGTTAAAAACCTTGACATCTTTGACATTTATGTCTTTTTTACCTTTATTTCCTGTGGAATTTTCATCTTTGAATCTAATTCCAACCCAACACATTTTCCTGTCTCCATCCACTGTTTTTCTTTCTGTTCTTACCCTATGTAGAATTACTGGCAATTTCTTACCTATAGATTCTTTGCTTATTTTGGGTATATCAAGTTCTTCACAAAATTCATTTACCTTCTCAAATAATACTTCTTTCACAATATATGAATCTGGTTCATATTCCACATACCTATCAATGAAGGCTCTCAATGGATCGGTTAACGTTATCCACTCGGCCTTTACATCTTCCGTGGTTTTTGTCGTTGTGAACCCGTTTTGCTTAAAAATTCTTTCAAGACCTTCTAGGGCCCAGTTAAACAACCCAGAAAGCTCCTCTTCCGTTGTAATTTCTTCTAAAATATTTGGATTGTCATTTGGCCCATCAAAATAGTTATTAAATTTTATCAATATCCATCTCCTAAAAAATGCCTCCGTGGAGTCATCGGTCTTTGGCAATTCATTACAGGAAAATATCAGTTTGGCATAATTCACGAATTCAAAACCGCTTTTGAATTTCAAATCGGCCCAAACCCTTCCCTTACCAGTCAATATCTTGAAATTCCCCGTTCCCGTTAGCTTCGTGTTTGGGATGTCGTCATAAATGTTGGCCAGTTTCCCATAAAGTTTGGCCTTTGAGAACCGATTGTAAAGCAAATCTTGTAAAGAGACGTTTACAACGTTATCTTCCCCCAAAAAACGAACCAAAAGATTTAAAAACGTTGTTTTGCCATTTTTGCCCGAACCATATAGCATAAATGCCTTATTATATGGGTAATCACGAATTAAACAGTATCCAAACAACTCCTGAGCCACCGCAACCTGGTCTTCACCAACAACTTCTTTGATAAATTCCTTGATTTTTGGGCAATTGGCTTCTGGTTTGTATTCAATCGGCAACTGCGTGGTTGAAATTATCTCAGGAGAAAACGGATAAAATTCCTTTTTGTAAATATCAAAAATTCCATTTTTCAAATGAATCAGGTTTCTGTTTTTTTCAAATTCTTCTCTTTCCACGTATGTTAATGATCTGATGGTGTCAATTACCTCATCTTTTAGAAACCGTGTTGATTTTTCACCAAGAAGATTTTGAACAGTCTTTTTAATTAAAACTTCCCCTCCTTTATGATAAATTCCATCATTGTAATAGAAAACTTGTTCCGTGTCTTTTGGAGTAATTATTTTATGTAAATTGAGAATGTAATTAGCAATTTTCAATGGGATGGGTCTCCCTTTTTCATCATAGAAATCTTCTTCAGGTATAATTCCAATTTCTATCAATTTTTTTTCAAGTTCTTCATCAGATAAATTTTTCACTTTCTCCCATAATTTATCTATAATATCATTCATCGGTCAACACCTTTCTTAAAATTAGTTTCCCTTAAATGTATCTGAGAAATCTCTTCATAAGAAATAGCGTTTGGACCAAAATCAGGATGAACAAGAAGAAGTGAATTTTCACCAACAGTTTCAATGATACCAACTAAAGTTTTATTATTTTCTAATTTTACAACAACTTCTTTTTTTAGAAATAACTTCGCTATGTCTCTTTCTATCATATCCAATCACATCGTATCTATTTCTTGGATTCCACTATTTAAAAAAATTTATATACTACTCTATACTATTCCAAAGGTCTCCCGCAATTTGAACAAAACTTCGGCGTACCAAGAAACGGATTATGCCAGTTCGGATCCTGGCACCAAGCACACCATTTCGTGACGTATTTAACCATTTTCTTCACCCAAATTTTACAAAATACCCCTACCCAAAAGTTCCATTGCTCAGTTGGGAGTTCGAGAATATATTTTTTCATAGGAACTCAGAGTTTCTCACAACCTTTATGGGTCCATTGCATTTCTCAACAAATTCTCTCAAAGTCATATTTCAACCTCCGTCATTCGATGCCCCCACACACCAGTTGGCAGCCGCACTCATCGGCTCTGGGGGTTCTCGAAAAGGTTGGATGTTCGGGGGTCATTGGTGAAAAAATCCCCCAACTCCGAGAACTTTCCCCTCCGGCCAATCCAGTTTCGGAATATTGCCCCCCGAAGGGGGGTTCATTGCTTCTTCCTTGATTGAGCACAGGAGAAGCCTCTACAGTAAGGAAAGCCATAGCTCAGAACACCCCCATATTCTGAGAAATAGATGGCTTTCCCTTTTCCGCTGAATTGGCTTTTTCAAGGCCCAACTTTATTAATTCCACAACCGCTTCGTTGTTTGTCCTAAACTCATGCTCTATTTTAAACTTTTTTACTTCTTTCCACTCTTCATCCGTCATTTTGAGCATGAGTTTTGTTGGCATTTTATCACTATAAACAATTATAAACATTTATTTATAAACATTTGTATGCTATAGTATATAATTATGTTTCACCACCATTTTTCATAAATTTTACAATATCTTTCTGCATTTTTGTGATCCTATCCTGCAAATCCCTCATTTCATCATAAACACTTTCTATTCTTTTTAACATGGGAACCGGCTCAAAGTTTTTTCCATTTTCAAAACCGCAGACAACCTTTTGATTCTCTTCACCAAGATAGTAGAAACATGCACGGCATTTTTTTAAAGAAACCCACTTGTTCAGTTTTGGACAGAAAACCCTACGCTCACGGATGTAACCAACACCAATATCAATTTTTTTCATGTGAGTCAATAAAATATTCTATAAACTAATATAAATAATTAATTACATTTGTTTATGTTTAATGCAACTTTTTAAAAAAATATCTTGCATCCCTTTGTGCAATTTCTTTCGTTCGTTTATCTTTTGTTACGTTTGCCAAAGCTTGTAATGCTCTTCCGGCCGACAATCTTCTTCTTTCTAAACTCCAATTTTTCGGTCTCGATGCCAAAGCCCTTCTCCTTCGGACATCTGGCGGCAAACCTTTGGACCATCCCCCAAGTGTGTATGGCGGCTTACTCATAACAGCTTTTTTAAACCATTTTCTCTTCATAATTTCACCTCTTTCTTAAAATTTTATTTATCTGTTTTTCCTTTTCACTTATTTTCAATTTCAAATGATAAAAAGAACGTTGTATCAAAACGTTTGGAATGTTAACCTCTTCTACCATATCCTCTGGAACTTTCATTTCTTTCCCATCCTTGAATTTCAGTTTTATAATGTTTTTCCCCATATTCTCACCCTTTAATTGTTTTATACAGATAGTATCCAGTCACCAGAGCCAAAACAAAACCGAACCATTGCATACCAAGTTTTGAATAGCTGTAAGTTACCATTCCTGGAATTTCAGAAACAATTACAAAGTATATTGCTGCCACGGCTCCAGCAAAAGCCATATTCTCATATTTAATCTGCAAGACACTAAAGAGTATGAAACCAACCATCCAGAAAAACAAACCGAATGGAAAATACGTGTTCATAAAATATGTGTAAAACTCAAAGAATTGTCCACCAATCAAATAATTCCATAGTGTATCGATAACTGGATTCATTTTCAACCACCAAGTGTGTCTACTCTATTCGCATATATTTCGAGCAATGCTAAAAGATATATGAAAAATGCAACTGAGTTTAAAATTGCTATTAAATAATCTATGAAAGCTTTAAAACCAACATCATTATTATACCAAGGTAAAACATATTGTTTTATCCAACCCCACATTAAAACATTTCTGATCCAATTAATTGGATCAGAAATTGTGCCTGCTCTTTCAATATCAGATGTGTATGATGTCGTATTTCTTGTTATTTTGACATCTGTAATTTTATTTTCATAATATAAATCTCCAAACAAACCTGATACTACTATAAACCCCATCCCTATTTGTATGCACATAACAGCCAATGCAATCTGTGCCGCTCTCACAAACTCTCACCTTCTTTCATTTTTGCTAAAATCCCAAGTATTAGCAAGAATCCAACCAATCCGAATAACACATAGTTGCTTGGCAACCATCCAATGCCCCACAAGACTAAAACCATAATCATAAATATGATTGAACTTCCAACTATGGATTTTTTCGCACCAACACCAGCAACTCCAAGCAATAAGAACAAACTGAAAAGATTGTATATGTAACTTGCTGCTCCCAAGTCAAATAGAGTTGTTGTACCGACAATCATTGAATAAGTTACTGGGGAATTGCCAAATGTCTGGTGATGTACTATAAATGAAACAGTAAAGCTTTGGTTTTGATAATCTGTTATGTTGTGCTGGACATTTACCGTGTTTGCATAATAAGTTGTGTTGTCGAAAACAGTTCCATTTTCGTGGTATATCACAACCGTCACGTTATCAGTTTGATTGGTGGAATCCTGGTATTGAACATATAGTGTCGTTCTATTGTCATTGGTATATGCGTTCATCAATATGTTATCTGAAATTAATTGAGTGTTGGGTTGTAGTTGAATCTCCACGTCACCGAGTGTTTTTTCTCCTGGTGCAACCACAGTTATTCTTCCAAATTCAACATAACCATTTGTAGAATCATACGTTTTGAGCCAGTAATCTGCATCTTCCCTTAAATATGCTGAAAACGAATGGTCGGAATCAAAATACCCTTCAGATATTGTTATTGATGTCCCATTTTCCGCTGGCTTGTAAATTATCAGTTTTGAATCATAATAATCAATATCAATCATTGAAAAATCTATTCTATCCACAGCGTGTTCCCAAGCATCCACCAGATAAAAGTTCAAAGCGGTTGTGTTTGCTGCAGATGGAAGATATAATTGCCTCGAATAATATGAATCTGCAGTATATTTAACCTGGACAACCGCTTTGTCCAGATTTTGTATAGTTGCAACTGGGAATTTTGTATCCCCATCTTGAATCTCTATGTAGTTTTCCCCATTTTCACATGATATTATTAAGGCAACCGTTGAATTTGGTGGATACATTTTATTTCTGGTTAATTCGTCATAAAGCGTGAAGAGGGTATATATAGATTCTTGAGTGTAGTTTCCTATGGTTGTGATGTTTGATGTTATTGGATGTTCTGTTTTATTACCTGTAACATAATAGTTCCCAAATTCTACTTTAAAGGAAGAAAGCCCTGTGTTGTTAACAACAATATAATAATTTCCATCTGTTATGTTTCTCCACACACTTGTAACATTGTCAACCTTTACATCTGCCAAATCTTTTCTTACAAAACCATTGTTAACTATGGTTGTAAAGTCTAAAGTCGTTATATTGCTTGTGGTTGTTATATTTTTGTAAAATGCATAAGTGTCCGTGCTTGTGCATACAACCGATTCGACAACTCTTAAAGTGTTTGATGCACTTGATGGTGTAAAATTCGCTGAATCGGATATACTACATTCCACATCATATTCTCCTATTGTTGGTTGAAAACTATACGGATTTGAAACTATTACATCATCTACTTTTAAAGTCGGTGTTCCAGCTTCTGATCTTGCTGTACAGCTTATGGTGGCTGTTTGTCCAAATGTCATTGTCCAACCAGGAGATGCTGATAAACTAAGCTGTGAATCTGCTTTATTAACTGTTACTGTGTCATTTGTGGATGCTGAAGTATAGTTTTCAGTTTCCGTCACATTACATTTGTAAAAATAACTTCCAGCACCCAAAAGAACGGGTGTGTTATTTTCATCAGTCACGTTTGTTCCATTTCTCCAAAGAGTTGCTGTCGTTTCTGGATTGGTGCAAGAGCATGTGACTGTTAAATTTGTTAAATAGGTTATGGTCTTACTTGGAGAAAATGAAAGGGAACATAATGAAACATTTTTTGTTATTTCATACCAAAAAGTATCTGTACTTGTGGAAATCCCATCATACGCTTCCCAAGTTATGTTCCACATTCCAGCCCCAAGCGTTGGCGTGGTTACGGAATACTTGTATGGTGTCGTGTTTGTCCCTGTGGCATTGATTTGCGTTCCGTTGTAATAAAGGTAAACATATAAGTAATCACCTTCAGGGTCAGTTATGTTTGCCTCGAAAGTGGGCGTTACTGGATATTGCGTGGAATTTGCTGGTGAGTATTGCGTTACGCCAACATAAGAAATCGTTGGTGGTAAATTACCACTTTCTTCAGAACCAAAAGTCAATAAATTATCTCGTTCAGATTCGTAACTTGCTTTCAGCCATGCAGAGCTTCTTGCTATACTTGAAATTCTCACTTCGTCTATTATTCCTTCAAAATATCTTGTTGAACTTCCTGGATTGTAGTTATCTCTGCCAATAGCCATGTCCGTTCCTGTACCATACTCAATGTTTCCTGTTACTGCAACAGAATCATCTTCAGCTCCATCAACATAAAACCTCATGTTCGAGCCGTCGTAAGTGCCCACGACATAGTGCCACTCGTTTAGCGACAAAGTTACGCCACCAGCATCATACCATGAACCACCTATATATGCCCAGAATTTCGTTGACGAACCTTCTATCGCATAACCTAAATTTCCAGGGTCGTTTTTTACAATAACTGCTGATGAACTAAGTGTATTTGGTATGTAAACAACTGCCTCTATTGTTATTGCCGATGTTGGTTTAAGCGTTGAATCTTCGGGTATATTGATGTAATCGTCAGTCCCATCAAAGTCATCTGCACCATCGCTTAACCCTGTTGCATCCGAAACGCCGCCATGCGGCGTTCCGTCGTTGCTGTTGCTCGTAGAATCTTCTCTCGTATTCGTTTCTGTTTCACTTAAATGCCAAATACCCGCATAATTCGAATCCCAAACTCCAGACGGATTTTGCCCATCTGTTGCAGATGGATTGCCATAGTAAATCCAGAATTTGGTGTCAGATGAAGAGGAGACAGAAGGTATTTTAACCCAAACATAACTATTTCCGCTTTCATTCCACAGTTCAATTTCATAATCCAGCTCGGTTGTGTTGTCCCACGCCACGAACCTTATGTCTTGCCCAGAATCTTGCGTTTTGGAATAATCAATATTAGATGAATTTAGTTTAACCAAAACTGGAAAGTCCGTCAAGTCAGAGTCAACTTTGCTCGAATCGATTGTTATCGGCTTTCTGTACTGCCAGCTCGTGTTCCACCATGGGTCCAAGTAATACAAATGCCCATTTTGAATGGCTTGGTGCAAACTCTCCGAGCTTGGCTTGAACGCAACCCAGTATTTTCCAGAAGATGGCTCAAGCGAAACGGGAACTTTCACATAAGCCCTCATAGTGTATTGGACATTTTTTTGTATGGGAATGTTTGTCACATAATACCACTTATTCATATCCCCATAATTGTAATCTATATCTGAAAACCTGTCGCTTATGTCGAGCCAGTTCACAGTTTTAGTGTGTTCTTGATGCCACGTTATTTTGTAATCATTGTTACCCAAATTCTCATAAGAATCAAAACAGACCACGGCAGTTGTGGTGTTCCAAACAGTTTTATTCGTTTGATTGTCAAAATCGCTTATTTGCGTGTAAGTGATTAATTTTTTGTATGTGTTATAGTCATAACCATATTTGCATGGTTCGGTTGTATCTGAATATCCGCTCACATTGTAAAATATTCTGGAATGAGTTGTTTCCCAAGACACATTGTGCGGATGATACAATTCGGCTTTCTTTGGTCTTACTTCTGTGGTGTTGAACCCCCAGACCATATCAATGTCTCCCGTGTAAACTTTTGATGTGAAATTAAGATATATCCATCCAGAGCTGTGGAGCGTATGTGGTTCTACTGAAATATAGACATTTGGGTCATCCACATAAACACGGTTGCCATCTATAATCCATGTTGGTTGCGAAAAAGCCCATTGTACACCGAAAACTAAAAATAAAACCAGAATCCCAACTAAGATAAATCTGATTTTACCCATACAATCCCCTCATTCTTTTGTATTCAACGGCTTTTTTATAAATCCAAATGAGTATCACAATAGTCAAAAAGAAAAATGAATAGTAAAAGACATTTCCACCCAGCTGATATTTTTCGTTTATTGATGTCGTATTCACCGATTCACTCATAAAAGTCGATGGAGTTAATGATGTGAAAATATCTGATGTTGTGAAAATAATGTAACCTGTTATAGTGAAAATAATCATTAAGAAAAGTATTGTTCCAACACCTAAAAACGTGTTATATATCATTGCATACCACCAACAGTCGTTTCTTCCCTACTATAGAGAAGTTTTACTATAATCCATAAAAATGGTATGGCTATTATGATCACGAAAAACAAAAACAAACCCAAATCCAGTTTGTTCAACATATCTGGTATTCCTGGTATTGATGTGCTATTTTCTGTTAAATGGGAAATCATTGGATGAACATTACCACTTACCATAAATGTTGATATGAAATAAATTATTATAATCACAGTTAAAAGAATCAAGAAACCGAGACCTATCCTAAAAACGTCATCCCTTTGTTCTCCATATCCGTAAGGGTTGTATTGCAATATCATAGCAAATCCTCCACAGATGCTATTGCGTGCCTTATAGATTTTATACTCGATTTTGATTTTTTCGATTTTCCACCCAATTTAAAACCAAATGGTGGTATGATTGGAATTATTGGAACATTGGGGACTATATTTTCTATTTCTGGAACTTCTGGAATAGGTGTTGGTGGAGTTCCAATCTTTGTTGTGGTTTTCGTTGGCGTTGTTGGTGTGGTTTCTTGTGTTATTTTAGTTTTTGTTGCAGTTGTTGTTTCAGAAACTACTGATGTAACTGTTTTTTCTGCAGAAGACATTATTTGTGAAATGGAAGGAATTGAAAACATTGGAATCGGTTTTGTCTTTCTTTTTGTTTTTATTCTTTCTTTTGGCTTTACTTCTAAAATGCTTTGTTCAATTGCTTTATCAATTTGTTTCATATTTGGAACAAAAATTGGAAACATTTTTGCTTGTGGTCTCATTCTCATAGACAATCCAAGTGTTTGTAATGTTTTCATAGCGTTTAATTGAGTAAAAACATTCTTCATAAAAGCATTGATATTTTGTTCCTGTTTTTCCAATAGGGATGTTGGTTTAGGTGAGGTTACCTTTCCACCACCAACCAATGGTTTACCACTTGGTTTGGTTTTCGGACCCATAGATTTTGAAATACTTTTTATTGCGTTGGATACCGATTTGTCCAAAATCCTTTCATTAAGTTCGTATGAGAATGGTTCTCCTTTGTGCCTCATTAAACCTTTCAAATGTATTTTTTTCGGGGTCAAAGTTCCAGCTTCTTGATATTTTGTTTCACCAACAATTTTCCCATAACGCTTAAAAACTATTTTATCAGCTTCTATTTTCTTTCCGATTGTGTCATAAATCGTTTTCATTCCACGTTTTACGTGAACATTTCCATATTCATCAATAGAAACCATTTTTCTTGGACCATAGTAAGCACTTTTTTCTATACCACCTTGAATATGCTCAAAGAATTTTATATGGCTTTGAGAAACCCTTTTCAAACTTTTGGGGAAAGTGAACTTTCCTATTTTCTGTCTTGGTGTGTAAACATACCATTCTGATTTTGTCAAACCCTTTGGCGTTGTTATATCCTTTCTTATTAACCAAGATTTTACTTTCACAACCCGACCTTCTGAGTTTTCCATAAATGTTTCTATCTTTTTGTATTTTACTGCTCCCTCAATTTCTTTAAATTCTGGATGTTTAATCTTTTCTATTTTCACGGATTTCATTTCAGCGTGTTTCGGTTTGAACTGCATTTTTTTAACTTTCCCTTTTAAGGCAACTTCTGCCGATTTTGCCCCAGCGTAAGCAGAAAACCATATAGATGCCAATCTCGCTGCCCTTGCAACAGCACTTTCATAATCTCCTGTAATGTAATCCGTGTAAGTTTGTATTGCTTCGGGTGCTGAAAGACCAACACCCGCAGCTATTGGTGCGTATTTCAAACCTTTTGAAATAATGGGGTGTGCCGAAGTAAACCTTTCAATTTGTGGAGCATATCTTAATCCAACCGCTCCACCAACACGTGACAAAGCTGAACTTATGCCATAAGTAACGGTAAATGTTCCTATAGGACCTTCCACAAATCCCATCGCCTTTTCAACTGTCCCCTTTTCACGTGCTTTCATGCCAGTAACTATAAACCTTTTCTCACCTTCTGTGGCAGGTTCTAAAGGATTCATAACAATATGAGCAAAGTTTTTCCATGCTTCCAAACCACCAAAAAGCTGTCCCTCTTCCTTTACTAATATCTGTTCCCACGGTTCTAATTTTTCATATTCCTTTATGTATTCCTCTGGCTTTTTTTCAGGAGCTTTCTTAAGAATAAACTCTTTCTTTTCACCTTCTTTAATATCCAAAGTTTGAGACATAATGGAAGACATTGTTTCGGGTGTCATATTCTTTGGCCCGAGAATCAGAATCTTTCCATTCTTTTTTTGAACAGTTATTTTTCCAAGATAACCCTTGTATATTTTTGGAAGTTCTTTAACTTGAGTTTTGAGAGAAGATATGCCTTCGGAATATTCCCCTCTCGCTTTTTGCAATTCTTCCTTTACTTTGGAAAGGTTTTGCTGTTCCTGTTCCAAACGCTGCAACACTTCCTCACGTGTTAAAACTTCGTTTCCGAATTTCCATTTTGTCCCTTCTGGGGAAGATGCAATTTGTTTCTTCATTTTTGATAACTGTGAATTTATTGCAATTAGTTGTTTTAACCTCAAATCGACTTTTGTTTTTTCACGACCGAAAATGTAAGCTTGGTTTATTTTTTCAACCCCAGCTTTGGCAACCAAATATGATTCTGATGGCTTTCCTTCTAATCCAGCAGGTTTTGATGTAATAGATGGAAGTTCTCCTTCGGGTGTGAGAACCTTAGAAACAGTTTGAACGGTTGATGGTTTTTCGGCCCATGCTTGAGTGTATTCTTTGGCCATCTGTGCATATCTTTTCTCGGTCTGTTCTGCAATTTTATGTTTACCCCTCGCCTTCCAATATTTATAAACCTTTGTAGCCGCTTTCTTTTCTTCCTTTAATCTTTTTTTCTCAAGCTTTTCGTGATATTTTGCATGTTCAAGATAATATTTTTTCTTTTTTGGATTTTTCTCCTTTGCGGCCTTTTCCTTATAATATTTTGACCACGGAATACCCATAAAAAAACCTCAAAAGACCTTCACCCCCGCAGGTCTGGCCTAAATATATAGCGAATAAACTGGCTTATATGCTTCCTGATACTTCTGGTCCACCACGTGAAGTGAAAGACCTCAACACGGCAATTGCGACGCCGAGAGCCACAACGATTATGACGAGTATCAACACGTCATATATCGTGCCTGTGTTTGTAGTAAGGTTGGTGTATATGCTGTAAAAGTCGCTGGTGTTGTTTATTGCGGCTATTTCGGCCACCTTCGCTATCATGTTTGCATAGTGGCTTCAGTAAGTCCCAAAGTCCACAAATACGCCAATGAATAGCGAAACGATGGCCACGACAACGCCCAAAGCCAAGCCGCTCAAACTTCCTTTTCTTGCTTGTCTCATACTCTCCAGTTTATTCTTAAATGTTTGGAGAGACATATTTAAAAAAACCAAAAAGTAATATAAAAACTTTATGTGTTACCAAGAAACTTAAGTTTATCATGAAACTTCTCAAATTGGGAAGAAGTAAGACCTAATTTTAAGGCCTTGAGTCTTATATCATCAAAATTTTCAGGTTTTTTCTTTGGATAACATGTAAGGACTTCAGTATCGGAAAAATTTTTCTTTAATTTGGTTTTTTCCTTTAAATCTGTTAAAACTGTTAAATCCGTAGGTTTGAGTATGGTTTTGATTGAATTTTCATGTTTAGGTATATCAAGACCCACAGAATTAACAGAATTAACGGTTTTAACGGTTTTAATGCTTTTAACAGTTTTAAATTTTTTCTCCAATAATTCTTCTAATGTTGGGAATTTAAAATCAAATATAAGGGAAAGTTTATAACCAATGGTTTTGTAACTACGTTCTCTCTCATCTATTCTTGTAATCCGTTCTTGAATTAAAAAACCATCATCTGCCAACTCTCTCAATCTTTTATAAAGAGTTGGTTTTGAACAAAATGTAATCTTAGCATCAATTTCAGAAACTTCATGGAATTCACCTTCTCCCAACTCTCTAATTACTTCAAGAATTTTTTTCTTCTCTTTTGTTAATGGAATAGTTGAACTGGTTTCTGTAATCTTATTTAACACGGGAAGTGCTTTTTCATAATCTTCAAGTGTAGCTATGAGGTAATCTTCTCCATCTATTTCTCTTTGATATTGATAAAGTGCTGTAACAGCTTTTATAATATCCAAAAATCTCGGAAAGTTTGTTCTGAGAATCTTGTGAGCATTTGGAATCTTATTTAATAACGCTTCGGCCAATTTATCAGCAAAAGGTATTTTTACCTTTACCCTCTTTAATTTTGAAAGTGCTTTAGTGATTTTGGGGTCATAGTCCATCGGTTTTCCACTTTTAGCAAATTCACTTTGGCGACGAAGAATTTCCTTTGTTTGGTCAACACTATCATTTAACTGACACATAGCAAACCTACGAAGATGATCCTTTCTTGGATTTTTTGATGCAGTAGTTACAAAAATAACAGGTTTCCCATCGATTTTTAACTCAATTGGCCTTTGTTTCACTAAAACTGTTCCCTCATAACTTTCATTTGATAAAAAAGCAATTAAAGTATCTGAGTTTAATGTAGCACTACTTATTTCTTCAAGATAAAGAGATTTTCCTTTCCATGTCCATTCAGGTTCAAATTTAGCGTTATGCCAATATGCCAATCTTCATCCTTATCTACAGGCATTCCTGAAAGAATGGCTTTTCCTATCCTATCTAAAAAATTTAACTCTCTTTCAGTATGTTTCATTTTTATCATCTCCATTATCCTCTCCACAAAAAACAAAAAATAGTGAAATCTCCTTCTTTGTGATTCGCCTTATTAAACCGTATTTTTGAAGTTTATTGAGAAGTCGCCAAAGTTGACCTTGATCCATACCAGTCAGGAATCTAAGAAGATGAAAAGAAAGGGGTTGATTGGGATAATTCTTAAAAATTTCAAGAACCAAGTCTTCATTACTTAATAGTGGTTTTTGTTTAAATAAAATTTCGTTCATAATTTATTCACCAGTTCCTTTGACTGGAGAGACTTTCCTTTCTGGATGCTCTCATTGTCTCCAGTCGCTTTCGAGCCTGGGCTTCTGCCCAGGTCTCAAGAAGTTCTTCCATTTCCTTTTTTGATAGATTTTCAAGATCCATTTACACCATCTGATTTTTATTTTACAAATTATGTAATAGTTATTAAAATATATGTAAAACTAATATTTAAATTTAACGGTTCACAAAATACTTATAACGGGTGATGGAATATGAAGAAAGAGGAAAATATAATGGATGTTTTGTCAAGCAAAACAAAATTTAAAATTTGGGTAATATCGATTAACCATCCAGGACTTTCGGCATCGGAATTAGCAACAGAAATGAAATTAAAACAACCAGCTATCAGTAGGCAATTACCTAAACTTGAAAAAGTCAATCTTATTAAGATAAAATATGATGCTGTAGGAAAAGGCGTTAAAAAAAGAATATATCCATCTCTTCAAGGGATTATAAGTTTTATAATAGAGTTTGAAGAAGAATTTAAAGGTAAAGACTTTCCGGGAAATAAAGAATTACTCTATGAAACAATTGATGAAATGTTTTTAGAAAATAAAGAAAATAAAGAAATGTTAATAAAAGGTATAACTAATACAAAAGAAAGGGGAGAAAAACAAGGGGTATTGGGGATTGTTTTTTCTATGTTTTCTGTTATTAAAATTACATTAACAAATAAAAAACAGATAAATCAATTTATGAAAAGATTGGATGGAAATAAAAGAAAAGTTTTTAATAAATTTTTGGAATTTTTGTCTTAAACTTCCCTTATAACTATATCCCCATTATGATCAAAACCCAAAACCAATTCTTGACCTTTACTCCATTTTTTCAATTCTATGTATTCTTTTGGAATTGTTATAAAAAA
>Ga0164318_10003659_pt1 | contig 14623 bp, 19 predicted proteins | sample GuaBasSedimGuay9_FD_113734 | JGI IMG/M metagenome (GOLD analysis project Ga0164318, IMG submission 113734) | Subseafloor sediment microbial communities from Guaymas Basin, Gulf of California, Mexico - Guay9, Core 4571-4, 0-3 cm | ecosystem: Environmental > Aquatic > Marine > Hydrothermal vents...
CTTTTTTATCAAAAGATTTTATTGATTGATTCTTTTTCATTTTTACTTGTTCTGATTCTGGAAGTGAAGTTCTACAAACATTACAAGTAAAACAAACTTGTGTTAAACAATTATGAAAAGTGCTAAAACATACTTGTTGCAAATGTTTCTTTTTTTCACAAGTTTTTATACAATTTCTTAAATAAATTTCTTCTTCATATTCAACTTTCATATCAAACCCTCAGCTTTTTGTTTAATTATTTGTTCAACCCTATTTCTAAAATTTTCAAATCCCATATTATACATTCTATCTTCATAATTCTTTTTACCAATAATAGATCTTAATTCTTTAATCTCATCTAAAATCTCTTTTATGAATTGTTTTTTATCTTTTTCTTCTTCTTTTATTGCTCTTCCTATAAAAACACTTATAACTCCTTTTAAATCTTCTATATCATCTAAAACAACATCTTCATTTGCTAATATCATTAAAGTTTCTTGCCAGATTTTTTCAATTTTCTCACTCAAAGTTTTCTCTTCTTCCAAAGATTTAATTGCTTCTTTTTTATAATCCAATGTTTTTTCTTTTTCCATATTCATTCTTCAATTCTAGGTGCTAAAGCAAACACCAGATTACCAAATTTAATTAAGCAAGGGTTATCCTCTTTAAATTCACCTTCCCACCATTTATAAAATTCTAGTGTGTTCCCAAATAATGGCTTAGCTGTTTTCTTCATTTTTTCTAAAAATTCAAAAGAGAATTTTGTATCCCCTAATTCAAAGACTTCTGGGGTAAGTGTTTCATCAATTTTACTAAATTTAATTCCTTCCTCAAACTTCTTAAACGTACCAAATCCTTCAACCTCAATAATGTCTTTATCTAAATCCTCTTCTAAAACAGGCACAATAGCACAGACATCAATCGGCTCTTTAATCATATAGTCCTTTTGAATTTTTACACTATCTTTTTTTATGTATTTTTTTCCATTAATTTCTATTTCATCATTCAAAGTTTTTTCTTTCATATCAAACCCTCCCCATCTTTTTGTTTAATTATTTGTTTCAGTTCTTCTAATCCTTTTAAAACTCCTCTGCAATTAATATCATAATCTTCATTATATTTATCATCTTCACCATCCACCCCGAAAACCCTACATTCATCTTTGAATTTTTCAATCTCTTCCAAAATCTCTTTTATGAATTGTTTTTTCCATTCATTAATTATTTTCAAACCTTTATCTGCCCATTTTCTATCGCTTTCTTTTTCTTTTTCTGAAAGGTCTTTATATTTTGTATTGATTTGTTGTTTCCACCTTCCAATATTTTCATCAGTTAAATTTTCTAAAAAATATTTAGTCCAATGAGCCCATTGCTCGTGCTCTAATTCTGCAAGTTTCTCCCTTAATTCACTCAAAGTTTTCTCTTCTTCCAAAGATTTAATTGCTTCTTTTTTATAATCCAATGTTTTTTCTCTCAACATTCCTTCGGCTCTCCATTCATCCTCACAATCTTTACAATAAAATTTATTTTCTCCGACGTAGTAAGTGTTTTTTCCTTTGCATTTTGGACAAGTTTTTGGATTCATTTTGTTTTTAAAAGGCAGGGAGAAGATCAAAAAGAGGAGTCTTGAAAACTCTTTTCTCCCTTCCTCTCACCATAAAATAGATAGTGAGTATGATTTAGTTGTCTAGTATCCATGATAGGACAAAACTTACAAAAATTAATTCTAGTGAATATATTCCCAGAACATAAAATCCCCCAATTGCCATAACAAGTGCTCCAGTAAGAAGAAAGAATAGAACAAATAAGATCCTTACCAACCACATAATTTCCCAACGATATTTCTCACGATTTTTTGAAAAGCTGTTTTTTTGCGACATTTTTATACCTTTTTTAATACTTAATACTTTATAAATGTGTCGGTTATTGTTAATTCCTTTGAAATAAAGGGCGACACATACTTATTAATAAATGCTCTATTCCTATTCTGAAATAAGAATCTTTATCACAGATAAAAAATCTTATTTTGTAAGGAGATAATCTTTTTCTATGACAAGAAATTCTTCTAGAAATGTTTTCTGTTTGGCCTATGTATAATAAATCTCCTTTTTTATTATAAAGGAAATAAATTCCCGGCTTATTTGGAATTTTATTATTAATATATTTTAATATGGTTTTACCATTTGTTTTTTCAATTCTTTTAGTATAAGCTTTAATAAATTGAAGAGATTCAACTAAAGGAACTTTAAAAATCATAAAATTCTCTTCTTTTGCGACAAATTTATCATCTTTTTTCATCGTAAGTTATTAATTTTATGGCGTGGTTTGTGGGAAGTACGCCACATTTTAATTATAAAACCTTACCTTACCAAACCTTACCTCACCAAACCTAACCTTACCCCACCCCACCATACCCCACCAAACCTTATTCATTCGTGAGGAATGACTATGAATTATAAAACCTTACCAAACCTTACCACACCTCACCTCACTATGCCCCACCTTACCACACCTCACCCCACCAAACCTCACCTTACCTTGTGAATATGATAAAAGGGCTAAATAATAAATGCCCTTCTAATTAAATAATTTTACATTTCTTTCCACTCAACTACTTGAAATTTTCCATACGGTCCTTTTTTTGAAGGTCTCCAATCTCCTATCCCAGCAATCTTTCCAGCAATTTCCAACAGTTCTTTCATAATAGATGAAGGAATATCATCTTCTTCAAATGAAACTTCAAAAGTCAATCTCCAACTTTTTAACATTGGACGATGTAATAAATTTCTTCCTTTTGTATTTGGATTAACTGCAAGAATACTAAAAATTTCCCATTCTTGATTTTCATGGATAATTTCAAAAGGATTTATTTGAACTGCGTAACCAACAATCTTTGAATAAGTTGATTTTCCTTTTCCAACAACTTTTTTTTGCTTACCAGCTTCAATTAAAGATCCATATATATGAGTTGAAGGTTGATAAAGTTCTCCTTTTGGATTTATATAAAGCTTTGATTCTGCCATCCCTTTAGGATCATCTTTAAAACCTTTCGCATCCTTTGAAATATCTCCGATCATTGCTGAAGGACGATTCATAATTAATGGACTAATTCCTTCTATTGTTGCTTTAAATTTTTTCATTCCTCACGAATACCTCCTTTCACTTATATTAATATTTGAATCAGTTATATTACTTATATTAATTACCATAGAGTAATAAGGGTTATTAACTACTTCTTCGAAACAACTTTTGAGATGGGGGTTTAATTTAGTACAAAGATCACAGGGATTCATAGCCAGTTCTGCCTTATATAATAGGGACATGGCTTGATTGAGAGCTAAGAAACCAATAGCGAGGGTCAAAATAATTATGAAAAGGATCTTTAGATGTTCTTTTTTCCATATTTTTTGTCGCATTTTAATCTCCCTTATACGAGCCAAAATTAATATTTTTGTTGGCATCTTTGTTTTTGGCACTTCTAATTTCTCTCATATAATTGGTAATAGTCATTCTAGAGATGTTTAAAAGTCTTGCAAGTTCTTTTTGAGTAATTTTTTCTTTCCGATCCTTCTCTTCATTCTTAAGTATGGCATTCATAATTAACTTCTTCTTCAACTCAGCTTCACTAGGGGGTTTAGTTACTTTCCCCAAGTTAAGAATAGCAAAATCTTTTTTAGCTTCATAGTCTTTCAGTTCTTTTTTATTAAATACTCTCTCCATATACTTTCCAAAGGAGCCCATAAAGGATTTATGTTTATAATAATTCTTAATATGTTTTCTTCTCCAATCCTCAACTAGTAATTCCTTCTTTCTTTTGGTATAATAGATGAATCTTCCTTTGTAAATGTTCTTTCTAGCATAAACATGAATCAATGCGATGCTTCTATCCACTAAAATATATTCATTTAGTTTATAAAATCTAGGAATACATATCACAATAAAATGTTTCTTCTTTCTTGCTACCATAATTAACTGGATAAACTTTTGTTGATTCTTCATCCACCATTGAGTTGACATTCCACCAAGTGCCCCTTCATCCCAGTGTAAAATTTGTTCTTCTGTTGAGGATGCTTTCTCAATTAACTCTTCTAAATCAAAAAAGATATTCTCTTTAGGATTATAAGTTCTTCCCATTTTATATGCAACATAATAACAAAGTCCTGCTGCTAGATTAGATTTACCTTGTCCTTCATCACCATCAATACAAACTAAATTATCGTCGGTGCCTTGCATCCTTTTCACCATTAAGTCTAATTTAGCAACAAGTTTCTTTTCCATAAAGAACTGTTTATCAGTAACAAGCATTATAATCCCTCTTCATAATCTCCAGGTTTACTTCCTAGTAAATCATATTCTCTTAACATCCTCATTAAAAAAATATTTATTTGTCTTAACTTTTTATGAATAGCTTCTGATTCTATTGTTCTTTCCATATATGCTTTAGGATTTTCTCTAATTAATTCATTAAGTTCTTTCACAAGTTTAAAATAATATTTATGTTCATCATTTAAGTAACAAGAAATATCTATATAGAGACCATCTAATTCTTCATACCAATTTTTATAATCTCTGATCGATCTAAATCTTCTTATGTCTCTAAGGGTAGCTCCTAAAAATTCAGCGTAAATTTGTCTAAGATCATATGCAGGAGTACTTTCACTCTCTTCTTCATCCTTATAAGCCATTGTATATATTAGAATAGATAGGTTTATAAACTTATTCTTCTTATTATACTTATGAAAATTAGGTGCAACAAATGCAATTATGAATGGGATACCAAGTCTAAAATGTTTTTAATTAGTTGTCCTCGTTGTGGAAATAAAGTTAGATTAATTAAAAATATTGAAGAAAAGGAGGATGGGTCAACAGGAGATATTACAGGCAGTTGAAGAATTAGAAATAACATCTCTCGAAGAATTAAAAAAGATGTTTGATATTTCAGTTCCTTCTATTACTCGTTCTCTCTCATCACTAACAAAATGGAAAGAAATACACACTGAGGTTTTAGGAAGGAGAACTATTTATTTTAGTAATGAGGTTTGGGAGGAAATGATTAATGAATGAAAAAAAAGTAACAATTAAGTATCAAATTAATTTTGTCATAAAGAAAACATTAACAGGAATTCCCGAAGAGGTTACTGGAATTATGAGAATAAAAGATCAGTATGCAATTCTCTCTCTTCCTAAGAAACATAAGAAAATGCTAAAAAAAATGTATAAACATGAGAAAAGAATTGGAAGTGAAGTTAGTTATAATGAAGAATTGAATTTATTAATAGAGAGGTTTGAAGGAAAATCTCAAATGGAAGTAGCTGCAATAATTGCAAAGCAAATAAAAAAAGAAGGAGGGGAAATGATTGAAATATGAATTTAAAAATAAACTTAACAGTTTTCTATAAGATGGGAATATTTCTTTTTACAATTATTGCCTTAGCAAATACTTACACTCTTTTACATAACTGGAACTTTCTTATTTTATCGTCGAAGATTTCTTCTATGGCTTCAATACTATTTAATATTTCTTTAGTTGGACTCTTTGGATATTTCTACAGTACTATGCCTAAATCATCTGAACTAATTGGGGAAGAGAAAGAAAAGGAAATAGAATCATTCTTAGAAACCTTAAAAGATTAAATATAAAAATAACCTTTGAGTTTATTCTCTATGAGTATTTTTTCAACAATCAAGCGAGTATTTTCTAAAGAAAAAAAAGCAAAACCAACTGTTCAATATTCTAAACCTGCTGGTCCCACAAGACCAACTCCTTCTAAATCATTTAATACAAAAAAATTTTTAGAGAGTGGTGGAACTAAAGTTGCTAAAACTCCAAGTGAAGCAAGAGTAGTTTTTTCTAGAACAAAAATAGGAACAGCTATAAGAAGATCTGGTGGAGGTGGTGGTGGCAGTTCTTCATATTCTCCAACACCAACTGGTCATAAAAAAGTTGTAACACCAACAGTACAAACAGAAGAAATTAAAGAAGATATAAAACCAGATGTAGTAAAACAAACTAAAACAATTCAACCGGCTCCAAAGAGAATAGAACCAGTTAGTGAAGAAGATAAATATTCTAAGAGATATGCTAAGCTTAGTTATTGGCAAGCAACTAGAGCTACAGGAAAAAATGTTTTTGATGTTTTCCTACATAAAAAAGGAAATCACTTTAAAGATATTCTTAATCCATATGATTATACAGCAACTCCAAAATATGCACAGACAGCTTATATAGAACCAAAATTTGGTACAGTTGCTCCTGGAGAAACACCATACAAAGAAGTTACTTATGGAGATTTACAAAAAGATATTGACCTAAAAAATTATTTAAAAAGACAACCAATAATTTCTGAAACTCAAAAAGAAGTAAGCGAATATCATCAAGAATTACAACAAGGAGTTTATGAAGGAAAATGGGATGTTAAACAAGCACAAAAAAAAGAAAAGAAATTTGTTGAAAAAAAGAATATTGAATTGAATAAAAAAATAAGTGAAGCTACTACTTCCGGAATTCCTGGTATTGGAGAAAGAACTTCTCCAGTAAGAGAATATGTAAAAATAGCTGCTATGTCTACACCATTAACTTCTTCCGTACTCCTGGCTAGAGAAACTCAAGAAGCTCCTTTAGTTGTAACAGAAAGTGGAGCAATAAACTATAAACCTACAGTAGGGATGGCAATGGCCGGGATTGGAGTTTTACCAGTTGGTCAATTTGCTAAATTAAAAACAATGGAGAAAAGTTTGGCAATGGAAACTGTTAAAGGTTTAGAAAAACAACCAATTAAATATGGTTCTAAAATAATTAAAACGGATAATTCTGGTTTAGTTTTTTTAAAGGGAACTAGAGAATTTCATGGGTTAAAACAAGAAGTTAAAATGGCTGGAAGATTAGCTAAAGATGAAAGAGGAAAAATGTTTCTTCCAGAAGGAGTTGCTGAATCACATACTATTGGAAAATTAGATTATAATATTTTAGGAGGAAAAAAATCAACACAGTTTATTTCATCAACAAGACAGGAATTTGGGTCTAAATCAGTTAGTATTCCTATATCAGATAAAACAAAATCATTTGTTACTTTTAGTAAAACAGTGACTCTTCCAGAAGTGTCTTCATCTACTATATATCAATATCCATCTAAAATTAATAAAGCAGAAAAAGTTGGAGAAGATATTGTAAAACAATTTATAAAAAATAAAAAGATTGGAAATACAATTAGAATAGATATGGATGTTTCTTTTGGAACAAAAATTGATCAAGAAACTTTCTTTAGTTTTACTCCAACACAAGATGGGAAGATTAAAAGTTTTGGTATAACTAAAGTAAAGGAATTACCTGAAAAGAAAATACTAAAAACTTCAAAACAAACTGAACCTTCTTTAGAAAAATCTTTTAAAGAGTTTTCTAAAAATGAAAGATTTAATATTAAAGAATCTAAAGTTGAATCAAAAATAATTGAGAAACAATCAACTCCAAAAACAATACAACAAAGTAAAATTGAGAACCTTCCATTAAATGTAAAAGAAAAAGTAGAAAGTGTTTATACTCCAAAAACTTTTATGAAACCAAAAATTAAACCAAGTATTGTTTCTGCTACTAAATTAGGAATAAGAAGTGCAACTAAAACTAAAAGCTATGCTATTCAAAAACCTTCATTAAGCTCAATGAATTTAATTCAATCAAAACAAATTAGTGGACAAATCCAATCACCATTAGCTGTCACTACTTCAAAGAGTATTGCTACTCAAAAATTAGCTACAAAAACAACACCCTCTTTTCACACTCCAACCACTCCAACTTCAATTGGTGCACCTTCAATAAGATCCTCAGGATTTCTTGGAGCAATGTTACCAAAACCAAACTTAAATTTAGGAATTTCTAAAGGTGGAAGAAACTTAGGTGTATCAAGAGTATTTCAATATACTCCATCTTATAAAGCATGGGTGTTTGGAATAAAAGGAAAGAAAACAAAAGGAATAATTATGAATGGAAGAGAAGTCTTTACTGGATTTGAAACTAGAAAAATAATTAGTAAGACTAAGAAAAGAAGGAAGAAAAAAAAATAAAACAGCTTTAAAATAAAATGGAAGAATATTATACAGAAGAACAAGCTCCGGCTATGCCTATGGGTTATCAAAGTGATAAAGCAAGTATCATAGAGAAGATAAATCCTAATGAAATAGTAGAAATATTAAGAAATAAATTAATGGGGAAGATAGAAGATCCACAAACTGGAAAGTGGGTTACTAATAAACTATTAAAAGATAATGCAATCTCAGAAGTCGGTGCTTGGGATTTATCAAATTTAATCTTATCTATATTAAATCAAAATACTTCTCTTTCTAAATTAGATGATAAAACAATTAGATTAAGAGCATACAATGTTACAGATACTGCTGTTAAGATGATGATTTCCAATTGGATAGAATATGGAATAACTAACAGATCTCAAATACAATTTGTTGCTGAAATTATGTATTCACTAACTTTTATAACATTAAAGATGGCAGATAAAGAGGGTATAAGAAGGATGATTATGGGAATGTATAGTGAGAGTAGAAGTATTAGTGAATCTGGAGATGAAAATAAAAAAAAATTATTTAGAAGATGAAAGGAGGTAATAATATAAATGGTTAATCTTGGAGGAATTGGTGGAGCAATGTTAGGTTGGGCTACCTCTCTTCTATTTTGGGCTTTAGTTATCTTAGTTATTTTTGTGGTTTTTATTGTAGCTTTATACGTAAGACAACAAAAAAGATTTATATATCCTTGTATTGAAATTGTTAGCTTAGGGCAAGGAAAGATAAGTGCTGTTATTTCTAAAGCTGGTTGGTTTAAAAAGAAAAGAACTTTCTTTAATCTTATTGAATCAGGAGGAGAACAAGAACTAATTTGTAAGGACCAAAAAAGAAAGATATTTAATGTGTCCAGTGAGGATTACCATGAAATAAATGGTAGGAGGGGAGTAATTTGTAAGAGAAAAGATGATGATCCAGAAATTCTTGTGCCTATAAATAATGTGGAAACAAAGAATTTAAATCTTCTTTTAAGAATTGCTCCAGCAGATTATAGGGATGCAGCAGTAGATATTCTTGAAAATAAAAGAAAAGAAACTATGGGTTGGCTACAGCAAAATGCACCTTTATTAATTGCTATGGGAGTTTTTATATTTGGATTGATAGCATTAATAATTATATTTAATTTTGCTAAAGGAGAAAGTGCTGCGTGGAGAGAATATGCAATTGCTGCAAAAAATACTATAGTTACAACTGCTAGTTCAAGCGCCCCTTAACATTAAATATAAAAAAGAAATAATCTTTATCTTTCGTATGGAAAAAATAAAGACTAATTTATTTATTTTTATTTTTAGTATTTTATTAGCTCTTCCTTTAGTACTTTCTTTAAATATTGGATATGATACTGGAACAGATGGAGGAGTACAAAATGTTAATATTAACATAAATACTGATTCTTCATTTAATGATACAAATGCTTCCACTGCTTGTACTGGAACAGATTATCTTGGTGGAGATGGAAACTGTTATAGTCCATCAGTTCTTGCTGGAGATACTAACGAAACAACAAGATTTGAAAATTTAGTAGGAACAGATTGTTCTGGAACAGATAAGATGGTTGGAGTTGATGTTAATGGAAATGTTGTATGTGCAGCAGATCAAGTTGGAAGTGGTGGAGCTGGAAACCCTTTTGATCAATCATTAAATACTACTGATGATGTTACATTTAATAAAGTAACAGTAACCCAAAATGTTAGTGCTTCATGGTTCTTAGGAAATCTAAACTGGAGTGATGTCCAGAATAAATTAATTGAATCAATTGATACAATCTATTTTTATATTTCTGGAGGAAAATTATATTTTAATGAAACAAAATTAAACAATACAATAGACTCAAGAGATTCAGATACTCTTAATTCTTTATCTTGTTCAGACAATCAAATTGCTAAATGGAACTCAACGAGCAACCAATGGGAATGTGCTGGGGATGAAATAGGCGCAGGAGGCACTGGAGATATTACTGCTGTGAATACTCCTGGAAATTATTTATATGGAGGGGCAAGTGTTGGGGATGTAAATCTCTACTTTAATGAGACTCTTCTTAATAATACAATAGATGCAAGAAGTTCTGGAGGAGGAAGTAATTATTACCCAACACAAATAAATTTAACAACTACAACTTATAATGGAAGTTTAAGTGCAGGAGGGTATACTGGATACAAAGCAGGAGATTATATTTGTGATCAACTAGTTAGTGGATCTCACTTTTGTACTGAATTTGAAATAGCGGTATATCAAAAGGATGATATTAATAATGAAGATGCTTGGGCAATTACTGGAAGTCCAAAGTATATTCCAGCAGATGTACCAGTTAATGATTGTCATGGATGGACACATGGAAGTGCTGGAACTTATTTAGGTAATTACTGGCACTTTGATTCATCAACTGGAGGAGATGGAAGAGCAATAAATTGTGGAACAACATTAAAATTAGCGTGTTGTAAATATTAAAATGAAAAAAATATTAACTATTATTTTAGGAATGATTTTTTTAGTAGGAATAGTTAATGCTTCTTACTGGGTAAATGATCCAAATAATTGTCCAACAAGTGCTTTATCTCAAACTTGTAGTGGAAATGATGTTGAATGTGGGCAAAATAATGGAATCCTTTATTGTTATGATCCTGCTAGTTTAAGCCCTCCTACAAGTAGTACAACAACTCAAACAACTTCATGGAGTGCAAGTTATGATGGAGGATACTTATTAGATTGTGAAGCATATGATGGGACAAGTCCTCACTGTGATAATAACGGAGCTATGTGGTGTGATAGAGATTCTACTTGTTATAATGTTCATAGAATAACTCAATGTGAAGCAAACAAATGGAGTGGAGATACAGATGATACTAGTTGTACAACTTGTATAAGTGGATATGAATATTGTGATGGAAGTTATACTGATGCCGATGGTTGTGAAGTTCATATAGGAGTAACAAATTGTAATGCTGGGGCTAATAATAATATTGATGGAAGTTGTAATTGTGTATGTGATAGTGGTTATTTAGATTGTGATGCAAGTGGTGCTGGAGCTGGAAATGGTTGTGAAGTTCAAGATGGTGGATCTTGTACTGTTGGAAGTTTATCTGGAACATATAATGGATGTACTTGTAAAGTTGATAAATCTTATTATGAAACCGGAACTCTTACAGAATATTTAATAAATGCTGTTGATGGGGCTATGTTATGGTTTAAAAATTATGGAAATGGATCTACAATAAATGCTACAGATAAAAATGATGTTAGCTTTATAGTAAATGAAACTGGTGTTTACTGGAATAATTCAAAGTTAGGAAGTGGATCTGGAAGCTACACAGAAACAGATCCTTACTGGACAGATAATTTTACAAGTTATAATGAGAGCTGGAGTAAAGATACAACATATAGCCATTTATCTAATTTTACCAATGACTTAGGATTTTATAATTCAACCACAATTAATTCAAGTGAACTCGAAAACCAAGGAGATGGAAAATTAGGTATCCTTGATTCTTTTATTAATTTATTAATTGATAATAGAGTTACACAATCATTTATACAAGCTCTTAGTTTTTATACAAAAAGTGAAGTAGATACAAATATTACAAATGCAAATGATTCTATGACTAGTTATGTTAATTCAAAATTCTTTAGTGATATAGTAAACTTCACTGGAACTTTAACAGATACCAAATATTGTACTTATGATTCTGCTAATAACCAAATTGTATGTGATAGTGAAGGTGGAGCTAGTCAAACATATTATGATGGAACCGGAATAGAAATTAATGCTTCAAATAACATTAATATAAAATTAGCTTATCAAATGCCACAAGGATGTAATGATGGAGAAATTGCAGAATATAATACTACTTCAGGAGGATGGGATTGTGCTATAGATAATAGTGCTGCATCAGGAATGAGTAATTGGGTTTTAGCTGCTAGTGATACTTCTGGAAGTGAAACAATCACCGATGGAGAAACTGTTACTATTGCAGATGATAATGCTTATCTAAATATTACAAGAGTTACAAATACAATAACTATCTCCCTTTATGAAAATAAATTAAATGAAACAATTGATGCAAGAGATTCAGATACAACATATACTGCTGGAACAGGATTAATATTAACCTCTACTACTTTTAGTATTAACACAACTTATTTGGATGATAATTATATTGGACAAAATGAATACCCTAATTTAGATACAGATACTAGTGATGATTTTGATGGTGCATGGTCATCTCTAACAGGAGTTCCTTCAGGATTTAGTGATGATGTGGATAATGATACTCAACTAACAGAATCTCAAGTAGATGCTTATGTGGATAATAATAATTATTTAGATATGGATACTTATCCTAATGCAGATACTGATTCAACAAATGACATAACAACAACCAATATAGCAAATCAAAATGTTAACTCTTCTAACTATTGGGATGGATTAAATACTCCTGGAGATATTGGAACTAGTGAACTTAATAATGATGCTGGATTTATAACAAATTCAACAATGAATAAAACAGTTTCTTGTTCTGACATTATTGGTGGACCAGATACAGATTTTTGTACGGATGATAATACTGGAAGTGGAGGAAGTTCTAAATGGATAGATGGTGGAGATTATATTTATAATAATAATTCATTCGCAGATAATGTTAATGTTACTGGAAATTTAACTGTTGGAAGTGGTGAAACAACTTTTGAGATGTATAATAATGGAAGTACAATAATCTTTGATACTAAAGGAAATAATTCTGTATTTACTGATAATGTTACAGCAGATTATTTCATTGGAGATGGTTCACAATTAACTGGAATAGCAAGTGCTACAGATACTAATTGTTCTGTAGATGGATCTTGTTCTAATATTGTTTATGATTCTGATACAACTAATTGGGATAAAGATACTAGTGATGATTTCTCTGGATCATGGAATGATTTAACAAATATGCCAAGTGATTTTGCAGATGGTGTTGACAACGATACTGATACAACTTATACTGCTGGGAGTAACTTATCTCTAGTTGGAACTGAGTTTTCATTAGATGCAACTGGAGTGAGAAATTGGTTAGATAATGTTTATGTTCAAATATCTAATATAGTAAGTCTCGTTGGAAATTGGAGCGCCGATAAAGATAATTATTACACTAAATCTGAAATAGATTCACAGGGATATATAACCTCAGAATCAGATCCACTTTGGACAGGAAACTCAACTTTAGTGGTTTATACAAGTGACACTACAAATTGGGATAAAGATACTAGTGATGATTTAACTTCACTTACTGCTGGAAGTAATATTACAATTTCTGGAACTGGAAACTCAAGAACAATTGCCGTCGATACAACTTCCTTAAAAACATGGTTAGATACAATCTATCAAGCAATTGGAAATTATCTTACAACCTCTACTTCTTTTGGAGGAGATGTTTCAGGAACATATGATAACTTACAAGTAGCAGATGATTCACATCTTCTTAATTGTGCAAATATAACTGGAGCTACATCTGATTTATGTACAGTGACAGACACAGATACCCAACTATCAGAAGCCCAAGTTGAGGGAATGATATTTGATAATGATAATACTGGAAACTTAGATACAACAGGAAACTTAAATACTAGTAATGGTAATATCTATTTAAGTCAAAATAAATTTGTATGCTTAAACCAAGATTGTACTTCCAACATGACTTACAATGGAACTCATACAATATGGTATTAGAATATGAAAACCAAAATAATATCAATATTTCTTGTTATACTCAGCATTAGTTTTGTTCTAGCTAGTACCACAATAAAATTACAAGAACCAAATACTGAAAATTTAAATGATGCTTTCTTTGATGAAGATGAAACTCAAGATGGTTTAGGACATTTTATGATTATGGATTTAATAGATGGTACTGGAGAGATTCCATTTATTATGTTTAATATTGCTTCAATTCCAGAAGGGCAAATAATAACAAATGCTACTCTTTGCCTCTATTTATATTATGGATTAAACACCCCTTTTGATCTTTGGAGAAGCAATAATAACACTTGGGATGAAACAGATGTCGATGATTGGTGTAATAATGGAGTAGTATGTCAAGAAGTGTGGGATAAATTTACTACAAAATTAGGATCATATAATGGTCCATCTGCTAATGGATTTTATTGTATGCCAAATTTACAATCAGCAATTCAAACCGAATATAATTTAGGAAACAAGAATATTACTTTTGTTATGAATAATACAGGAGACCCTGCTAATTATTATGCATTTTACTCAAAAGAGTATACTTCTGATACTTCACACAGGCCTTACCTAAACATAACTTATGAAGATGCTCCAGAGATTCCTTATTCAAGACATACTTATCTAAAAGATGGAAGAATTAAATTGAATAATGGGAGGTTTAAATTAATATGAAGAAAGTTTTATTTGTTGTGCTTTTGTTATCTTTAATAATTCCCTTGATGAATATTAGTGCTTTAGACTTTTCTAAAAAGCAAATAGTACCATTTACTCCAATTCTAGGAGATGGAATTTGTGGAATAATAGAATCAAATTATTTTGATTCTCCAGATTGTGGAACATTTAAGATAA
>Ga0164318_10003660_pt1 | contig 14623 bp, 12 predicted proteins | sample GuaBasSedimGuay9_FD_113734 | JGI IMG/M metagenome (GOLD analysis project Ga0164318, IMG submission 113734) | Subseafloor sediment microbial communities from Guaymas Basin, Gulf of California, Mexico - Guay9, Core 4571-4, 0-3 cm | ecosystem: Environmental > Aquatic > Marine > Hydrothermal vents...
AAATTAATTATTACATTTTAGAAGGATAAGTATGCCACCGAAACTGATCGTGGTGACCGGCGGGGTCGGATTTATCGGCTCACATGTGGTGGATTTATTATTAGACCAGGGGCATCAGGTCCTGGTGGTCGATGATCTATCCACCGGCTCCCTAAATAACCATAATTCCCAGGCCGAGTTCCATCAATTAGACATTCGAAGTGCCGAGGCGCATGAATTGATTCTCCAGCGCCGCCCCGCGGTCATTTGCCATCTGGCGGCCCAGGTCAGTGTGCGGAATTCGGTGGCTGATCCGGCCCATGATGCCTCCATCAATATCTTGGGGACCTTGAACCTGCTTGAGGCGGCCATCACGGCCGGTGTGGAGAAATTTCTGTTTGCCTCCACCGGCGGGGCAATTTATGGTGAACAGGATTATTTTCCGGCCGACGAGGCCCATCCGCCGCGGCCGGTCTGCCCTTACGGGGTTGCCAAGCTGGCCGTAGAGCGCTACTTGTACTATTATCAGCAGGAATATGGGCTTAATTATGTAGCCCTGCGTTACGCCAATGTTTATGGCCCCCGACAGGATCCATATGGTGAAGCTGGAGTAGTAGCCATCTTCACCGAGAAGATGCTTCACGGGGAACAGGCAGTGATCAATGGCGATGGTCTCCAGACCCGGGATTTTGTCTTCGTCAAAGACGTGGCCCGGGCTAACCTCCTGGCCCTTAACGGCGATATCCAGGGAGAAATCAATATCGGCACCGGGCGCGAGACCGATATCAATACCTTGTTTAACTATCTCAAGGAACTTACCGGCGCAACCCTGGCAGAGTATCATGGCCCGCCCAAATCCGGGGAGCAACGGCGCAGTGTGATCGATTTTGGCAGGGCCAAGAGGCAATTGGGTTGGGAACCCCAGACGTCCTTAACGGACGGTCTGACTGCGACAGTAGAATATTTTCGCCAGCGTTGTGCCCCCTACTAACTAGTGTCCATCCGGAAAGCCATGGTTTCCCTCCACTCTGGAGGGGTGTTGTCTAGACCGGGGGAGTTTCCGCTGGTGGTTAATTGGCGGGGGGGTTAACTTACCAACTGGACGACCGAAGTTGGCAAATCTGCTTTACTGCCACTTGGGATGTGGACCATCGGGAATTAGTCAAGCACCTCATGGCAGTGGCGCAATTTGGCCATCTCCTCCTCCTTGAGGAGAACCTGACGCCCGTGGACCATCAGTTCTACTATCGGAATCAGATTCTTGGCAGTAAACAGGTTGGGAAGCAACACATAGTCCGCCCCGGCCTTATACAGGTTCAGAGCTTGCTTGGCCGAACCCGCGGTGACGATAATTTTGGCGTGGGGGCAGAGCGTTTTGATCTGGTTAATGATTCGTAGATTATCAGTACCGACCAATAATTCGTCCGGTACGCTGGAGATCACCACCTTGGCTCCTTCAATCCCGGCGTGGTGCAAGGTCTGGAGATTACTGATATCTCCGTAAATCACTTTGACTCCTCGCTTTTTTAACCTTCTAAAGACCCGGGGATTAAAGTCGATTACTACCATCCGCTCCTTGATTTCCTGATCTGACTGCTCGATCTCTTCCATAAAGGCACTGGCAATCCGGAAAAAGCCTAACATAGCGATTTCTTTGTCGGGTGTGGTGAACTTTTCGTCGGCCGCACCGCCGATATCCTTAACGCCGATTCTGTTCAAGAGTTTACTAAGGAAGTCCTGCAATTGCTGATTAAATTTAATCATGTAAGTGGAAGTAATCGAGGTGATGACAAAGACAAAAATGATGATGGTCTGAATGTCCGGGGAGATTTGCTGATTCTGTAACCCCAACACGGTGATAACCAGCGCAAATTCGCTGAGCTGGGACAGGTTGATCGAAGTCAGCAGGCTGACCCGGCTGCCGTTTTTGAGCAGATAGAGAATGGGAAATATAGTAAGGAACCGGGTTGCCACTAAAAATAAGGCGCCGGTCCCGGCTACCAGCACGAAGCCGAGATTATTAGCCGGATTCGGAATTTCCATCCCTAAGGCTACAAAAAACAAGGTGATGAAAAAATCGCGGATACTAACGATTTTGGCAATGATATCTAAGTTATAGGGAAAGGTCGACATCGCCATGCCGGCAATCAGGGCCCCCATGGCCCGGGAGAGGCCGAGAAAATCAGCCAATCCGCAGATCAGAAAGCACCACCCCAAAGAGGCCACTAAGACTAATTCCGGCAACTTGGCAATTTTTTTGAAGATATAGCCTAGCAAATATTTGCTGAGCAACAGGCTGGTCACGACAAGCAGGGCGGCTTCACCGAAATCTATCAAGATCTGGAGAACTTGGGGGTTGTCCAAGGAAGGTGCCAGGCTCAGGATGACGATGGCCCACAGGTCCTGGAAGATCAGCACGCCGATAGTCAGTCGCCCGGCCAGGGTATCCAGTTCAAATTTTTCATAAAGCAGTTTGACTACGATAGTCGTGCTACTTAACGCCAGACAGACAGCCAGGTAGAGGAGATCATATTCCCCGCCGAGTACCTTGACGCCGAAAATTTCGTATTCATATGGTGCCCCGACAGTAAAGCCCAGCAACAGGAAAAAGCCAAAGCCCAGGGCAGCACACAGGATGAATTGCAAAACGCCGGTAGTGATCAGTGATTTACCGGCTTCTTTGAGCTTTTTGAGGTTGAGCTCCAACCCGATCATGAATAATAACAGGATCAGGCCGATTTCGGCGATAATCCGGATGTCGGTTTTGCTTGCCACCCAGCCGAAGCCGAACTGCGGACCGATCACCGCTCCCGCGGAAATATAGGCCAGAATCAGAGGCTGTTTGGTCAAAGAGGCCAGAAAGGCCAGAACCGTCGCCACTAAGATACTGATGCCGATGCTGTTTAATAGGGCATGGTCTTCGGCCGCATGACCCGCAATTGCAACCTCGGGAAACACCAGGATCGCCAGCAATGACAGTAAAATCAAAGAAATAGCCGGACTAAGGCGCTCTAACTCTAGATAACGCAAGATACCTTCACAGCTGGAACAGTTAGGTCAGCACAACTATAAGATTATTAAGCTGGCAGAGTAAAATAATGAAAACGGGTTTAGGTCGGTTTACCTAAACCCTGAATAAGTTATTTAATTATTGGTGCCGGAGGCGAGACTCGAACTCGCACAGGCATAAAGCCCGGGGGATTTTGAGTCCCCTGCGTCTACCCATTCCACCACTCCGGCAGCCGATAAAATACATCTTCTTTTCTATTATATGATTTTATAAATTCTCCGCTCCGGTTTGGCAAGAATTTTTGTTTACCAAGTTGACTTATCGGCGACGCCAAACCGGGCCCTGGGGAGTATCAATCACTTCAATGCCCTGTTCGGCCAGTTCCTGACGGAGTTGATCGGCCTGGGGCCAATCCCGTTGCCGCCGGGCGGCCTCGCGGGCCTGGATTTTAGCGTCGATAGCTGCATCTTGGGCCGTCTCCGGGAAATTCATGACCCCCAACACCCCATCCAGTTCCTGGAACCGGCCCATGATGGTCTGAGCACCATCCTGGTCGAGACGGTTATGGTCAATCAGCCCGTGAACCTTATTCAGAAAGCCAAAGATCACCGCCAAGGCCTGAGAAATGTTTAGGTCATCATCCAGGGCCGCGTTAAAATCCTTCTTCAATTTAAACAGGAGCTGATCCAGGTCCGGGAACCCCCGCCCGGCCGGGAGGTGGCCCAAACGGTCCAGGAAGAAGTCGAGGCGACGGCGGGCCCGCGCCGCGGCGTGGAGGGCGTCGAGACTGAGCTGGAGGGGCTTGCGATAGTGCGTCGTCATCAGGAAATAACGTATATCCTCCCCCTGAAAGCCCTGCTCCAGAAGTTCCCGCACCGTACTTAGTTCCTGCCCTTCCTGCAGCTTGCGGCCATCCGAGAGTAGTCGTTCGCTGTGCAGCCAGTGCCGCACCAGCGGTTTGCCAGTGGCGGCGGTACAGATGGCGGTGACGTTATCATGGTGGGGAAAGATCTGTTCCAAGCCGCCGGTATAGATATCAATGGTATCTCCCAGGTGTTTCAAGGCGATCGCCGCACATTCCAGGTGCCAGCCGGGACGGACGTTGCCCCACGCGGTGGCAAAATAAAGGCCGCGTTTCAATTCCCCCAGTTTGGCCCTTTTGAGCAGGGTGAAATCCCGCGGGTTGTCCTTTTCATACTCGTCCAGATCTACGGTTTTACCGACGCGGATCTTACTCAGATCAATTCGGGAGAGTTTGCCATATTCCTTAAAGCGCGAAATATCGAAATAAACCGAGCGCAGTTTTTCATAGGCGTAACCGCGATCCATCAACCGGCGGGTCAGGGCCAACATATCATTAATATGCTCAGTAGCCCGCGCATAGGCCGTAGCTGGCTTTAATCTCAAGGCCGCGAGATCCTTAAATAATTCTTGGGCATAATGCTGGGTGAATTCCGTTAACGGCTTTCCGGCCGCAGCCGCCCCCTGAATGGTTTTATCGTCCAAATCAATCAGGTTTACCACCTGGCGGATGGCCCAGCCCTGGTATTCCAGGTAACGCCGCAGTAAATCTACCATGATCAAGCGCCGCGCCCCCATCAGGGAAAGGTGAGCATTCATAGTGGGGCCATCCGTGTAGACGGTTACTTCTCCCGGCTTCAGGGGAATAAAGGCCTCTTTCTGACGGCTCAGGGTATTGTAGAAACGCAGCGTCGGCTTTTCTTGCTCGGCAAATAAGGGCGTCGAGAGATAGCGTTCCCCGCCGTCGGGGCAGATGGCGACAATCAGTCCTTCTTCCTGTTCCTGAGCGAGTTGCAAAGCAATAGCCACCGCCGCCCCTGAGCTCAGGCCCAAAAACATCCCTTCTTCGCGGGCCAGGCGGCGAGTAGTCGCAAAGGCTACTTCATCCTCAATATTGATGATGGCATCGGCCTGGGTTTTATCAAAAATGCCGGGTTTATAGGATTCCTTCATATTTTTGAGGCCCTGCAAGCCGTGGCCTAAATAAGGCTCCACCCCGATGATCTTTATCTCCGGGTTCAGCTCTTTCAATCGCCGATAAATGCCCATCAAGGTCCCGGTCGTCCCCATGGTAATCACTACCGTGGTGACCTGACCTTCGGTCTGCTCCCAGATTTCCTGGGCCGTGCCATAATAGTGCGCCAAGGGGTTGCTGGGATTGTTGAACTGATCGGGCAGATAATATTTTTCGGGGTGTTCCCGGACCAGACTATAGACCTTTTCAATAGCGCCGTCAGTGCCTAAAGCCGCCGGAGTTAAAAGTATTTCCGCTCCCAGGGCCTTAAGGATGAGACGGCGCTCCTGGCTGGCCGATTCCGACATGGCCAGCACCAGGGGGTATCCTTTGACGGCACAGACCAGAGCCAGGCCGATGCCGGTATTACCGCTGGTCGCCTCAATAACCGTCTTGCCGGGACTCAATTCCCCCCGGGCCTCGGCATCGTTGATCATGCTCCAGGCGACCCGATCTTTGATTGACCCGCCAGGGTTGAAACATTCGAGCTTGAGGTAGACTTCCACCCGGGGGTTGGGATTAAGGCGGTTGAGACGGACTAGCGGGGTGTGGCCGATTAACTCTAACAGGTTATTATAACAGTGGCGCATAAAGGCCAATTCCTGGATTTCTTAGTTTCGAGTTTTTAGTTGCTGGTTTTATGAGATACCCTTAATCAATAATTTGCCAGAGAAAGCGCGGCAACTAGTGGTTGTGGTGCTTGCCAACTCTGGCTAAAACCGCTGGTTGGCCTCAGACACCCAAATTATGCTTAGCACAAAGTGCCAGCCAGGTGCTGATTAACCAATTGGACCACGGAAAGGGTAAAGAGTCGTTGCGCTTCGGGATTGTCATCCAGGGCCTGCAGTAGGCGGTGCATTAGCGCAATGATTATAGTCCCTGCTTCCTGGGGGTTGATTCCTTCTTCATTAAAACGTGCCAAGATCTCGTTGACCAAAGGGCGGACTCGTTCCGCCAGCTCAATTTCCGAAGATTGTTCCACATCCATGATTTATTCCTTTACCTGTCTGACATGATTTAATCCGGCCACCTTAAGCACCGAGATTACCCCGCGGTTGACAAGGGACGCTGCTCGATAAATGTAAATTATCATTTTAGCGAGAAAATTACCATAGGATATTGATAATTGCAAATCAGGTTGGCAACCACTGACGGCTCAAGTATAATACCAATATAGTATCATCAATCAATCCGATCCAGATTCATTGCCTTTAAGGGGTTAAAGCGCGGTCTAGGTGCTGTTGAACCTTGAAGTTGCAAAAAAAAGTTTTCCCTATGCTTCCATACATTGGAAACCCATGTCTCTGGTCTATACTCTCACCCGGGGCGGGGGAGTTTCCGAAAGATTACTACCTAAACAACCACAGCGGTTAACCACAGGAGCACAGAAGCAATGAAAGGACTGATACTTAGTGGTGGCAAAGGGACTCGTTTGCGTCCCCTGACCTATACGGCGGCTAAACAACTGGTCCCGGTCGCCAATAAAGCCATCCTGTTCTATGTGATTGAAAATCTGATCCATGCCGGGATCCAGGATTTGGGGATCATTATTTCTCCGGAGACCGGGGTCTTGGTCCAAGAGGCTATCGGCAACGGTACCCGCTGGGGGGTCAATGTTAGTTATATCGTTCAATCCGAACCGGCGGGGTTGGCTCACGCAGTCAGCACCGCCCGTGAGTTTTTGGGGGATGAACCCTTTGTGATGTACCTGGGAGATAACCTGATCGGCAGCCGGATCAATGGCTTGATTGAAACCTTTAGTCAGAGTCAGGTGGATGCCTTGATTCTGCTCAAAGAGGTCCAGAATCCCTGTCAATTTGGCATTGCTGAGGTAGATGCCCAGGGCTGTCTGGTCCGGTTGGTAGAGAAACCCCAGAATCCTACCTCTAACTTGGCCCTGGTCGGGGTCTATATTTTCTCACCGGTGATCCATGAAGCCATTGCGGGGTTGACCCCTTCCTGGCGGGGAGAACTGGAAATCACCGATGCCATCCAAAGATTACTGGAGTCAGGCCGGGCGGTGACCAGCTACCGACTCGATGCGTGGTGGCTGGATACCGGGAAAAAAGACGACCTGTTAACCGCCAATACCATTGTTCTGGACGAATGGGCGCGGCGAGATCTGCAAGGGGAGATCGATGATCAGAGCCAGATCAGCGGTCGGGTCAGCATCGCTCCCGGTTCCCGGATCATCAATTCGACGCTGCGCGGTCCGATTGTGATCGGCGCTAATTGCCTGATTAAGGACAGCTTCATCGGCCCCTTTACCAGCATCGGAGATCACTCCCGGATAGAGAGTTCGGCGATTGAACATTCGGTGATTCTCAATGAGGTGCACATCCAACAGATTGACCGCTTGGAAGACAGTCTTATCGGTAAAAATGCCCGGTTGGCTCGCCATGAACAGCATCGCTGTTTACGGCTGATGATTAGCGATGATTCCGTGGTAGAATTTTAACATTATTATCTATCCGAGATCTGATAGCCCGGCGTTAAACTTACCGGCTTCGATTAATAAGGATGAGCCCGGAGGTACTAATGGACAAAGTAGAAGATCTTGTTGCCCGTCGAGAAGACCAGCGCATCCCCCACCAAACCTTACTTGAAGAAGAAGGTCTGTCAGCGAAACCTCAGATGGCACGTTTAAAGGCTGAGAACCTTGCCATACGTCAGGAAAACCAATTTTTGCAGGAAAAATTGGCCAGTTGTCAGGAATAATGCCGTCAACTGGAACAAGAACAAGCCTACGTCGAGCAACTTTTTAACAAATATCAAAAGCTTATTAAAGAGTTGGGTAATCTTTTGACCTCCTTTTCACCCTCCTCTGCTTCTGACCTGCCTGACTAAAGCCAAACTCAGGGTAATGTACAGATTTTTGAACGTGATGTGCGAATAAGCAAACAAAGTTAAGGCCGTACTCCATCTTTAGCTCCCAATAAGCCTTGATTATTCAAGCCGATCTGGGTCTGGTTTAATTGGTATACGAATTGCATTAATAAAAGGCAAAAAAGTAAGAGAATAAAATAATGTGCAAAAAGCTGAATAAATTCCAGGGATCTAAGATAACCAAAAGAAGTGATGACATGCCTTACGTGGCAGGCCGCTTCGATGTCCAAGCAGTCCAACTTCAGATTAACAAGGCAAGAGAACTGATGGATAAGGGCTACCCGCGGGAGGCATTGATCCAGTATCTGCAAGCCTTGGAGTATTCTTTGCATGAGCTTAGAACCAATCTGTGCGCAATTCAAGAAATCTTGGGCCGGCTACAATATCTCCGTAAGGTTCAAGCCCGGCGCCCCAGGGTAAGCCGTATATGGGAAGAATTATATTTTGATCGATCCCCCAACCCTCCGTTGAATTAACTTCCAACCACAATCAATCCTTAATGCGGGGGCCAGATTTTTTGGCCCCTCCCTCCTTCTAGAGCGATTGATTTGCTCCCGCCATAAATGTTAATTTGCCATCCTTTCGGTAAATATGCATATTTAAACAGTGCCGAGCGTTGTTGAGCAGAATGAGAGAATGGGCCGTAGGTTTCAAAAAGTTGACAAAGCTCTACCGGGCAGGATAAATTTAATGTATGTCGGTTCATCTCATCATAGACGGTTACAACCTTATTCGCCAATCTCCAGAGTTGCTGGCTTTTGAGGCCCAGGATCTGCAATCCGGGCGACAGGCCTTGCTGCAGAAACTGGCAGCTTATCGTCAGGTCCGGCCTCATCCTATCACGGTGGTTTTCGATGGCTGGAAGTCCGGGGAGTTGACCGAGGATCGGGACCGCTATCAAGGCATCCTGATCATCTATTCCCGCCGGGGTGAACCGGCCGATGAGGTAATTAAACGCTTGGCAGTGCGCGAAGGGATGCGCGCCCTGGTAGTGTCCTCGGATCGGGAAATTCTTGAATACGTTGAACAACATGGCTCTACGGCCATATCCGTCCCCGAATTTGAGTCCCGTTTACACCTGGTCGTGGACGGCTACGACGACCTTAATGATGAGGAAGTCGCCATCCGACATACCCGGAAAAAAGGCCCGGCCCATCGCGCCCCCAAAAAGCAACGGCGACAGCGGCAAAGGCTGAGGAAAATTTAAGGTTCTTTTAAGAATCCGCTTATCCACCACTTCTGCAGTTTTGCTTTAAGACCTCTATTCAGCTAATTTTTTTTGTCTAATTGCAGGTGAAGCATGATATTGAGAAGGGCTGTATCCATGGGGGCTAAGCCTTCCCGGCAGAGCTTGACCAAATGACGGATGGTGGCTTCGGCGGTTGCACCGATGAACCCCTCCTGGGCTCTGACTACCGTGCCCGCCAGAGCCAGGAGTGCGTTTCTGACCGCCGCCATTACCGCGCCGCTGACTTTCAGGGCGCAGCCGGTTTTGGCGCCGTCACAGATGATCGTGGCCACGGTGGCGAGATGATTGGTAATGCCCCCGCCGATCTGCTCGACGGTGCCGCTCCGGAGGTAGGTCACGCCCGCCGCTACCCCGGCCCCGCCGGCTACACTGCTGCTGCACAGGGCGCTTAAACGGCCTATCCGGGCGGTGATATAACAGGCCACCAGATAGCTTAAAGTTACGGCGCGGAGCAGCCGCGGGCGGTCGCCATCCCCGGTAAAATTGCTCGCCGCAACCAGCGGCAGGCTGGCGGCCAGTCCCAGGTTGCCGCTCCCGGCCAGGGTCATCGCCGGCAGCGTAATCCCAGCCATCCGGGCGTCAATGGCCGCGGCGGTCAGGATTCCGGCCTCAACTGCCAGATCTCGATGGATGACTCCCTGGTGTACCAGGCGCTCCAGGGCCTGGCCCACCCCCAGGCCCGGACCGTGTTCCCGGCCATATGCGGCCAACACCTGGTTCATCTCAATGCCTTGCTGGATATAAGCCAGGTCATCCGGGTCCAGTCCGTCCAGCAGGCCCACCATCTCATCCAGCGATAGGGAAATCAGCCAGCGCTCCAGTTCCGCAATGCTCTGATCCGGCTCTGCTGCCCGGCGCAGCAGGGGATGGTTTTCTTGGGACTGGCCATCTAGAGTAAGGGAAACAATATGATCGTGCTGGCCAGTGATGGTCGCGGCGGCTTTATGGCGTGCAGCGCAAATCACGGTTTGGACATAAAGTCCCACCTGCCCCTCTAAGATGGCTGTCGAGACTTTACCTGTAGTTAATAACTGTTGGGCCTGTTCTAGGACCGCGGCGTCCACCGTACTAAAAACCTGGAGCTTGAGGTTAGGATCACCGGCTACGGCTCCGAGTGCGGCGGCCAAACCGATGCCGCCGGCCCCAGCCGTCCCCGGAATAATGACCCCCATGGCGTTTTTGTAAAGATTAGGGTCCATCGTGACTTTAATGCTATCAAAGTCCTTGCTGGGTAAAAGCGCGGCTGCAGCTGCAGCACTAAGACCGATGGCCGCGGGGTCGGTGCAGCCCAACCCTGGTTCAGTTTCCAATTGGATCAGGGCCTGGGCTCGATCATGCAACAGAGTTTTGATAGCAAAACTCACGCTGGCCTCCTCTAAAAAACTTTGGTGCCTTACTGATAAGTTATTGGTGTTCGGATCTTCCCCTCCCGGCTAGCCGGAGCGGAGCGTGGAAGCTTGTTAAATTAACGATGTGGCGCGCGTGGCTCACAGTGGCCGACATGATTTTTCGATTTGAAAAAAAGTTGGTGGCTAACATTATCATAAACCCTAAGAAGGCATGGTTGAAAGACTTTTCGAAAAATTAGACTGCAATATGGCCCCTGCTTAAGGCTCAAAATTGCTTCCCTGGCCTGATTTAGCCGATCTGAGCCGGAAAATCTGTTTATAATGGCGTCAAATTTATCCCGGCGCGGTTCGCAAGAGGGCCAGGTTATGGTTAGGGTTCCGTGTTCGGTGATCAATAAGCTAAATGAATATCAGCATTTACCCACCAAACCTGGCCTGGTGAAATATTGCCATTTCAAATATAAGTATTTATTTTAACTTGCAACTTGCAACTTGCAACTTAACTCTTATATTTAATTAAGGTTGCATCATACCAGGAGATCTGTCAAATTTAAGATAAAGTTAACCAATTTTTAACCACACCGCTCGCCGGAACGAGGTTCATGCTGATAGTTAATAACTCTGATCCTCACAAATCCAAATCGGGTTATCGTCTGATAGCTCATAGCGCGGATTTGGGCTTCCGACTGTATGGCGAGAGTCTGGCTGATATTTTTGTCAATGCTGCCCACGCCTTGTACGGGGTCATGACCGATCGCCGTAAAATCCGGGGCTTAGAGTGCCGAGAGGTAGTGGTTGAGGCCCCCGATGTGGGAGACCTGCTGGTAGAGTGGCTCAATCAATTATTATATCTTTTTGATACCACCGGCTTTCTGGGACGAGACATAGAGGTTCAGGAGATCACTTCTCAGCGGCTTCAGGCCAGGCTGCGGGGGGAACCTTTAGATGAGGAACGCCATCAACTCAACACCGGCATTAAGGCGGCAACCTACCATAACCTGGAGTTCAAGGAGACCGCCGACGGTTGGCAGGCTAAAATTATTCTCGATATTTAGATAAGTTGACTTAAGCACAGCTGCGTTTAATAAATTATGAAGTCAAAACCAGCCGATATTCAGTTGCGCCGCCTGGATGACTACCGCTGGGAAGTCCCTCAGACCGGTAAGATGCGGACTCGCGGGTTAATTTACGCCACCCGGGACATGTTGCCGGATATACGTTCAGACCAGAGCATCCAGCAGGTGGCCAATGTCGCGACCCTGCCGGGTATCGAAGGCGCGTCCATGGCCATGCCGGATATCCATTGGGGCTATGGCTTCCCGATCGGCGGGGTAGCGGCTTTTAATCTGACTGAGGGTGTGATTTCTCCTGGCGGTGTGGGCTATGATATCAATTGCGGCGTTCGGTTGTTGCGTTCCAATCTGTCGCGGCCAGAGGCTGAACCGATCCTGGAAGATTTAGTCAATGCCTTATTCCGTAATATTCCTTCCGGCTTAGGCTCGCGACGGAAGGATTTAAAGCTGACGACCCCGATGCTGCGGCAGGTATTGCGCCTGGGTGCAGCTTGGGCCGTGAAAAACGGCTTTGGCACTGCTGACGACCTGTTACATATTGAAGCCGGGGGTCAGATTCCGGGAGCCGATGCCGACCTGGTCTCTGATAAAGCCCTGGACCGGGGGCATGATCAGTTGGGCACCCTGGGCTCCGGCAACCATTTTGTGGAAGTGGGGTATGTTCAAGAAATTTTTGATGAAGCCATAGCCCATGCCTTTGGACTGTTTCCCCAGCAAATTACGGTAATCATCCATACCGGTTCCAGGGGACTGGGACACCAAGTTTGTGATGATTATATTAAGATTATGATGAAAGCCGCTGCCAAATATAACATTGAATTAGCGGATCGACAACTCTGTTGTGCCCCGATTACGTCGCCAGAAGGTGAGCAATACCTGGCGGCAATGGCCGCGGCAGCTAATTTTGCCTTTGCCAATCGGCAGTTGATCACGCATTGGGTGCGGGAATCCTTTGAACAGGTGTGGCCGGCCGGTCCCCGGGCCCTGGGTCTGGAACTGATCTATGATGTCGCCCATAATATGGCCAAAATTGAAACTCATACGATTAACCAAGTAACCCAAAAGGTCTGCGTGCATCGCAAAGGAGCGACCCGGGCCTTTGCGCCGCACCACCCCGAGGTTCCGGAGGCCTATCGGGAGGTCGGTCAACCGGTGCTGATTCCCGGCGATATGGGACGGTATTCGTACGTTCTGGTAGGGACTCCGCAAGCCATGGTAGAGACCTTTGGCAGCACTTGCCATGGGGCCGGTCGCCTTCTCAGCCGCCATCAGGCCCTAAAGGCCGCTAAAGGCCGGTCGATCCTCCAGGAATTGGCTGCCAAAGGCATCGTGGTGCGAGGCGCCAGTCGCGGCACCATTGCCGAAGAAATACCGGAGGCCTATAAAGATGTGGATAATGTGGTGGAGGTGGTCGAGGGGGCCGGGATCAGTCGCAAAGTGGCCAAACTCCATCCCCTGGGAGTAATTAAGGGATAGGGAAATGTCATGTTTTTCCTTGACAATTCTAATATTCCCAGTTTAATTTATGAGATTAATCTTTTAATTGGCAGGCTTGCATGTTCGATCGCTTATCCGATAAATTAGCCCAGGTTTTCAAAAAACTCAAGGGGCATGGTAAGCTTACTGAAGTTAATATTCAGGCGGCCTTGCGCGAAGTCCGTCTGGCGCTGTTAGAAGCCGACGTCAATTACAAGGTGGCCAAGGCCTTTATTGATCGGGTGCACGAGCGGGCTGTGGGGCAGGAAGTCATGGCCTCCCTGACTCCGGGTCAGCAAATGATCAAGATTGTCCACGAGGAGCTGATCGGGTTGTTGGGAGGCGAGACACCGCGCCTGAATCTGGGCGGCAAGCCGCCGGTAGCCCTGATGCTGGTCGGCCTGCAGGGTTCCGGCAAGACCACCACCGCGGCCAAACTGGCTCTGAAACTAAAGAAACAGGGCCGTCAGCCTTTTTTGGTCCCGGCCGATATTTACCGCCCCGCGGCCGTCGATCAGCTTCAGAAGCTGGGGAGCGAGATCGCGGTCGAAACTTACCAAATACCTCCTGGGCAACAACCGGTAGAGATCGCCGATGCGGCCATGGAACAGGCCTATACCCAGGGCTATGATACCGTGCTGCTGGATACCGCCGGTCGGCTGCATATCGATGCGTCGCTGATGGCCGAGCTCAGGGCCATTAAAGATAAGGTGGCTCCCCAAGAGATCCTGCTGGTGGCGGATGCCATGACCGGTCAGGACGCGGTGCAGGTGGCCCAAAAATTCCACGAACTGTTAAACCTCACCGGGGTCATCCTGACCAAGATTGAAGGGGATGCCCGCGGCGGCGCGGCTTTATCCATGCGGGCCGTGATCGATCGCCCGATCAAATTTCTGGGAGTGGGAGAGAAGCTCGACGCCCTCGAGGTTTTCCATCCCGATCGCCTGGCCTCCCGTATTCTGGGCATGGGTGATGTCCTGACCCTGATCGAAAAGGCCCAAGAGGCTTTTGATACCGAACAGGCCCAGGAACTGGAGCACAAGCTCCGCAAAGAGACTTTTACCCTGGATGACTTTCGGGATCAGTTAAAACAGGTCCGTAAAATGGGCAACCTGGAACAATTAGTCAACATGATCCCGGGACTGAGCCGGGTCAAAGGTCTGAAAGGCATGCAGCCGGACGAAGGGGAACTGGTCAGGATTGAGGCAATCATTAATTCCATGACTCCCCAGGAGCGGGGCCAGCATCAGATCATTGACGGCAGTCGACGACGGCGCATCGCCCAGGGGAGCGGCACCACCGTACAAGATGTCAATCGCCTGCTGAAAAATTTTGCCATGACCCAGAAGATGATGAAAAAAATGGTCCAGGCCGGGAAAAAGGGCGGCAAACGTCGGGGTATGCCCTTTGGCTTTTGAAATACGGTTTTCGGTTTCCTGTTTCCTGTTTTCTGGAAAAGAAGTTTTAATAACCATGAGCTAAAAACCTATGCCTGTAACTTAGGTTCGCCTTAAATTTAGGCATTTTTAACCAATTTTAGTCTTAGGCCATTAAGCTTACCCCAAA
>Ga0164318_10003662_pt1 | contig 14621 bp, 14 predicted proteins | sample GuaBasSedimGuay9_FD_113734 | JGI IMG/M metagenome (GOLD analysis project Ga0164318, IMG submission 113734) | Subseafloor sediment microbial communities from Guaymas Basin, Gulf of California, Mexico - Guay9, Core 4571-4, 0-3 cm | ecosystem: Environmental > Aquatic > Marine > Hydrothermal vents...
ATAAATTTATTTTTTATTAATTTAAATTGAAAACGGATAAATTAAATTATTTAGATAAAAAAATATGCTAAATAAGTAATATTATGAGTTAGAAGATTCCATTTAAAATTAAAAAAAGTCCAAAATTTAATTTAAGTGTCGTAGGATTTTATGAAAATTCATTTAATTGGAAGTAAAGATATAATTATTGGTTTTGAATTAATAGGAATTAAAGGGACGGTATTTGAAGGAAAAGATGAAACAATAGATTTGATACAAAAACTGATTAAAAGTGAGGATTTTGTTTTATTAATAATTGAGAATTTTATTTATGATCAATTAGAAGATTTTTTAGATGATATAAGAATAAAAAATTTAAATGTAATAATTGTAAAAATACCTGGGTTAAATGAAGAATTTCCAAAATTTGATCCCAATAAAATATATAGACAAATTTTTGGATAATGTATTCAAATGCAAAAAAATAAAAGACTTCATGATGAGATCGAGAATCTTTCAGAAGAAATTCTCGAAAGTGCAAAAAATCAAGCAGAGAAAATAATTAATGAAGCGAAAGAGAAATCAAAATTAATTTTAAAAAATTCAAAAAATGAGATTCTGAAGGAAATTCAAGAATTGTACAAAAAAAATAAGGAACGAATTCAGAAATTAGGGGAAAATAGAATTATAAATGTCCAAATGTCAACTTATAGAGAATTAATCAGAGAAAAGGAGAAAATAATTCAAAATATTTTTAATATTTTAGAAAATAAATTACAAGAAGTAATAAAAACAGAACGGTATAAAAGTTTTTTAATTTCATCATTAATAAAAGTAATAGATTATATAAATGAACCTAAAATTCAATTAATTTTGACCGATAATGATACTTCTCTAATTAATATTAACGAAATAATATCAAAATTGAATAATAAGAATGTTCAAATAACTATTTCTAATGATAAGCTTTCAAGTGAAGATATTGGAGGCTTTATTATAATAGTTCCGGATAAAAATTATCAAATTACACATACATTAAAAGAAATTATCGATAAAAAGAGAGATATTCTGAGAAATATAATCAATAAATATTTAGAAGGCGCGTGAGAAAATGTCATCATTTGGAGAAATTATTTCAGTATCAGGGTCTCTTGTTAAAGCTAATGGATTAACAAGTGCGAAAATGAATGATATTGTAGAAGTAGGTGACCTTAAATTAATTGGAGAAATTATCAGGTTAGAATCAGATATTTGTTATATTCAAGTTTATGAAGAGACAAGCGGTCTGCATTTACATGAGCCAGTTATGACAAAAGAAATCCCTTTATCAGTTGAATTAGGGCCTGGACTAATAGGGTCAATTTTTGATGGTATTCAAAGACCGTTAACCGAAATTGGTAAGAAATTTGGAGGATTTATTCCAAGAGGTGTAAAATTACCCGCATTAGACAGGCATAAAAAGTGGCACTTCGTTCCAAAAGTAAAGGTAAATGATAAAGTTAAGCCAGGAGATATACTTGGAGAAATTAAAGAATCAGAAGTAATAGTACATAAATTAATGACCCCATATAAAGTAAATGGAAGAATAAAAAGTATTGGAGAAGGAGATTTCTTAATTGATGATAACTTTGCTTTAATTGAAAGCAATGGTAAAGAAATTCCAATTAAAGGATATCAAACGTGGCCAGTTAGAATTCCAAGACCATATCTTAATAAATTACCGGTTGATACACCATTAATAACTGGACAGAGAGTAATAGATACATTCTTTCCAATAAGTAAAGGTGGTAAAGCTTGTATTCCTGGAGGTTTTGGAACAGGTAAAACAATGACCCTACAGACAATCGCCAAATGGTCAGACGCAACAATAATAGTGTATATTGGTTGTGGGGAGCGGGGTAATGAAATGAGTGATATATTGAGCGAATTTCCAAAGTTGGAAGACCCAAGAACAGGTAAAATATTAATGAATAGGACTATTATAATTGCTAACACATCAAATATGCCAGTCTCAGCAAGAGAAGCATCGATATATACTGGAATAACAATTGCAGAATATTATAGAGACCAAGGATTTGATGTTGCTTTAATCGCAGACTCTACATCGCGTTGGGCTGAAGCTTTAAGGGAGATTTCAGGGAGATTAGAAGAAATACCTGCTGAAGAAGGTTATCCACCATATCTAGCTTCGAGATTGGCAGACTTTTATGAACGATCAGGAAAAGTAGAAACTTTAGGTGGCTTTAATGGGTCAGTAACCATCATGGGCGCAGTCTCACCACCAGGAAGTGATTTCTCTGAACCAGTAACTCAATATACAATTAAGTTAGTAAAGACATTATGGGAATTAGACCGAGATCTCGCATATTCTAGGCATTATCCTGCAATAAATTGGATAAATAGTTTCTCAAAAGATTATGATTTTCTTGTTGATTGGTTTAGCACAAATATTAGTGAAGACCATGCAGAATATAGACAAAAAGCATTAGAATTATTAATAAAAGACAATAATTTGCAACAATTGATCAAAATTATTGGTGAAGAAGGTCTTCCAGAACAAGAAAGACTTATTGTATTCATATCAAATATAATAAAAGAAGGCTTTCTAAGACAGAATGCATTGGACCCTATTGAACGATATACAATTTTAGAGAAACAATTTATGATGTTAAAAACAATTATTGATTTTTATGATAAAGCGACCAATTTAATGACCAAATTTCATATTACATTGGACGAAATTATTGATTTACCAATTATTGAAGAAATTAAGAGAATGAAATACATTCCAAATGAAAAATATAAAGATATAAAGAAAATTTCTGATAAAATGGAAGAAGAGTTTAAAAATTTATTATAATTAAATAGGAGTCTAATATTTTTGAAAGAATCAATTGTAGTCCATGGAATCGAAAAAATTATTGGGCCATTATTATTTTTGTCCCATACAGAACATGTAGGTTATGATGAATTAGTAGTTATAGAAACACCTGATGGAACTACAAAAAATGGGAAAGTATTAGAAGTAAATAAAGATTATACGATAGTAGAGGTATTTGAAAATACTTCAAGATTGTCATTAAAAGGTACTAATGTAAAATTTTTAGGAAGCTCATATAAATTAGGCGTTTCAACTGAAATGTTAGGGCGTATTTTCAGTGGAAGTGGCAAGCCAAGGGACAATATCCCTCCACCAATTGTAGAAGAATATTTTGATATTAATGGTAGTCCTATTAACCCAGTTAAAAGAGAATATCCGAAGGACTTTATTCAAACTGGAATTTCTGCAATTGATTGTTTATTTAGCATAGTTAGGGGACAAAAATTACCAATTTTTTCGGGTTTTGGGCTACCCCATAATAAAATAGTCGGACAAATAATTAATCAAGCAACAATCAGAGATAGTGAAGAAATGGTAATAATTTTTGGGGCGATGGGGGTTAGCCAAGATGAAGTTTATTTTTTTAAGAAAGTATTTGAAGAATCAGGTGTTTATCAACGAGTAGTAATGTTTTTAAATTTAGCTAATGACCCACCAATGGAACGATTATTAACACCTCGAATAGCATTAACATTAGCTGAATACTTAGCTTTTAAAGAGGGTATGCATGTATTAGTTTTATTAAGCGACATGAGCTCTTATGCAGAAGCATTAAGAGAAGTGTCTTCATCAAAAGGTGAAATACCAAGTAGGAAAGGATATCCAGGCTATCTTTACACAGATTTCGCATCTATTTATGAGAGAGCAGGTAGAATTAAAGGAGTTAAGGGCTCTATTACCCAAATTCCAATATTAAGTATGCCAAATGATGATATTACACACCCAATTCCTGACTTAACTGGCTATATTACAGAAGGTCAAATAGTTCTTGATCGAGAACTTCATAATAAGGGAATATATCCACCAATTAAAGTTCTTGATTCTCTTTCACGATTAATGAAGGATGGGATTGGTGAAGGAAAAACAAGAGAAGACCATCCAGATCTTTCGAGTCAACTATATGCTTCTTATTCTAAATCAAAAAGTATTGAAGAATTAGCGTTGATAATTGGTCAACAAGAATTATCAAAATTGGATCAAACATATCTTGAATTTGGAAACAAATTCATTAACCGATTTATTAAACAAGATTGGAAAGAAGATCGACCAATTGAAAAAACTCTTGATCTAGCATGGGAAATTCTATCTACACTTCCAAAATCGGAACTCAATAGAATTAATGAGAAAATTATTGATAAATACTATATGTTTCTTTAGGAGTGATTAGAATGACAATTATTAAAGTAGCTGTCAATAAACAGAACCAAATTAAATTTAAAAACAGACTAAAAATTTTAATTACCAGTCATGATGTTTTAGAAGATAAATATGAAGGACTTAAAAAAATAATTGATAGTCTACTTTTACATTATCAACGAGAATATGAAAATCTTGAAAGTGCATTAAACGAATCTTACGAACTTCTTAAAAAAACATTCATTACAAATGGAAAACAAAATATAGAGTTAATTGCACCATTTTGCAAATCAGAAATTAATTATGACCTCAAAAAATATAGTAAATTTGGTATAACTTTAATTGATATTATATTTCCTGAAGATTCAAACCTTAAATTAAGTCTAGATTATGGATTGGTTGATACTTCACCCCTATTAGAAAAAACGCGAAATGCATTAATAAATACCTTAAAATATTTATTAGTTTTTGCAATTAGTAACAATGTATTATTTAGAATTGCAAGAGAAATGAGAAAAACTCGAAAAAAAATTAGTGCTCTTGAAAATCTTTTCATTCCAAATTATCGAGAAACAATAAATTATATTCAATTCGTTCTTGAAGAAAAAGAACGATATGAAATGGCAATCCATAAAATTTTAAAAAATAAATTGGGGCGTGAATAAAATTCAAATTTTTAAAAGAATTCTAATCTTAACTGATGGAAGTAAAAATTCATTTAATGTAGCAGATTATGGAATTCAGATTGGAGTTCAAAATAACTCGGAACTTTATTGCTTATATGTAATTAGAGAAGATAGAATTGATAAATTACATATTTCACAAGAAAAACCAATCAAAGATCTTCAAAAGGTATATACAGAAGAAGGAGAACGAGCAATTCTCAAAATTAAAAAAATCGCAGAATCTTATAATAAATCTATTAAAACATTTATAAGAAATGGTAAAATTGTTGACGAAATCTTAAAATTCATAATAGAATTTCAAATAGACCTTATATGTATATCTCACAGAATAAGATCTGGTTCCGAATCAATTAGATTGGCAAGTGTTGCTAATCAAATAATTGAATTTGCTAAATGTCCTGTATTTGTATTACAACATAATTAAAAAATTTAAAAATAATATAATATAAATGAAAAAATTAGAGGTGTAAATATGGAAAAAACTCCAAGAAATTTTATATTGTTAAGCATATTGGCCTTTGTTATAATGTCGTTAGCTGGACTAAGTTTAATACCAATGGTAAATGCAGCATATTCTTCTGAAAGTTCATTAGTAGGTTTTGGACTAACAATAGCATCATGTGTTTTTGGATTTAGTGGTGGCTATAGTATTGCCAAAATTGGTGTGGCAGCAGTAAGTGCATTAACTGAAAAACCTGAAACATTTGGTAAATCATTTCTATTTATTGTTTTCGCTGAAGCTGTAGCTATCTATGGGTTAGTACTTGGATTCCTTGTATATTTTGGCCTGTAAAATCCTTTTTTTATTTTTTTATTTTATAAAGAGGTGATCAAAATATTTACCCCCGAAAGAATGACCAAATTGTCAATTATTATTCATAAAAAGAGAATGGACGATTTACTAAATCATTTAGGAGATTTAAAAAATTTTCAAATTTATCAACCTGAACAAAAGCCATTTTTTAAATTTGAAGAATTACCACAGGACTTTTTTAATTCATTACAAGATTTACAAAAAAAAATTGCGAATTTTAAAACAAATTTTGAATTAAAAAATCAAATGAATGAGGAAAATAAATATGTTTTAAGCGGCAAAAATATTGTAGATATTTACAATCAAATTGAAACAGAATTTAATAAAATCAATGCTAAATTTGAAGAAAAAAGAGATAAATTATTACGATTAAAACGAAAATTAGATAATCTACATTTGTTAGAAAATATATTTATAAAATTTTATGGACTTGATATTGATTTAAAATTTTTAAAATCTTTGAAATTGATTGATACAACGATTGGGACTTGTTTTGCTAAATGTATTCCTAATATTGAGAAATCAATTAAAAAATATAACACAATTTTTTATAGTGAACGGATTTCGTCCCATCAGACTTTTTTTATAATTGCATATAATTCAAATATCACACAAAATATAATTCAAATTCTAAAGGATTATAATGTAATATTCATTAAAGATATACACAACTTAAAAATAAACACGATAAAGGAAATAGAACTAAAAATTCAAGCATATAATGATGAATTTAATAAAATAAATGGATCCATTCTTAAATTATTCTTGAATAACTATTATAAAATAAATAGTTTTCAAGAAATATTGAGTAATATAGAGCAAATTTTAAAAATAAAATCAATTGCTCAATTTACTCAAGAGTTTGCTTATTTAGAAGGATGGATACCTAAAAAAAATAAAGAAAAATTCATCCAAACTATTCATAATTTTACTGATCAAAAGGTCTTAATTTTCGAAGATGAATTTAATGAAGATAAAGAAATACCACCAACATTGACAAAATTTCCACCTATAATTAGTTCATTTAAATTATTAACAGAACTTTATGGACTTCCCAGCTATAATGAAATAGACCCAACAATTATAATGGTGATTACCTTTCCAATTATTTTTGGATTTATGTTTGGAGATGTAGGGCATGGTTTATCATTGATAATTGGTGGAATTTTTGCTTATTTCTTTTTAAAATTAAAACCTTCTTATAAAAATCTCGCAATTATAATAAGTATTAATGGTATTGGTTCATTGATTTGTGGATTTTTGTATGGAGAATTTTTCGGAGAAGAGATTACCCCGCTATTATTTAACCCATTTTTAGACCCAATAAAAGCAATTAAATTATCAATTATTCTCGGTCTTATAATAATATGTTTAGGATTAATTATTTCAGGAATAAATCATGCTATAAAAAAAGAAACAATCAATATTTTTGTGCAAACTATTCCAAAACTTATTTTATTTATTTCAGTAGTTTTTATTATATTCATTTATGGATTACATATTGATTCTCTATTAAAAAGTCCACTCTACATACCTATAGCTGCAATTATAACTATTGGAATTGGGAAAATAGTAATAAAAATAATTGCACCAAATAAATACAAGAATGAGAAATTAAATGAAATAGCTTTTGATTCAATAATTGATGTTTCAGAAACTTTAATTTCTATTATAAGTAATTTAGTATCATTTACCCGAATATTTGCAATGACAACTATACATGTTTCTTTTATGAAATTAATTATGGAAATAAGTAATATGATAATTACTGCAAATTCTATGTTAGCTATATTAGGCTATATAATTTTGGTTGCTGGAAATATATTAGTTATATTATTTGAACTTTTAATGGTATTGATGCAAGATTTACGTTTGCATTATTATGAATGGTTCAGTAAATTTTATAAAGGAGAAGGACGGAAATTCACGCCTTTTAGTTTAAAAAAGAAATTTGGAATAATAAAATTGGAGGAAAATTATGATCCATTTAAAAAATAGAGAAATGGATATAGAATATTTAATTCCAATAGTAAGCGCCGAAAAGCCACGTTTATTAAAGCAAGAAAAATTAGTTTCATTAACAAAATTATCATCTATAGAAGAGTTTGTAAATGAACTTAAAGATTTAAAATACAATAATCTTATTGAGTATTATAAACCTGAAAGTATTGAATCAATTGAATTTGTTTTAAAGGAATATCTCATTTCTCTTTATATAAAATTCTTAAAATCATCTCCATTATTTATATCAAACTATATTTATCAAGAATTTTTAAAATTTGAGATGGACAATTTAAAGAAATTATATAGAGCTAAAATTCTAAATTATTCTTATTCAGAAATTGATTCATTAATACACCATTCAATAGAAAAATTCCTTAATCATGAAAAAAATTTTGAACGTTTAATGCATGCGAGCAGTTTATTGGATTTAATCAATTCAATTACATTTGGTAATTATAAGAATGATTTACAACAGGCTTTCCATATCTATGAAGAAAGTAAATCAATTTATATGTTTGATGTATTCTTGGATTTAGATTATTTTAAAAATCTAATAATAGAATGTAAGAATTTAAAAAATAATTATGACAAAAATTTCGTGCTTAATTATCTAAAATTAATAATTAATGGTTATAATGTTCTTGCTATCTTCAGAACAAAAAAATTAAATTTAAAAGCCCACCAAATTTACAGATTTATGATTTATGACCCGAATATTACTAATGAAATACTTCTTGAGAATTTAATAAACTCAAAATCTTATGATATAAACAGAGATCTAGGAATTATTAATAAAATTTTTAAATCCAATCTCAATATTAATGAAGTAGACACATTAGATAAATTGTATTACATTTTGATGAGAAAAAAGTATAAATTTTTTGTTAATTCTTTATCTTTATCCAAATTACGATTATATAATATTAGTTATCCATTAGCCGTTTTAAAACTTACAGAATATGAAATAAATAATTTAATAATTATTTTAAATGGAATTAATTTAAAAATGACTCCTAGTGATATAAAAAATAATTTGATTTTAAATGAGTGAAGGTTAGAATGAAGGAATTACTTGAAATTATTCAAGAAATAGAAAAAGATGGAAATAAAATAATTGAGAAAGCAAAAGTAGATTCAGAAGAGTTACTTAGAAATGTAAAACAAAGTATTGAGAAATTAAGGATAAAAGAGATTGAAAATGCGAAAAAAGAGATCAAAAAATTGGAAGAAGAGACACTAGAATTGGTGAGACAAAAAGAGCAAGCTTTAAGAAAAGATTTAGAAGTTAAGAAGCAAAATCTTAAAATTTCCGAGGAAGTTATTCCAGATTTAATTGAAGATTTAATTCAAGAAATTTTAAAGGTAGAGTAATTATTCAAATTAAGGAATTGATAATATTTAAGGAACTAAAGGATAAGAAACGATAATAAAATTTTAAAAGATAAAGGTTAAAGTTCATTTTTCTTTTAAAAGAAAAATTATATCTGATTATTTTACTTAAATTTTTGAAAATGTATTTGAAATTGTAAAGAGATTTATTTTATCTGGTACCAATTTATTTTAGGGTAAATAATAGAATATTTGATAGAATTTATATATGGATAAATAATAATTCAAGAAAAACTTAATAATAATCTTTTAATTTATCCAACAATAATAATGCTAAAAATAAGCCAAATTTAAATAATCAAGATAATTTCAAAAGGTAATATAAAAAATATCAATTTTAATCAGTAATTTATGGAGAAAAAAAATGAGTGAAGATATACGCAGGGCACGAATAGAAAAGTTGAAGAAGCTTAGAGATTTAGGAATAATTCCTTATGCAGATAAATTTAAATGTAGTCATACATTATTAGAAGCAATAGCGCTGCCGGATGGAGAGCCAGTTCGAGTTGCAGGCAGAATGATAACAAAAAGAAGTTTTGGAAAATTAATTTTTGCACATTTATTTGACAGATCAGGTAGAGCTCAAGTAAGTTTTCAAGAAAACAAATTATCTGAAGAGCAATTTAAAATGGTAAAAACATTAGTAGACATAGGAGATTTTATAGGTATTGAAGGTGAACTATGGACTACAAAAAGAGGCGAACGGACTATAGGTTCAAAAAGCATTACATTTTTATCGAAAAGCCTTAGAGGATTACCAGAAAAGTGGCATGGACTACAAGATAAAGAATTATGTTATCGCCAAAGATATTTAGACCTTATTACAAATGAGAATACTAGGAAGCGTTTTATTTTAAGGTCAAAAATTATTAGTTATATAAGAAAATTTCTTGATGAACACGATTTTATAGAAGTTGAAACGCCAATCCTTCAAGCAGCAGCTTCTGGAGCCGCTGCCCGTCCATTTATTACATACCATAATTTTCTTAAGAGTAATCTTTATCTTCGTATTTCTCCAGAAACATATTTGAAGCGATTAGTAGTAGGTGGGTTTGAACGAGTATATGAGCTTTCTAGGAATTTCCGCAATGAAGATGTAGATCCTTCTCATCTACCAGAATTTACTATGTTAGAATGGTATGCTGCTTATTGGAATTTTCGGGATAATATGAAATTCATACAAGAGCTTATCCAATCAATTCTTTTGAAGTTTCTGAACACAACAAAAATTGAATATAGAGGTATTACTCTGGATTTTGGTGGAAATTGGCCAGAGATTTCATATATTGATGCAATTAAAAAAGAAACAAAAATAGACCTAAGAAAATATAAGACATATGATGAACTTGCTGATGCTATCAGGAAATATAAACCAGAAATAAATCCAGATGAATATAAATCACATCCTGCATTAATAGATGGCCTTTATAAGAAAACCGTAAGACCAAAATTAATTCAACCCACATTTCTTACTTATCATCCATCCGAATTGGTCCCATTAGCTCGAAGAAATGATGAAAACCCAGAAATTCTTAACATGTTTCAGGTTGTAGTCAATACATGGGAAATTGTAAAAGCCTATTCAGAACTTATAGACCCTTTAGAACAATACCAACGAATGATACAACAACAAAAGTATCGGGAAAAAGGTGATGATGAGACAATGATGATGGAAAAAGATTATATCGAATGTATGGAGTATGGTATGCCACCCAACTCTGGGCTTGGTTTAGGAATAGACCGTATAACTGCGATAATCACTAATTCAGAGTCTTTAAAAGATGTAATTTTATTCCCCACTCTTAAAATAGACAAACCTTAATTTATAAATTCTAACAAATTTTTATTGATTTTAGTTTTAAATATAAAATGGTTTAATTTTAGTGAATTAATTTATAATAATTACTGCCTAATTTATAAAATAATAAATTTAAATAAATAATTTTGTATTATAAAAAAAGGAAGTTATTTATTTAAGGCTTCTAGCAATTTTTTGATTTCAATTCCAGACCTTGGAGACATTTCGTCCACGCTATTACCTGCGACATAGCCATATTTTTTCTGAATTTTATCATTAATATATCGGTAAGTATCAGCTGATGGTATACCAACAGGACAAACTTGAGAACATTTACCGCATTCAATACATGAGTCACACATATGGCCCATTTTTGTTAGAATATAAAGGATGCGATCCATTTTTTCCCAGTTTTCGACACCTGCTTTTTTATCAGCTCTCTCAAGTTTAGTTTTACGCTGTAAGTCACAATCATGACAGAAACAAACCGGACAAACATTAATACAACTGGCACATTTTCTACATTTAGAGAAGGTGTCGTAGAATAATTTAAACCTTTCTTTATTTGTCATTGCATCAAGCTTCTCAAAATCAGCTGCCCTATTTTGTTGAGAGATGTCGATTAATTTATTTACTAATTCATTTTCACCTTCCGAAATTCCTGAGATTAAATTGTCTGTAGCGACACTATCAATAGCTTTTTTACCTTTTTCTGATACAATTTGGACAATCCATTTATCTTGGCCTCGTTCTCCAATATTTAAATCAGATTTCATTGAAATTTTTCTTGGGCATCTAGTGCAATTAAGATATACAAGTCCATCTTTAATATCAATGATTTTATTACCAGTTTCAAGTTTAAATGAGATTTGTTCGACAGATATTCGAGATTCACCGACAATCTTTTCAGTATCAATTCCTTCTTTTTCAAGTGTTTTAATCAACACTTTTTTATTTATAGTTTCAGGGCATTCTATTCCAACAATTAAAATATTATCAAGATTAACTTGTCTAACTTTTGAAAGTTCGATGAATGCTCTAATATCACATGGCTTAGCAATAACAGCTATTTTTTTATTTTTAGCGCCATCCAGCTTTTTTCTCACGAAATTAGCGGTAGTATCGAGTCTATCATAATTATAGAGACAATATTGTCCAAGTAAATCCTGGGTTAGGTCATCGGGGTTTGTTATTTCTTTGGGTGCAAGGTCGAACCGAGTCTTTTTTGTATCGAACCATAAGACAGACTCGACAATATTGGCTTTAAGGAATAATTTCATTAATTCCATTATATTTTTGCTGGTACCAATATCATATGTTTTTTCTAATTCCATTGGAATGCCTCATTTATTTTTTATTTAATTTATTCCGAATTATCCTATTGCGTAGGACATCACCCTATGCATAAACTTTTTCCATAGGGGTCATTCTTATTCGGATTCTGAAATTTTAAGTGGACTTGGTCCCAATTCTTTTAACTTAGCAGTCATTTTGCGTGCAATCTCGGCTATTTTAGCGCCTTCAGCAGAGGAGCAATGGTCCATTATTACACGTTCAGGACTTATACCAATGGACTCCAAGATTATTTGGACCATTTCTACCTGTCTTTTAGCAGATAGGTTTCCACTTTCGAAATCGCATTCCCCTTCATATCATCCGATTACGGCAACGCCATCAGCACCTTTGCGTAAGGCACGAAATATTAGGTCTGCTGATACTCGTCCAGTACATGTAACTCGGACAGTCCGGAATGATGCGGGATATTGTGCCCTAATTGTGCCCGCCATATCAAGTGCGCCGTAACCTCATTTATTACAGAGGAATGCAGCTATTTTTGGCAAGAATTCTGCCATTTTAATCATCTTAGATATTTTTTAAATACGAATCCTGTTTTGCAAACAGCGTCCCTTATATAATTTGATTTTTTTATATAAGGTCATCCAGATTCGCGTATAGAACATTTTTCATATTTAAACCGCAAGAAGTGCGTCAATGTATTCTTCAAATTGGATATCTCGATAATATCGTAAGGTTATACTATTGGACCGGCATATCGCTGCGCAAGCACCACAGCCACGACAAGCTACATCACTTACTTCAATATTTCCTTCGCTATTAAATGATATTGCATTATAGGGACATATTGCAATACATTCGCCACATTTAGAACACCGATCTAAATCGACAACAGCCCTGATAAGTTCAATTACGTATTCGCCTTTTTTTAGAAGTTGAATTGCTGATGCTGCAGCGCCTTTACCTTGAGATACTGAGAATTCAATTGCTTTTGGTCCTTGTGCAAATCCTGCAATAAATATACCTGGGACTTTTGTTGAAATTGGATCAAGTCGCGCATGAAATTCTCTGAAAAACCCATCAGATCCGCGTTCTAATTTTAATGTTTCAGAGACTTTTTCAGTTCCCCGAGTAGGTACTGCTGCAGACGATAGTACGACCAAATCTGCTTCTAATACTAAATGTCTATTACCTGACATATCTTCGACCAAACATTGGAGATTTTTTGTAATAGGGTCTTCTTCTACTCTTGCTACTTTGCCTTTTATGAACGAAATACCGGATTCTCTAGCTCTTCTATAATATTCTTCATAATCTTTTCCTGCAGCTCTGATATCGATAAAACAGATAGCAACTTCAATGTCTGGATATTCAGCTTTTAGTAATTTAGCATTTTTCATTGCGACCAAGCAACATACTGCTGAACAATATGCATTATGGTGGCAATCTCTAGAACCTACGCATTGGATCATTACTACTCTTCTAGGTGTTTTATTATCCGAAGGACGGATTACATGACTGCCAGTAGGACCATTAGGAGCCAATAATCGTTCCAATTCCAATTGATTTATGACATTTTTATATTCACCATAACCATATTGGTCGCTTGTATAGATGTCCCAACCTGTTGCAACAATTATTAGACCAATATCGAGTTCAATTTCTTCAGGTTCTTGTGAAAAATCGATAGAATTCACATCACAAGCATCAACACAATTATAGCATTTAATGCACTTGTCAATATTGATATCATAAATTGTTGGGACAGCTTGAGCAAAGGCAAGGTCAATTGCTTTTCGTGGTGAGAAGCCTTGGTTAAACCAGTTTGGATATGATATTGGACAAACATCTCTGCAAGCGCCACATCCGGTACATGCATTTGGTCCGGTCTCTTTTATATATCTTGGTTTTTTCTCAACAATTATTTTGAAATTACCGATAAAACCCGAAGCACTTTTAACTTCAGCATGGGATATAATGTGAATTTTTGGATGTCTAGCAGCTTCAAGCATTTTTGGGCCGAGAATTCATATACTACAGTCATCAGTGGGGAATACCCGGTCCATCATTGCCATTTTACCACCGATTGTTGTTTCTTTTTCTACGATGTAGACATCATATCCAGTATTTGCAATATCTAAAGCTGCGCTGAGACCGGCAACACCACCACCAACTATTAGCACTGTTGGAGTAATGTTCACGATCTTAGTAGGTACGGGTTCTAATATAGCAGCTCGTTTAGCTGCTGCCTTAAGTAATTCTTTGGCTTGTTCAGTTGCAAGTTCAGGTTCATTCATGTGGACAAATGCTACGTGTTCTCTAATATTAGTAAATTCAAGATATCTAGGTTGTAATCCGGCGTCCTTTAAGACCGAATGAAATACTGGTTCATGGGTTCGAGGTGTACAAGCGGCAACA
>Ga0164318_10003663_pt1 | contig 14620 bp, 9 predicted proteins | sample GuaBasSedimGuay9_FD_113734 | JGI IMG/M metagenome (GOLD analysis project Ga0164318, IMG submission 113734) | Subseafloor sediment microbial communities from Guaymas Basin, Gulf of California, Mexico - Guay9, Core 4571-4, 0-3 cm | ecosystem: Environmental > Aquatic > Marine > Hydrothermal vents >...
GCCAATACGATATGCTGTACTACGCCAAGAACTATAATGATTTAGACCAACTCCAACAGTAAAGTCAATCTCTGCTCCAGGTATAACAGTAACATGGTGAGCATTATTTAAGGAGGCATCTAGAGTAGAATTAGAAACAACACTTCCAGAGACGATCCAGATAGTGAAATGGTTAAGATTGTTAGCTTTGACCTGATTATTAACCACTGTACTAGGAACTGCTTGAACTTTATCTAATTCGTCAGTATTTTCAGCGAAAAGAACTTGGGCGTCGACAGAATAATCTTCTGGCATAGGTAAAGTAAGGTTGTATTGGAAAGTGCCATCTTCCATATCAGAAGTGATGTCGTAGGCAGTATCAGTAAGAGAACCTATTAGCTCTTGCTGTTCTTGGGTAAGGATAACTTTGTTAATGGAGAGATGACCAGATTGTTCGGGAAGTTGGGTAAAGGTGACCTGAACATCATGATTGGCAGGATATTGATAGGTGCGAGTAAGGGTAAGGGGATTGGCAAGTGTGTATTGATCTTGGTTTTGATACCAAAGAGTATTGTTATCAATAACAAAATCTCGATACTGATGGTCGCTAGTAAGATGAATGGTTCCAGAAATAATTTCGTGAGGTGTACAAACTCCAGTAGAACATGTGCCGAGATAAACTTCTGCAGTTTCTAAATTGTTATCTGTATTGTGAAGCGTACCGGTAACTGCATCAGTAATGATATTGCCATCATTATTACGATGATCGTAGACGAGTTGATATTGACTTTCTTGATTATCTTGAGGAGTGTTAATAGTGAGAGTGTGATCGGAGTAAGAAGTGGTAATGTCTTGTGAATAAACTTCTTGTGTATTATCTGCAGAAGCTAAAGAAGGAATACTGAGTGCAAGTGCAAAAGGCTGAAGAATATTGAGGAAAATAGAAAAAAGGGAAAGATAAGAACTAGTTCTTCTGTGTGCTCTGGTTAACATAAATTATCCTTGTAAGTGGGCAGAAGAGTAAATATAGTTTGTTATTATAACATAATAACACAACAGACAGCACCACTATTCCGGCGATGACCTATTTTCGCATGCAGTTTCCCGCATACTACCTGCCTGCCGGCAGGCAGGTCGTCAGCTATATTTACTATAAAAAAGTCTCGGCGATGACCTATTTTCGCATGCAGTTTCCCGCATACTATCGTCAGCGCTAAAATGTTTCACGACTCTGTTCGGAATGGGAAAAGGTGGTACCATTTCGCTCTGATCACCGAGACATTTTTATATTAAATTTTTAATGGATCCCGTTCCGCCCAAGGCGGATTGGAGATTACTCCAAAAAAAGTGAAGAGTAAAGGAAAAATCTTAACCAACAAAATTATAGTATCAACTACTCTTTTGATCTATACGAACCCCGATGTTCGCTTGCGCGAAATCGTGGGCCCGCCAACAGCGCAATCCGTCCAAAAGGACGAGATAAACTGTGGCGGACGGGTCAGCTAAACACATTGCTGTGCGTACACTTCCCGCCGATAACCTGGTGGTCTTCCAGGGGTCTTACGTCAAGCCGAAGCTTGACAAGGAATTCTCATCTTGGGGTATGCTTCCCGCTTAGATGCTTTCAGCGGTTATCATTAATCAACGTAGCTACTCTGCGATGCACCTGACGGCGACAACAGAAACACTAGCGGTTGACTCACTCCGGTCCTCTCGTACTAGGAGCAACTCCCCTCAAAATTCCAACGCTGGTAACGGATAGAGACCGACCTGTCTCACGACGGTCTGAACCCAGCTCACGTAGCGCTTTAATGGGCGAACAGACCAACCCTTGGGACCTTCTTCAGCCCCAGGATGCGCTGAGCCGACATCGCTCAATTTGTGATAATTGTTTCCAATTAGTTCTGACTATACCATCACCGTTTTATGAGTATAAAAGGTGCCAACGTGTTATAGAGAGATATATTAACTCTCTATCTTTTTCTTCCAAAAATGGAAGTGTCCAGTCGATACGGGGTTATATCAAAATCTTGTAAGCTAAAGATGGAATTATATGTGGTCGAATAATATCGACAAATTTTTTGGATTCTTTGACGTTAAAACGTAATCGATAGTATTTTTTATCTCTATCACGTTTTGTAGCCAATCCAAAATCTCTTAAAAGTAATCTTCTTAATAACTCTTGCTCCTGTTCAGGGAACTGTTGTGTATTAAGGTAGCAACTTTTATCACATCTAGATCCATCGTCCATGTACCACACTGCCAAAATACGATCATCTAATTTGAGATCAAGAGGAATTATCTTCTTCCTGTTATCGTAGAATTGATGATATATATCGGTAAAGCAAGGAAGGCTTCGAGTAAAAAATCGATAGCCAATCCGATTGCCATTTCCTTTATATGATTTGGGTGGTGTAAGTACAAAATTCTTTAGAACGCCATACATCCAATCAACATAGTTTTTTTGCTTGATACTATGAGTGACTTGTAAGTGCGCATTTGTTTTACAGCGCATATATCCATCACCCAACATACAACCAGTTACTATTGAAGATTGTGTTTTTGATAAACTTCCCACGATATTACCTTATTCATTCACTTATCATTACAGTATTACCGAAATAATACCGAAAGTCAAGCGGGTTCATATAAATGAAGGTTTCATCGTTATGAGTTGGTTTTTTGAAGTTATTTCAAACTTCACAGCACTCTATCGTCACCGATAGAGGACCCCAATTTGAGGTAGCGAACTGCACCGTCGCTGTGGACGCTCAGGTGCAACTACTCTGTTATCCCCGGGGTAGCTTTTATCCGTTAAGCCCGGTACCTCCCACGAAGTACACGAGGATCACTAGGTCCGACTTTCGTCTCTGCTTGACTTGTATGTCTCACAGTCAGGCATCCATATGCCCTTGCACTATCACATCCGATTTCCATCCGGAGTTAGGATACCTTTGAGCGCTTGCGGTACTCTTTAGCAAGCAACCTCCCCAGTTAAACTACCCACCAGACAGTGTCCCTCTCGTCGATCCAGACGAGGTAGGTAAGAGATTCACGTTTCTAAGAGTGGTATTACATATTTCGGCCGAAGCCTCCCACCTATTCTAGACAATAAAAACATAAACCTCAGTGTCAAGCTATAGTAAAGCTCCACGGGGTCTTTTTGTCCTGTTACCAGTAGGCCGCATCTTCACAGCCATTTCAATTTCGCCGAGTCCCTCCTCAAGACAGTCGCGAAGTTGTTACGCCTTTCGTGCAGGTCGGAACTTACCCGACAAGGAATTTCGCTCAAAATGTTAACTCATGGTCGCCCATGAGATCGGACTATATCTTTACGCTTTCGCGTTGCTTTGCGTGTAGTCTCTGGGGATTCTCTCTCCTTTAGCTTGCGACAAAATTCGTTAAAATCATGTCGTTTAGCAGTTTGCAATGGATATTTCTTGAAAAATGGAATAATAATATTCCGTAAATCATCTTGTCGTCTGACACAATATCGCAAAATATGTTCACGATGATTGTCATATCGACGATTAATGTAGATATGTCCACATTGAAAATACTCCTGTATTCTCTCGAGACATGACTTACTTTTGACTCCTTGAGTTATGACAAACTCAAATAAGGTTTGATATCCTGACGAGCACGTTTTATTACGAAACGTACTGACAGAAAAACAACCATCACCATCTGTAAATCCTACGATCCATTGAGGATCAAGCCTTTCCTGCTGATTGTCTGCACTCATCACATTTTCAGTATGACCCGAATTAGTTCCGAAGTCAACTAGTGTGAGATACTCAGAGTTTCCAGCATATAGCAAAGTTTTCTCCACGTTATTTTTGCACGTGTGGAGGAGGTTTGAATACCTCACTATAGCAGCGCCTATCCTTATAGGCTTTTACCATAGAACAGTTATAGTTACTGCTGCCGTTCACCGGGGCTTCGATCAGAAGCTCATATCCGAAGATAGTCACTCCCTCAATTAACCTTCCGGCACTGGGCAGGCCTCAGCCCGTATACGTCGGCTTACGCCTTCGCACAGACCTGTGTTTTTGTTAAACAGTCACTTCGCGGTCTTTATCTGCGTCCCATACACATGCAAGCATGTGATGGGATGGGCATCTCCCTAAGTTACGCCCAGCTAATTTGCCGAGTTCCTTAAGGAAGGTTCTCTCGCTCATCTAAGTCTACTCGACTTGTCCACCTGTGTCGGTTTGCGGTACGGATCTAGTATGTTCTCGTTGCGAAGATTTTCTGGGATCCAGAAATAAGTGAAATCAGTATGACCGAAGCCCTACTTCTCCATAACACCTCGGATAATAACGCCTGCTACGGATTTTCCGGTAGCTGACTCCCTCGATGATTAGACGCTAATTCAATAAAAGCGCTCCACTCGTCCCGAACCGTCACTCCCCAACTGATAACGACCATACTAGAGGACTGGAATATCAACCAGTAATCCATCGGCTACGCCGGCACTACACCAGCCTCACCTAAGGGTCGCCTAACCCCACGTCGACGAACGTTGCGTGGGAAACCTTGGACATTTGATGTGGGGGATTCTCACCCCCATCTCGCTACTCATCCCAACATTCTCACTTCTAAGCGCTCCACAGGACCTTACGATACCTGCTTCACTGCCCTTAGAACGCTCCCCTACCCCTTGTATATAAATATACAAAGCCGCAATTTCGGTACATGGCTTGAGCCTCGATAAATCTTCGGCGCTAGCGTCCATCGACTAGTGAGCTGTTACGCTTTCTTTCAAGGATGGCTGCTTCTAAGCCGACCTCCTAGCTGTTTACGGACACTAACTTCCTTACACACTTAGCACATGATTTAGAGACCTTAATTGGCGGTCTGGGATGTTTCCCTCTTGCCCCAGGAACTTAGCTCCCTGGGACTGACTCCCGGATATTCAACTGTGGTATTCGGAGTTTGTTAGAATACAGAGAATTGCTTCCCTATACCCTTACAGTGCTCTACCCCCACAGTGATTCGTCCGAGGCTATACCTAGATATATTTCGGGGAGAACCAGCTATCTCTGAGTTCGATTGGCATATTACCTCTAACCACAAGTCATCCGAGCCATTTGTAACTGACACCGGTTCGGGCCTCCCGCACGTTTTACTGTACGTTCACCCTGCTCATGGTTAGCTCACTCAGTTTCGGGTCTTGTCTATACTGCTAAACGGACTATTCATCCTCGCTTTCACTACGCTTACGTGACGTAATCACTTAGACTTGCAGTATAGGCAAACTCGTTGGGTCATTCTTCAATAGGCACGACATCATCCCGCCGAAGCGAGACTCTGTCTGTTTGTTAGCATACAGTTTCAGGTACTATTTCACTGGCCCTCTCGGCCTTCTTTTCACCTTTCCCTCACGGTACTCGTTCACTATCGGTCATGATATGTATTTAGCCTTACCCCGTGGTCGGGGTGGATTCCGCAGGGAGTTTGCCGTCTCCCAACGTACTCAGGTGCGTGACTGGTAATAATTAGATTTCGATTACAAGGCTTTCACTCTCTCTGGCCACCTATTCCAAGGTGTTCTTCTATCTTCTTATTACCGTAATGTCTCGTCCTACAACCCCAAAGATAAATCTTTGGTTTGGGCTATTCCCTTTTCGCTCACCGCTTACTAAGGGAATCTCATTCGGTTTCTTTTCCTCCGGGTACTTAGATGTTTCAGTTCCCCGGGTTACCCCCCAAGTATAAATACTTGGGTCCCTGCCATTCCTGACAGGGGGGTTACCCCATTCGGACACCGCCGGGTCAAAAGATCTTGACTCCTCACCGGCGACTTTCGCGGTCTTGTGCGTCCTTCTTCGGCATATCATGCCAAGGCATCCACTGTATGCTTTAGTTAAGTAGCTTGATACTATAAATAAAGACAAAATTAAAAATTGTTAATCTTAACAATGACCATAAATGGTCAAAGCTGTTGATTAAGATGCTTTCCTACTCTTCACTTGTTAAGGAGCAATCATTGAGTTTAAAAACTCAGATTTGCAGTTCTGAACTTTTAAACTTGTGTGGTTGTGGACCTGAGGGGACTTGAACCCCTAACCTCCTCGTTGCAAACGAGGCGCGCTAGCCAGTTGTGCCACAGGCCCTTCACGTCACTAGATTGATGTAATGTGCAATTATCCGCCCAAGGCTTGCCCAAGGCAGATCATTTTTTGGTTACCCAAAAAATGAAAATCCCGCTAGTGCGGGATTAAATAACAATATAAACAACAACTAAAAAGGAGGGTTGAATGGGGTGATTAGATTAGGCTGTTTTTGCATATTGTATAAGCTCTCCACACGAGCCCAGGTATTGTAACCTAAGTTGTGGCTTGTGGTCAAGGACAGGAGCGTGCTAAAATTCATAAGTCTTGAAATGGGCGCTTAGCTTCCCGACTAGTTGGGAAAGGAAGTTGGTTAACAATAGAATATGGGTGCGTAGTTCAGTGGTAGAACGCTGTCCTGATAAGACAGAGGTCCAAAGTTCAATTCTTTGCGCACCCACAATTGGTTAGACCTGCCTGCCGGCAGGCAGGGCGCAGTCCTGATAAGACTGAGGTCCAAGGTTCGAGTCCTTGAGCGCCCACAGATAAAGAATTTTGCAGGGTCACAGCAGTGATAATTAAGCTAGTTTGAGTTCGATAGTTTTACCCATTGAGTCTGCGATTGCCATGAGGGTCTGGAGAGTTGTGTTGCGCGAGCCTGACTCGACCTTGGTTATTGTGGTTCGGGGGACATTGGATAGTTGAGCCAACTTCTCCTGAGTTAGGCCCAGTGAATTTCTGGTATTTCGCAGTGCATTGACTATGTGATAGTATTTTTTTTCTGCATTAATTAACTTGCGCTCTCTGACGGTGACTGATTTATTAAAATCACTAAGGGGGACTGCTAGTTTTTTTAGTTTTGATTGATTCATATTTACTATTGTGCCATAAATGCCACATAAGTCAAGAACATCTACCCACGACAAATCCCCGCGGGGGACGGGGTAGGTAAAACAACTTAAAGTTAAGACAAGAAATTCTATATAACTCTCTTTTCAAAGAGATGGTAGCACTCGATTGACTATTTGAGAATTGGTGAGATTAGCCAGGTTCCAATTAACCCTGGGGTTTAACATTCCCTAGTTATAGGGCGACTCGTGAAGTCCTTTGTTACTCCTAGAAAGGAGGTGATCCAGCCGCTCCTTCCAGAACGGCTACCTTGTTACGACTTAGCGCTCATCGCTGACCTTACCTTAGGCGGGTCTGTCCAGTAAACTGGTTCAGAAGACCGACTTCAGGCACTGCCAACTTTGCTCACTTGACGGGCGGTGTGTACAAGGAGCGAGAACGTATTCACCGCAGTCTGCTGACCTGCGATTACTACCGATTCCGACTTCATGAGGGCGAGTTGCAGCCCTCAATCTGAACTGAGGGAAAGTTTGTAGGATTAGCTCCCCATTACTGGTTGGCGACCCGTTGTCTTTCCCATTGTAGGATGTGTGTGGCCCCAGGCGTAAGCGTCATGCTGACTTGACGTCGTCCCCTCCTTCCTCCCTTGATACTATCAAGAGCAGTCTCGCGTGAACATTCAACACACGATAGGGGTTGCGTTCGTTACTTTACTTAAAAAGACGCCTCACGACACGAACTGACGACAGCCATGCAACAGCTGTGTAGCACTCTCGAAGAATGTCCTAGTTTCCTAGGATTTGCAGCTACATGTCAAGCCTGGGTGAGGTCCTTCGCTTTGTATCGAATTAAACCACATGCTCCACCGGTTGTGCGCTCCCCCGTCAATTCCTTTGAGTTTTAGCCTTGCGGCCGTACTTCCCAGGCGGAATACTTAACGCGTTAGCTTACGCCGGCGAACTAATGTCCACCAGCTAGTATTCATCGTTTACGGCTAGGACTACAGGGGTCTCTAATCCCTTTTGCTACCCTAGCTTTCGTTCCTTAGCGTCAGATGTTGCCTAAATGTCTGCCTTCGCCTTTGGTGTTCCTCTCAATATCAACGGATTTCACCCCTCCACTGAGAATTCCGACATTCCCGACAACCCTCTAGTCTGGCAGTATACATAGCAGCTTTTCGGTTGAGCCGAAACATTTAACCATGTACTTACCAAACAGCCTACGAAACCCTTTACGCCCAATAAATCCGGATAACGCTTGCACCCCACGTATTACCGATGCTTCTGGCACGTGGTTAGCAGGTGCTTTCTAGTAGGGTACCTTCAGTACTTATTCCCCTACCACAGTAGTTTACGACCCGAAGGCCTTCTTCCTACACGCGGCGTCGCTGCGTCAGACTTTCGTCCATTGCGCAATATTCCCGGTTGCTGCCATCCGTAGATGTAGGTCCCGTGTCTAAGTGACCTTGTGGGGGGCCATGCTCTCACACCCCCTACCCGTCATAGCCTTGGTGAGCCATTACCTCACCAACTAGCTGATAGGACGCAGGCTTCTCTCTCGGCGGCCCGTTAAGGCCTTTGATCCGTAGACCGTATGCGGTATTACCCTTCCTTTCGAAAGGCTATTCCCCACCAAGAGGTAAATTCCTACGCGTTACTCACCCGTCTGCCACTGTCCCACGCACATGCAAGCATGTGGTGGGACCGTTCGACTTGCATGCCTAAGGCACGCCGCCAGCGTTCATCCTGAGCCAGGATCAAACTCTCAATAAAAAATTGAATTCAAAGAGACCTGAGTTGATATTTTACTAATGCAAAATGATCAAACCCTGCCTTCCGGCAGGCAGGTCTCAATAAAGTTTGATTTCTAAAAAAATTCAAAAAAATTATCCAGCATATAAATATGCCTTCTTTATCCGTCCGTTAGGACAAGATATTACTCAAAAGAAAAACGGTACTACCATCTCTTTAAAAAGAAATGTAGTTATATAAAAATTATTACTTGACTTAAAAAACTTGTTACAAGTTGTTTGTATTTTAAATTAACTTGTTAAGGCGCGATCATCTACTCGAATGTACCCTCCTTCGCCAAGGCTACGGCGGGCAAGCACTACAAAATCCCGACTCGGTGGAGATATCTCTCCTGTGAGTCGTGAACAATGGTGTATTCACAGATGTAGAAGGGTATTGTAGCACAAGTTAGGAAGAAGTGTGATAGGCATAGGCGGTGCGGATAATGGTTTCCAGGTCAGAATGCTGAGGAGACCAATTTAATTCTTTTTTGATTTTGGTCACGTCGGCGACGAGCTCGTTGGCATCACCTGGGCGACGGGAGACAATGCTTATCTTGACTGGCTTGCCACTTACCCTCTCAACCATCTTGACTATCTGCTTATTAGAGTAGCCAGTACCAGTACCAGCGTTGTAGACTGTGGATTTGGCGCCAGAATGAAGTGCCTCAAGTGCCTTGATATGCGCATCCGCTAGATCGGTGACGTGAATATAGTCACGTACACAGGTACCATCTGGGGTGGGATAATCACCGCCAAAAAGCTTAAACTCTTGATCTTCTAGTTGAGCTTTAATTATGTTAGGAATTAGATGACTCTCTGGATCATGATCCTCACCGAGTGAGCCATCCTCGACTGCGCCTGCAGCGTTGAAGTAGCGGATGCAGATACTACGTAGGTTATATGGAGTCTCAAACCATTGGAGCATGCGCTCGATTATAAGTTTGGTCTCTCCGTAGGGATTGGTGGGAGTTTTGCAGGCATTTTCTGGGATGGGGAGGGAATCTGGATTACCATACACACCCGCACTAGAAGAGAAGACTATCTTATCTACTCCATGTTCTATCATGGCTGAAAATAAGTTGTAACTTCCAAAAACATTGTTGGTGTAATATTTTTGCGGATTTTTGACTGATTCACCCATTTCGATATAAGCGGCAAAGTGAATGACCGCGTCTGGCTTGACAATACTAATTGCTGATTTAATTACATCTGGATCAAGTAGATCACCCTGGATATACTGAATGTCTCCCAATTTGGCTTTAGCAATCTCTTTATCTTTGCGATCAAAAACGACTACCTCGTGTCCTACATTTACTAATGCATGGCTAGTAATCGCACCGATGTATCCCGCTCCTCCAGTGACCATAATTCGCTGACTGCTCATAATTTTTAAACTCCAATTTACAATTTACATTTAATTTTTAATAATTAATTTACAAACTTCTTAAAATACTTATTAAGTATACCAAGAAATACAATAGCTCCTAGCGTATCAAGAATCCAATCTACTGGATCGGCAGATCTACCTGGTACGGTACTTTGAACTAATTCTATTAATAAACCATAAATACTAGTTGTTAGTATGCAACGAGGAGTGCGTAGGGAGGAAAGGAAAAGTAAAACTGCCTGAATACCAAAGAAAATAAAATGGGCGCTCATCATCATCAAACTGTTGAGCCAGAAAACTTCGAGCACTACTGGCTGTGGAGTCATAGTGAGTTGCCAGGTGAGAGCTGCCCAGAGAATAGATAGTATGAACCAGTGTAATTTTTTCACTTACTTATTATAGCTGATGAGTAGATTTGTATTTGCGATAGCCAAAAAAACCTGCGACAGAGATGATGATCAGGCCAAAGCCGACTAGGAGGGCGGTTCTTGCTCGTGTTATGTTGAGAGTTGGACCCTCAAGGGCCCCACCGCGGCGGGCAGGCTGGCCCTGTAGGTTGGGTGATGGAGATGGGGAAGGAGATTTGGTCGGCATAAGATGGATGGAGTTGACGGTGAGTCCGGCTATGGTACCGTCTTTTTCGTCAAAATGTGGAGTGGGGCTGGGTTTGAGAGATGGCTTGAGGGAGGGAGAAGGTGAGGGAAAAGGAGTTGGTGTAGGTGTTGGAGTTGATGTGGGGGTTGAGGTGGAGGTGGGTGAAGGAGAGGGTGATGGAGTTGGAGTGGCATAAGTAATCTCGATTGGTTTTGACTCAGGAACTTCACTCCCCTGGTTACCACTAGCCGTATATCGTCTAGCACGAATTAAATAGTTACCTGGACCTGGATATTCAGTGCCACTTGGACTACCTAATCTAGCACTAAATGTTGCAGTTGTTGACACACCTCCAATAACTTCTATTGGAAAATACTCTACCCCATTTGAATCACCATACCAATAAGAGCCATTATCTGTTTCGCCAAAATAATTTTTGGTTGATTCTTTATAGAAGTCGATGCGTAGATAATTTGTGCCAGATCTACTACTCTCAACTTGGATGGTAACAGGGAAAGAGTCGTCAGAAATACTGGTAGGATAATTAAGAATAGAGACTGTAACTGCATGCACAGGAAGAGCTAACAAAAAGAAAAATAGCGCGGGCAAAAAACGCTTCATTAATATTTAGTGTAACAGAAAAATATCAATCAAATATAGTTGATATGTAAATAAAATGTATCTAAATCAGAATTATCATGATCGACTCTAACATACCTAAGCACACATCCGTTATAACCAGAATAGCTACCCCTATACAATATTCCTGATTTTACAGCGCGAATTTCGGACGATGAACTATTAATATCAATACCATTATGAAAACTATATATTGAGCCAACCCAAGTGTTATTAACTGCCCAAGTTGAACCATAACCTTGAGAAAATGTTATTTCTGGATCAATCGGCCATGTCCAAGAACCAGATGGATTGAAAGGATCTCCGTCACCACTATTACATGAACTACCCGAACAATTCCTATGAGAGATTGATTGTAAAAAATTAAATGGATTTTGAGTTATGCCATTTTGACTAACCATAAAATGAAGATGACTGCCACTACTATTACAAGATGACCCTTGAATAATTGTGGCTATTTTTTCACCCTCCGATACATTCCCAACTTTTATCTCGTTACCTTTTCCTGCCAAAATATTCTGGATAGCTTCTAATTCTGCTCTAGCTTGAGATAGAAGAGATTGATATTTTTGCTCACTATTTTTTGTATCAGCAAGTAAACGATTTTTGCTTGATTTTTGAGCACTAAGTGAGTCTTGTTGTGATTTTAGCTTGAATTGGAGAGTCTTAGCCTCATCTTGTTTGACCTCTTTGAGAGACTTTTGTTGGTCAAAGTCGAGCCTGGCTGATTCTAGTGTAATAAGAACTTCACGATCATGGTCACGGATTTTTTGAATGTATTGATAATGACGAAAAAAATCAAAAAACCCAGAATTGTTAAAAATTGAAAGAATTACATCATTAGCATTGCGTTCTTTATAGTCACTTTGGACCCTACTAATAAATAATTTGGTTAAATCATCTAGCGAGTAGTCTATGCTCTCGATTTTGCCAGAAAGATCTATGATTTCAGCCTCGAGAGTTGCTAATTCTGCGCTAGTTTTATTTATTTCGGCTGATGCAAGGTTGATCTGACTATCCAGATAACCAATTGCTGAGGAGAGTGTTTTTTGTTCTGCTTGGGACTGTTTAATTTTAGTCTGACAACTGCTAATATAATCATTAAGCTCATTCATGTCGGTGGGAGGATTGCCATCACAATCACGAGCAAGGATATGAATCGGAATTACCGTAAAAGCAACTAGAGTTAATAAAAGAATAAAAAACTTTTTCATCGTCCGTATCGACGGGTAGCAATCAGACTGGCCAAACTACCCAGTACTAGGCCTAGTAAAAACTCGCCACCAAGAATAGTTAGCATAATCCAGTATGGAATAGGGAAAATGGTGATCCCCTGCAAGAACTCAACTAGATTAGGAGTCAGATAAAGGAGAGCAAGATAGGCAATTCCCCATCCCAAGAATGCACCCATGACAGAATAAATCACACCTTCAATTACAAAAGGACTACGAATATACCATGGTGTAGCACCCAAAAGAGAGAGGGTGTTAATCTCTAAGCGTCTGGCGGTGAATTTGAGACCTAAAATAATCACAATGGTCGTGAGTGAAGCAAATAAAAGAAGTGCAGAAAGAGTGATACCTGAGATACGAACTCCATTAACCCAAGTTTTGATCGTATCAATGATATCTTTTTGGTAGATAACCTCTTCGATATATTCTTTGTCTTGCATAATAACGGCAATACTCTCCAAGTCGTCAACACTACGAGCTGAAACCTCTAAACTGGCTGGTAAGATATCGGCAGTAACCATCTCCAAAAGAAGTGGATTATCTTTATTCTGATCCTGATAAATGGCAAGTGCTTCTTCTTTACCTATATAAGTGATTGACTCTGTTGAGATTGCATCTTTTATCTGAGTGCGAAGTGAGTCAACCTGCTCACTGGTAGCTGAGTCTTGAAAAAAGGCGGTAACCTGAGGGCGTGATTCAAAATAGGTTAGAAGAGTATGAGTGCCAAGAATGGCGAGAGTGAAAATACTAATAATAAGAAAGGTAACGGTAGTCATAAAAACAGCTGCAATCGATTGATATGGAGAACGACGAATATGTTTGAGTGCTGTTTTGAGTTTGGTCATGTTTATTGGTTCTTAGTTATTAGTACTTGGTTTTTGGTTTTAGTTTTGGTGTCTTTGACTAAACTACCTTCTTGGAGTTCTAACTGTCTGGCTTTGAGATTTTTAATCAGGTTGGTTTCATGAGTGGCTATAATTACGGTGGTACCCTGTTTGTTAATTTCGGCAAGTAAGTCGATAACTCCACGAGCAGTTTTGGCATCAAGATTGCCTGTTGGTTCATCTGCAAAAAGAATTTTAGGCTCTCCAGCGAGTGCGCGAGCGATAATTACACGTTGGAGTTGACCACCGGAGAGTTGGATAGGGAAATCGTTTTCTTTATCTGAGAGTCCCGTAAGCTTAAGAAGCTCTGCCCTTCTTTTGACAATTACTTCTGAGTCGTGACCAAGAATATCAAGAGCAAGATCGATGTTCTCAGCAACGGTACGATCCATAAGGATTTTAAAGTCTTGGAATACGACTCCTACTTTGCGCCTAAGAAGAGCTATGTTGCGGGAACTAATTTTGCTAATATCGTCGGAATCGACTTTGATCACTCCTTTGGTGGGAGAAATTTCTTTGAGAATTAATTTGATGATAGTAGTCTTACCGGCACCAGATGGTCCAGACAAAACAACCATCTCTCCTGCATCAATAGTAAAACTAACGTCAACTAGAGCCTTAGTTCCGTTACCATAAGTTTTTGTAACATGGTCAAAAATTAACATATTATTCTGATAGTTCGATGTTGTTAACATCAGCTGCGTTAAGTCCTATAACTTTGATTCTACCAACATCCATAAGCCAACCTGCCTTTTTACCCTGGAAGGTTTCTCCCCAAAGTTCAACCTCTGTAGTGAGAAAAAGATCAAGGTCTATAACAGATGAAGTTAGATAAACCCATTGTGACTTATCAGTTCCCCTCTCTAGATGATGAGAGCCTTCACCCTCGATCCCTCCTGGTTGGATTATGCCGATTGCGGAGTCGGAAAAAGAGGATTCGTCTGCACTACCAAAAACATCTCCCACCTTAACACTGGAAGCGTCGGTTGGATTCTGAGTAAGTGCGCTTGGGGCCAACACTCTTGAGCTTGGATTTTGGAGTCTATTTTTGGCTACAAAATATCCTGTTGTGAGACCAATAATAACGGCTAAGGAGATGGCTATAATCCTGGGGGAAAGTGAGCGAGAAAACCTCGCTCCTACGGGCTTGGGCGTAGATTCTAGAGTAGACTCAGAGTTTTCTAGTGAGATTTTTTTGATTTGTGCCA
>Ga0164318_10003664_pt1 | contig 14620 bp, 12 predicted proteins | sample GuaBasSedimGuay9_FD_113734 | JGI IMG/M metagenome (GOLD analysis project Ga0164318, IMG submission 113734) | Subseafloor sediment microbial communities from Guaymas Basin, Gulf of California, Mexico - Guay9, Core 4571-4, 0-3 cm | ecosystem: Environmental > Aquatic > Marine > Hydrothermal vents...
GGCTTTTGATGAGGTATTTGGTAGTCAAGATGAAGTGAGGCGTATGGAGATATTAGAAGCTTTTCATACAATAAAAGAACAGTATCGTCAGATATTTTTGATTAGTCATGAGATGGAGATTAAGGAGATGTTTGAGATGGTTGTGGAGTTGTAGAATATGAATGAATTAATAAATATAGATGAAGCAAATATAAACAATAAGATTTTTACTGTAAGAGGTTTATCTATTATGCTGGATAGAGATTTAGCAGAACTTTATGGTGTAGAAACAAAACATATAAATCAAGCTGTAAAAAATAATCAAGATAAATTTCAAGAAGATTTTTTCTTTCAATTAACAGATGATGAATTTGATATTTTGCGGTCAAATCATTTGACCACAAATTTTTCTAAGACTAGAATAAATCCAAAAGTCTTTACAGAAGAAGGAATTTATATGTTGGCAACTATACTAAAAAGTAAAATTGCTTCAGATATAACAGTATCTATTATTCGAACATTTGCAAAGATTAGAAAACTTATTTTATCTAATAATTCAACTCTTGAAAGGTTTGAAAGAGTTGAGCAAAGATTGTCTTTGTATGATAATAATTTTGACAAAATATTTAAAGCTTTAGATAGTAATGAACATAAACCAACACAAGGAATATTTTATGATGGTCAAGTTTTTGATGCTTATAACTTTGTATCTGATTTAATCAGAAGTGCTAAGAATAGTATTGTTTTAATAGATAACTATATAGATGACAGTGTACTTACTCTGTTTAGTAAAAATCAAGATATAGATGTAACGATATATACAAAAAATATAACCAAACAACTAAAGCTAGATATTGAAAAATATAATGCACAATATCCTAAGATTGAGATTAAAAAGTTTGATGATTCTCATGATAGATTTCTGATACTTGATGATAAAGAAGTTTATCATATTGGTGCAAGTTTGAAAGATTTGGGGAAGAAGTGGTTTGCTTTTTCTAAGTTGGATGTTGGATCTTTTGGGATATTTGATAGGTTGGGGGGGTGTAATGGAATTTTATAATAGTCAAGATGTATAGGTGTATGGATATCTTAAGATATTTATAGAATTAATAAATAAAAGGAAAATAAGATGAATATGATAAAAGTAGAATCAAGTAATTTAGAATCAGTAGGCTATGAAGATAGTCAAAATGAACTATATGTAGAATTTAAACATGGTGGCACATATAAATATTTAAATGTGGATAAAGGTATTTATGATAACTTATTAATAGCAGAGTCAAAAGGTAAATTCTTTGACCAAAACATTAAAAAAGCTGGATATAAATACACAAAAATATAACAAAAAGGATATTTAAATGGTAGAAATTAAAATAAATAACTGTAATAGTATAGATAAAGCTAATATAAGAATTGAGAAAAATAAACTAAATGTAAAGTATGGTATTAATGGTACTGGTAAAACAACTATTGCTAAAGCTATTCTAGAACATGATACAGATAATTTAATAGATTTACTACCTTTTAAATATAGAGATGAAAATCCTGATGATATAAAACCAATAGTTGAAAATGCTGATGAGTTTACAAATTTATTAATGTTTAATGAAGAATACATTAATCAATTTGTATATTTAGAAGATGAATTACTTAAAAATAGTTTTGAAATATTTATTAAGGATGAAAAATATGATGAAAATATATTAGCAGTTGAAGAGTTATTTTCAGACGTAAAAAATATTTTTCAATCAGATGAAATATTATTAAAGATTATTGATGATTTAAAAAAGTTAAGTACTTCTTTTAGTAAAACAAGTGGTGGAATGGCAAAAAATAGCCAAATGCATAAAGCTCTTGGAAATGGAAATAAACTTGTAAATATTCCTGAAGGATTAGAAGAATATTCAGAATATCTAGCTAGTGATGATAATACTAAGTGGATTAAATGGCAATCTAGTGGAAATAGTTTTTTAGAGATATCAGATAAGTGTCCATATTGTACATCTTCAGTTGTAACTAAAAAAGATACGATACTAAAAGTTGCAGTTGAGTATAAAGATAAAGATATAGAGTTTTTAATTAAAATTATAGATACAATGAAAAATCTTAAAGAATATTTTATACCTGAAAGTCAAGCAACAATTGAATCAATAACAAAAAACAACAATGGTCTTAGTGAAGATGAAAATAGTTTTCTAAAAACAATTAAAATTGAAATAGACAGATTACTTCAAAAATTTGAAAGCTTGAAAGAACTTACAATTTCAACCTTTAAAGATGTTGATGATATGGCTGAGAAGATAAATGGACTTAAAATTAATCTTTCTTTAGTTCCATCACTTAATTCTACAATAACGCAAGAAATAACAAATCCATTAAATATATCTTTAGATACTTTAATTGAGAAAGCAAAAGAACTTAAAGGTAAAATAACTAAACAAAAGAATTCAGTTGCCACAAAAATTGAAAAACACAAAGATGATATTAATATATTTTTAAAATATGCTGGTTATAAATATACTATAGAAATAGAAGAAACAGATGCAGAATATAAAATGAGATTACAACATATTGAACTAACAAAACTTATTACAAATGGTAACCAACATTTAAGTTATGGAGAAAAAAATGCATTTGCTCTAATGTTATTTATGTATGATTGCCTTTCAAAAGAATCTGATTTAATTATACTAGATGACCCAATTTCTTCATTTGATAAAAATAAAAAGTTTGCAATTATTGAAAGACTTTTTAGGGGAGAAAATTCTTTTAAAGGTAAAACTGTGTTAATGTTAACACATGATATTGATCCTATAATTGATATATTTAAAGTACTCTATAGAAAGATAGAACCTGTACCTGTTGCTTCATTTCTAAAATCAAGAGATGGTATTATAGAAGAATTATCAATTTCAAGAGATAATTTACAAACTTTTGCACAAGTTTGTATTGAAAATATTGCTTCTAGTTCTGAAAATATAAATAAGTTAATTTATCTTCGTAGGTATTATGAAGTATTAGATGATAAAAGTGAAGCATATCAACTTCTTGCAAATCTTTTTCATAAAAGAGTACCTCCGACTAAGTTTGTTGATAATGATGAAATAGAGATGACTCAAGATGAAATAGATATTGCAGAAAATGCTATAAAAAAAGAAATTCCTGAATTTAATTATGATGAGCAAATACTAATATTTAAAGATGAAGAAGTGTTAAGAGTAATGTATAACGCATGTCAAAGTGGTTATGAGAAATTACAGTTATTTAGGATTATTCATGAGGGAAGATATCCTAGTGATGTTATTCAAAAGTTTATCAATGAAACATATCATATAGAAAATGAATATATTAGTCAATTGAATCCAAGAAAATATGAAATGGTTCCAGAATTTATTATACAAGAGTGTGATAATGCAATGGATAATAGTTAAATTAATTAATATTAAAGTGAAAAAAATGATAAAAATTGATGAATTGATAGAAGATTATAATTTACATGAGAGTTTAGGAAAAGATATAGATTTTATTTTTAAACTTTTGTTATTTACGCTAAAAGATTTTAAAAGAGATTATAAGATTGTTTTTAATATGGTTACACAGAATCCATTGTTATGGCAAAAGTTAGCACTAGATACAAATAAAATATTTGAAAAAGAAGACTTGTTAATTGCTGAATATGAACCATGTACAGAGTATCCATTTTATAGATTATATTCATATAGATATAAAGAAAAGAGTGCTTTGTCCTTGGAGGCTTTTTCTTCACTATTAAAGAGAGAAATAAATGTTGAAGATACTAAAGAATTATATAATAAATATAATGATCCAGAATTAACTAAAAACTATATTAATTGGGAAAAAAATTTAAATAATCAATTAGCCTCATTAAGTGATATATCATATGGAAGAATTAATAATACAAAAATTAAACAAACAATAATTTTACATAGACAACCTTTAGGATGCATTGTTTGTGGAGAAAAAGCCACTGGATATATAAGTACAATTTTAATGAATAAAGATGCAATATTAATAATTGCAAGTACTTGTGATAAACACCAAGAATTAGCAAAACAAAATCCATGCTTTTTACATTTCTTATCAAAATTATTTCAAATGGGACTTGATTTATCTTCTATGAAAATGAATGAAAAAATAGAAAAGAATCTAATTGAACTATTAATAAGTGAAATTAAAAGAGAATTAAATTGTGAGTTGTTAAAGAATATATATAATGAATTAAAAGATGAATATGTATTGACTTTTAAGAGAATATCTGGTGTATTAATTATTTTAAGATTACATACATTTATGGATTATGGCTATATGGTTAATAGGCCTAGTGGTGAAGCTTTTCAGAGAATTGATTCTGCTCCAGACCATAAAGAAATTAAATTTTTTCCAGATCATTTACATAGAACAATTACAAAAAATAAAAAACCTAATGTTGAATCAAGTTATACTTTTGGTTTTCCTATTTTAGATTTACCTTCAATAATAAAGATGGTAAATAGACTTGAAACTGAATTAACATGAACCTATCTAAATCCCTATACACAAAAGCCATCCAATGCCCAAAGGCACTATGGCTTAAAAAGTACAAAAAAGAAGTACTAACACCACCAGATGAATCAGCCCAAGCAATATTTGATACTGGAAATATAGTAGGGGATTTAGCTTAAAGATGGTAGCTTAGAGTTTCTTGGTATCAGAGATATTGAAAAAGTACAAAAAGAGTTTTGGACTGTAGTTAATAATACTCAAAAAATTAACTATAATATACTATCTCCTACAGATGTAAAAGTAATTATTTGTGAAGAAAAAACTTTAATGCTTATAAATATAACACCAGCTTCAAGAAAAATAAAACCTATATTCTTAGGTTCAAATCCTTTAAGAGGAACATATCTTAGGTATCATGATTCTGACATAAAAGCAAAAGATGAGATTGTTCGTCATATGTTGGCAGATGCTGTAAATGATTCTAATGATACTGCTATACTCAATGGCTACAATATGGATGATATAGATTTAGATAGTTTTAATGCATATAGAAATCTATATAAGAGTGCAAAAGGTAATCATCCATGGGCAACACTAGAAGATAAGGATTTTTTGATACAGCTCGGTGGATATGCAACAAATAGAGTCTCTAGAGAAGAAGGATTAACACTTGCTGGACTTTTGATGTTTGGTAAGTTAAGATCTATTTTAGATGGAATTCCTAACTATCTTGTCGATTATCAAGAGCAAACTGAAAATGCTGAAGATAGATGGATAGATAGAGTTACTACAGATGGAAACTGGTCGGGCAATCTATTTGAATTTACTCAAAAAGTTTATAGAAAAATAACAGCTGATTTAAAAATACCATTTAAACTAAAAGATTCTTTTCAAAGAGTAGATGAAACACATATTCATGAGGCAGTTCGTGAAGCACTTATAAATACTCTTATTCATGCTAACTATCAAGGAAGACTCGGTATATTAATAGTTAAACATCCAAAAGGTTTTAGTTTTAGAAATCCTGGTCTTTTACGAATCTCAAAAGAAGATTTATTTAAAGGTGGTAAAAGTGACTGTAGAAATAAAATTCTCCAAAAAATGTTTCAGTATATCGGTATGGGAGAGCAAGCAGGCTCAGGTTATCCAAAAATACTAAGAGCATGGATGGAGCAGCATTGGCAATATCCTAATGTAGAAGAAGATAGACTTTATGAGACAACAACACTTTTTCTACCAACCATAAGTCTTTTCCCTGAAGATATACAGATGTCACTAAGTCAGAGGTATGGAGAAAAATATAATAGTTTAAACAAAGACTCAAGGCTTGCGTTGATCCTCGCCTTTGTTGAAACAGAAGTAAGTAATGCTAGACTTGCTGCTACTGCTTCTCTACATCCAGCAGATGCCTCTAAGGTATTGAGAAAATTAGTTGAGCAAGAATTATTAGTTTCTGATGGTATAGGAAGGGGTACAAAGTATATTTTAAATGAAGAGAATAAAAATAGCTTACAACATTTGGATGATAGCTTACAACATTTACCTAATGTTAAGGAGGTAAAAAGTTCTAAAAAAGCAGGTAAAGAACTTGTAATAAAGGCTATTTTAGAGGCTTGTATGGGTAGATATCTTACAGCTATAGAGCTTGCAACATTACTAAATAGAGGTGTTGCAACATTAAGAAATCATTATCTATCTAAACTGGTAAAAGAGGCTTCACTTGAATTAAAATATGAAGAAGTTAATCATAAAAATCAAGCTTATAGAACTAAAGGTCTATTGGATGTTTGGTAGTATACTTTTAGACGAAAAACAAAGAAAAGATAAAGTTAAAAATAATCTTCAAACACTTAAAAGAGCAGGTAAAATAGATGTAAATGGTTATATTTGGACGATGTCTAAAACTAAATAGATGAATATTTTAGACATACTTTTAGACATACTAATAGATAATAAATTAAAAAGAGAGAATAAATATGATAGATAAATGGTTTAAAAAAGATTTAGATAAAATTTTTGATAAGCACAATATAGTTGTGATAATGGATGAATCTAAAAAATCTAAATTTTTACTTGATACTTTAACCAACTTTACAATTTATGAAGCACATAATGAGATTGATGAATTAAAAGTAAAATATGAGATAGAAAAAACTAAAACAGAAGATAGTAAATATATAATTTATACTCAAACACCAAAAGATAAGTTAAAGTATATAAGAGAATATTGTGAAACAAATGGTTCTGTATCGATAAAACTATTACAAAACTATATTAAAGAAAAGCTATTTGAAAATCTAAAATTAAATTTAACACTTAGTGAAGATAAATTAATAAGTGCTGCTAAAGTTAGTATAGGTAAAGATGAGATTTATTGGAGAGGATTAGAATCTGGTACATCTGAAATATTTGACCTAGAAAAAGAACTATTGCCATTTCTACATAGACCAGATAGTTTTATAAATAAATATGATACACATACAAAAGAACAATTCTTTAAAACTATTAATAAATATTTAAAACAAGATAATATAAATAAGCCAGCAAAAACAATTGCTAATGAAGTAGTCTTTCGTATATTTGATAGCTTGGCTACTAATAATACTGATAAATTAGGATTGATTATTTATAAAAATTGGCTAGATTCTCTTGAGTATAAAAAATCATTTGATAAATATCTAAAGAATTATAAACTAATGGAAAATTATGATATATGGAATATACATCCATCACATCCATTTAAGCAGATTGATTTAGCTTGGCTAAAACAAATTGGAGAAAATATTAGTAATAAAGAAAAACTAATAAATTTTAAAGCAAAAATAAATCAAAGAGTACAAAATAAAGAGGCAAAAAGTCTAGAGATAATATTCTGGAAAGATGTAAAAGTATTACTTGATTTTGATTTAAATGATATGAATAAATTATCATCTATGGATGAATGTATAGATTTTTATACAAAGCATTTATATAAAGTTGACCAATCAATAAGAGCATTTTATACAGAATTTTTAGATAAAAATGATTTATTAGAACCTTTTCAAGAGTATTATAAAAATATACTTAGCATATTTCTTGAAAAATGGTTTAAATATTTTGATCAATATAAACAAAATCAAATAGGTATATTAAAAAGCATAATTGAATCAAATGATTGTAAAACTGCCATTATAGTTGGAGATGGGGTAACTTATGAAACTTCTCAAAATATAGCAGATCTTGTATCGCCAGAATATAATTATGAAGATAATATTATCTTAGCAGATACGCCATCTATTACAGAAAATAATATGAGTCAAATATATGTTTCTTCTGGTAAGGTTTTTGAACAATTAGCTAATAGAGAAAAGTTTTTAAAAGATGAAATGAGTGATAAAGATATTGGTTTCGTTCATTTAGATAAAATAAATGAAAATACATCATATCAGTATTTAATATCACAATATGGAGATATAGATACATTGGGTGATAAGATGAATAATGCAGCTTTAAAATATTTTCCAGAATCTGAAAAAACATTTGCCTCAAAAATAGAATTTTTATTAAATAATGGCTATAAAAAAGTATATCTAATAACAGATCATGGTTTTGTACTAACAGGACAATTAAATGAGTATGATAAAATAGATGTTGATTTTAATGGTAAGATTAAAAAGAATGAAAGATATATAAGAACACAAGATCAACAAACTATATCAAATCAACTTATAGAAAAAGAGCAGAAACATAATGAATATAACTATGTATATTTTGCTAAATCTATGAATCCTTTTAAAACTGTAGGAGCATATGGTTTTAGTCATGGCGGATTGTCTCCACAAGAACTAATAACACCTTATTTATGTTGGTCAAATGATAGTATTGATAGTAATAGTTTAAAAGCAATAATCAAAAATAAAAAAGATTTAGAAAATGTTACGGGAGAATTATTTCAAATTAGATTAGAGATAAACTCAGCAACTAATGATTTATTCTCAAATGAAAGACAAATATATATTGTTTTATTTAGTAATGGAACACAAATATCAAAAAGTGAAATTATCTATGTATCAAATAATGATAAGATAAATAAAGAATATTCTTTTGATGGTCATGCTAAAATAGATATCAAAGTTTTAGATGCTATAACAAAAGAGCAACTAGACTATACTACAGCAAAACAAAATAAAGATAGAGATATGGGTGGATTATTTTAAAATGGAGATTGTACTATGATAACATTAACAGATTTAGATGTAAAATTATTAGAAAATTTTAGAGGATATGTTGTAAAAAAAGATTTGGTAAGATCTGTAAAAGTTGGTGCTAATGTACCTGTATTTGTTTTGGAATATCTTATTGCTAATTCTTGCTCAACAGATGATGAAGAAAAAATAAAAGAGGGTATGGATAATGTTAAGAGAATATTATCAGAACATTATATAAATCCCGAAGAGAGTGATTTAATCCACTTTAAAATAAAAGACCAAGGTCAATATAAAATTATAGATAAAATATCTGTTACACTTGATTCTAAAAAAGATAAATACTGGGGAAATCTACAAAATAGCAATATCAAAAATGCAAATATAAGTGATGCATTAGTTAACCAACACGATAAAATGTTAATGGGTGGAATATGGGCAATTATTGATGTGGAGTATGATCCAAATATAAAAATAGGACAAAATATTTTCCCTTTTGTTATTCAAAATATAAAACCAATTCAACTATCTTCATTTGACAATTCAAAGATTATTGAAAAAAGAAAAGAATTTGATAAAGAAGAATGGTTAAATATAATTCTAAGAAGTTGTGGATATGAACCAGAAGCAGAAGGAATGACACAAAGAGTGAAAATGTTGTTACTTTCAAGACTTTTACCAATGGTAGAAGCAAATTTTAACTTTGTTGAACTGGGTCCTAGGTCTACAGGTAAATCATTTGTATTCAAAGAACTTACACCTTATGCTGTCCTTATATCTGGTGGACAAGGTACAATAGCAAAACTTTTTGTACATGGTGGTACAGGAAAAGTTGGAGCAGTTGGTCAGTGGGATGCTATATGTTTTGATGAAGCTACTGATAAAATATTTAAAGAAAGAGATGCAATTCCACTTATGAAAGATTATATGGAGTCTGGGTCATTTTCAAGAGCAGGAGCAGGTGGAGAGATAACAGGAGTAGCATCAATAATTTTAAATGGTAATATAAATCAACCAGTTGAAACTGTACTTCAAACCTCACATCTATTTAGTCCACTTTCAGATGAAGTAAATAATGATACAGCATTTTTAGATCGAATACATTTTTATCTTCCAGGATGGGAAATGATAAAATTTGCACCAAAACATTTTACTGCTAATTTTGGATTTAGTACTGATTATTTCTCAGAAGCATTAAAATCATTTAGAAAAGTTACATATACAGATGCACTAGAAGAATTTTATTCGCTAGGTAGTCATCTGAAACAAAGAGATACGAAACCAGTCAAAAAAACTGTATCTGGACTTATTAAACTTTTACACCCAGATGGAAACTATACAAAAGAGGATATAAAAGAATATCTTGATATTGCACTTGAAATGAGAAGAAGAGTTAAGGAACAGTTAAAAAGAATTGGTGGTATGGAATTTTGGGATACAAACTTTTCATATATAGATAAAGAAACACAAGAAGAATTTTTTATAGGACTACCAGAAGAAAGAGGATCTCATTTAATAGAAAATACACCACTAAGTCCTGGTATATGTTACACATCAACAAGTGATGGGGATAATCTAGCATTAGTAAGAATTGAAGTTGTGACAAGTGCAGGAAATGGAAAATTAAATATTACTGGTGTTAGCAATAATCTTGTAAAAGAAAATATAAAAAATACATACCAATATATAAAAGCAAATGAAAAATCAATATTAAATGAGCAGCATTCATTGAGTAATTTTGATTTAACAATACAAGTTACAACTATATTAGGATCTTCAATATCTACAGGAATTGGTTCAGCAGTATATTTAGCAATAGTATCATCAATCTATAAAAAGAATTTAAAATCAGCACTTGCAGTTTTAGGAAATATTTCAGTAGGTGGAGCAATAGAGCGAGCAAATAATTTTGCAGATAAAATAACAATGCTATCAGAAAATGGAGCAAAAACTGTTGTTGTTCCTATGGATAATTTAAGTGAATTATCAAATGTACCAGCAAGTGTACTTGGAGATACGGATGTTCCTTTTTATCAGAACAATCAGATGTTGGTGCAAAAGGGTATTTTAGTAGATTAGAAATAAGTAAATTTAAGTAACTATATTTTTCCACAGTCATTAAGGATCAGTATGGCAAATAGAGTTACGCAAATACCAAGACTAACAAGTTTAAGTGATGATACAAACATTAGAACCAAATCAAATAGAGGGTTTACATAGCAATATTAAAGGTATCTACCATGAGATAAGATTTGCCTATGAAGAAAATATGGATGATGAGTACATAGTAGAGTTATTTACAGCTACTAATCATGCAGGAGCAGATGTAAGAATTATCAATACACTAACAGGTGATGTACAAGAAGTACAGCTAAAAGCTACTGAGTATCTATCATATATTAAAAAACATAATGAAAGATATGAAGATATAGATGTATTTGCTACAAGTGAAGTAGCTAGCCTTAGTGATGATGTTTCTACAGTAATTGAAGAACTAGATAATACTACAGATATTAATGTAACATCAAGTATGACTGTAGCAGCAATGATAGTACTAGCTAAAAACTCTAGAATTTTATTGAGAGGAGAATTAATACCAATAGAACAAAAGTCTGAAATGATAAAAGATGGTTCCATTGCTGCAGGTACAGCAGCTATAGTATCTTTGATTATTGGATAATATATTAAGAAATTAAAGATAAAAACCCAATAGTCACTATGTGTTATCCCAATACTTCATATACAACTGTACTATTAAAAAAACACCACCTACTTGTAGAAGAACCATCATCTACATACAAAAAAAAACCATAATTTTTTCATATTACCAGCATCACCTAACAATCGTGACAAGAAATTTATAACCCTAAAAAACAAAATTTAAAAATGAGCGAGTATGTCTTTTGTATATACAAATGGTTCCCATTTGACAAAACAGCTAAAATACCTAAAAATTAACTACGTTAAATTTTTAGGTATTCCATCTGTTTTTTATATACAATGCACATCAACCACCATCACAAACTTACAGTTATTTGATTAAATAATCTCCCTATCGGGCAGATTATTTTGGTTGCTGTAAGACAACTCACTTTTTTCAAAAGGAGACGATACTATCATGGATAGATATCTCTTGGAAATATTGAACTTATAGTAAAACCTATAATATAAATTCTGCATTACACCAATAAAGATATATACTTTATTAGTAACAATTATTAACACTACTTGACTTTGTTAGTAACAGTAGTTGATACTGTATATTTTATCGGTGTTTCAGTGCTAAAATAATTCTTTTGGGATTTTAAGCTTACACACTAAAGGCCCCACTTATTATTGAATTAATGTAAAGGATAAAAGAATGAACAGTGTAAGCCAAGACAATATGAATATAATAAATAGTACATATAATAAAAGAATCCCATCTAAGTATTTTGAGTATGAAAAAGAGATTATAAATTTATTAGCTAAAATTTTTCCCGTATCTACTATAGCAAGAATTTTAAAAGATGAATATGGATTTGAAGGTGCAAAAAGAGGTGCTTTGATGGCATGGATTAAAAGATACAAAAATGATATTGATATTGCAGTTGCATCTCAGAAAAAAGAACCATCAAAAATACAGCTAGAAGAACCTGTTCCTAAAAATATGTATATAGAAAAATTAAAATTATCAAGAATCTTTTTATATGCATTTTTATTTTTTTGTTTATTATCAGTTCTAGCATATTATAATGATAATTATAAAAAATTAATTCCAGAGCCAATTATTAAAGAAAAGATTATTATTAAAAATATAGAAGTGATTAAATATCTTCCATCAAAAGAGAAGATTGTTAAGGTGGAAGATTTGTCAAGAATAAATGAATTAAATGCTGAAGTAATAAATCTTAAAGATATTTCATTTGCACAAGAAAATGAACTTATGAAAATGAGTACTATGAATGAAGATTTAAATAAATTATATAATGTTCAATCTATTGCTCTATCCTCACTAGAATTAGAAAAAAAGAAACTAATAGTTGAACACAATGTAATATCTCTAGCAAAGGCAACTGAAATATTAAACTTAAAAAATAGTCTAGAAAAACTTAAATTAAAAAAGCAAAAAGTAATTCATAAAATAAAAAAGATTTATATTGAGAAAGAATGTAAACCAATTAAAGATAATTGGTGTAAATCACTATATGAATCTTGTATTAAAGATAAGTTGTAATATAAATAAAAAGATTAAAGATTTGAAAAATATGACTAAGGAATAAAGGTAAAATATTACAAAAGAAAGTACCTGCAAGATAAAGTCGCTATTGGCGACATTGTATATTGATATAGTTCTGAGTGATAATTTTAATTAACTTCTTTAAGGAAAATAAAATAACACCTAATCTACAGTGATATAAAGAAGGAGCTTTATAATGAGTGTAAATATTAAACCACAATTTCTAAAAACAGAAAATGCCTCAATTTACTTTGATATACATATTGATATTCTAAAAAATGGTAAAAGAGATAATACCTTTAAATTAGATATCCACTATGTACAACCTAGAAAGAAACTACTAAGATGGAATATAAAAGAACTAGAGAAGTGGTTTTATAACAAATCTACTGACAGTGTCAGTGAAATTTCAATGATTGATAATATTTTAAAATGAAAATAGCTATAATATTAATACATCCAATATTTACTGACTTCAAAAAAGGAGTTAGCTAAATGGCGACAATATTTAAACGAGGTAACAAGCTTTACCTTGAGTTCTTTGACATTAATAAAAATAAAACACGACAGAAAAGTACTGGTTTGGAAGATACAAAATCCAATAGGGTACATTTAACAAATATAATTATTCCACAGCTTGAACATAGGCAACAGCAAGAAGAGCCTAAGCCTATGGTTAAGAAGATAGAATATTATATTGATTTCTATTTGAAAACTAAAGAAAATTTAGTGACATATTTTGAAATACTTTCTAAGACTAATTCTATCTTAGAACACTTTGGAAATGTACCTATTACAGAGATAAGTCCATTGTTATGTAAAGATTATATATTATCTTTGAGTGTATCAACTAAAACAAAAAGAAATTATTTAAATGTATTAAGTGGTATATTTGCAATAGCTTGTGAAGACTTAGCTATTAGAGATAATCCAACAAAGTATATTAAACTTATAAAAACACAGCAAGAGCTATCACAAGCAGATGTTGAACCTTTTAGTAAAGATGATATACAAAATCTTTTAAATAACTCTAGTGGTATATTAAAAGACTATTTAGGCATTAGTTTATATACAGGTGCAAGACCTGGGGAACTATTGGCTTTAAAGATTGAAGATATAGACTTTGTAAGTAATACAATCTCTATATCTAAACAATATACAGCTAGAAAACTAAAAGATGTTCTAAAAACTAAAGGTAGCAAAAGGGTTATTCCTTTGTTTTCCAATGCTATTCCGTATTTTAATTCTTTAATTAAAAATGCTAAAAGTAATATGAGTTCGTATCTGTTTGCAAGAGATACAGACTCAACACTATATAGTATAGATAATATTAGAGGTAAAAAAGAATATGGAAAGTATACAAAGTTATTAGAAGCTTGTGATCTATCTTACAGAAAGATTTATAATACAAGACATACTTTTGCTATATATATGCTACAAAGTGGTTTTCTAAGTGCAAGTGAGATAGCACAGATTTTAGGGCATACATCTTCTAAAACTATGTTTGATCATTATGCAAAGTTTATAAAAGGTGAGCAGTTAAAAATTAATAGAAATATTGATATTTTTGCATAAATTCTACTGTCAGTGAATCTACTGACACTTTTACTGACACTTTCACATTTTTTTAGAAAAATAAGCTAATTTGAATGTCTTGTAAAGCTAGTATTTATAAGGGGTTTTGATTGGTTGCGGAAGCAAGATTTGAACTTGCGACCTACGGGTTATGAGA
>Ga0164318_10003666_pt1 | contig 14616 bp, 12 predicted proteins | sample GuaBasSedimGuay9_FD_113734 | JGI IMG/M metagenome (GOLD analysis project Ga0164318, IMG submission 113734) | Subseafloor sediment microbial communities from Guaymas Basin, Gulf of California, Mexico - Guay9, Core 4571-4, 0-3 cm | ecosystem: Environmental > Aquatic > Marine > Hydrothermal vents...
ACTAATCTTAGCTCCGCTAAGACACGTTCTCTCAGAGTGACACATCAACGCTTTTTTATTGGGGGGAGTGAACGGTTACACTTCAAAAAACCTGCTCAAGGGCGTTCAAATGCGTTTGCCCTGTGAAATAATGCAGGGACTATTGACGATATTTTTTACTCATGATATATTAACCAATTGTAGTAAGTAGTGGCGACACACTTATTGCATCAGTAGCAGAACGTTGGTTTCTTGAACATTTTTTATGTATGAAACGATTGGGGGAACGCCCTGCTGAATTTGTTTTCGTATTTAGTATGAGTATGTAAGGAGTAAGATATGGCAGAGCGTGAAACTGGAACAGTGAAGTGGTTCAATGCAGGAAAAGGTTACGGCTTCATTGAGCGAGATAATGGCGAAGGCGACGTCTTCGTTCACTATAGCGCAATTACCAGCAGTGGATTCAAAACTTTAGATGAAGGTGAGCGCGTTGAATTTGACGTGGTTACAAGTGATAAAGGCCCCCAAGCCCAGGATGTTGCATCTTTAGGCAAGGGCGAGTCTGGTGGTTCTTTCGGAACTGATTTCTAACTAAGAACTGATTTAGAAAATAAAAAGAGCAGCGTTTATCGTTGCTCTTTTTTGATTTAACATGGATAGAGGTTAGGCGAACTGTCGTAAGTATTACTGTTTGTGTAACCGTCTCGGTGAAGCACAACGCTTGAGTACGCTCAATTGCGCTCAACAGACGCGACGAGGTTCCCCGTGCATTGTGTGTACAACTTTGGGAGCTTGCGATCGCGCAAAATGAAAATCCTAAACTTTCCACAGTGTCTGCCTGCCACTTTTGAGAAAGTTCCAGTACAATGAGGGCATGAAAATTACTGAGGTAACCGTATGATTTGGCATAAAGAAACATTATCTCTTAATACGCGGGGAAAAGGGCTTTATCCATTCACCGCGAAACTGAACGCGCTTATTCAGCAATGGAATGTTCGCGAGGGTATTTGCCATTTATATATTCAGCACACCAGCGCTTCCTTAATCATTAGCGAGAATTACGACCCCACCGCAAAACTGGATTTAGAGAATTTTATGGAACGGCTTGCGCCAGAAAACCAAGCCTGGTATCGCCACACTTTGGAGGGTGGCGATGATTCTCCCTCTCATATGCGAGCCATGCTGACTTTAACCAGCGTAAGCATACCTGTTGACGAAGGCAAATTGAGCTTGGGAACTTGGCAAGGTGTTTATTTATTTGAGCATCGCACACGTGGACAGCGCAGGCAAGTCTTGGTTCGGTGTTTACAGGTTGAGTAAGATATATCTATGAGATTTCGACATTTTTTGCTATTGCGGCTTGTGTTTGTGAGCCTAATCTTTGTCTCTTGCGCCCCCCAGCTCCCATATGTATTGGAGCCGCTTCCTAATACCACTAGCGTTGCTTCAGTTGAAGGAGATAATGATTGGTATCAGGTATATTTTTCTGACCCAGACAGTTCCACTGCCAGCAGTTATCGGGGCGGTCCAGATGAAGCTCTGGCAGAAGCGATTGATCAGGCACGTTTTCAGGTAGATGCTGCTGTTTACGACCTTAATTTGTGGAGTATTCGGGATGCTTTGATAGCTGCTCATCGCCGTGGAGTATCGGTTCGAGTTGTGGTAGAAAGTGGACACCTCGATGAGGATGAGGTTCAGTCGCTTATTGAAACCGGTATTCCCGTTGTGGATGATCAAAATGATGGTTTGATGCACAACAAATTTGTGGTGATTGATGGAGCGCATGTTTGGTCGGGATCAATGAATTTAACCGTCAATGGCGTCTACAAAAATAATAACAATCTCATTTATTTGCGATCTTCTCGGTTGGCTGAGAATTACACCCACGAATTTGAAGAAATGTTCACCAAACACTTTTTTGGTAGTCAAGTGGTAGAAGATACTCCGCATCCTCTGATTGATTTGAACGGCAGCCACATTGAAACCTATTTTTCGCCTGACGATGGCACAGCGCAGCGGATTGTGGAATTGATCCAAAACGCGAAAGAAAGCATTTATTTTTTAGCCTTTTCTTTCACATCAGACTCTATAGCAGAAGCTATGCTCGAACAATCGTATAACGGTGTTGCCGTAGCAGGCGTTTTTGATGAAGGTCAATACTATTCTAACGTTGGCACTGAGTTTGACCATTTCTACGAGGCCGGGCTTGATGTTCGGCTTGATGGTAATTCGGCCAGAATGCATCATAAGTTAATAATCATTGATGGGGAAATTGTCATCACCGGCTCCTATAATTTTAGCGCCAGCGCCGAAGGGCGCAATGATGAAAATACGCTCATTATTCACAATCCTGATATTGCGCTTAAATATATTGCTGAATTTGAGCGAGTTTATGCTCAAGCTCCTCGGGAATAAATCCAAAAATAGAGCTAATTGAGAATTTGTTAATAAAACATCAGCGGCACCTCCCGATATTCGGGTATAATAATAGCGTTGTTATTGATTACGAGAAAAATAGAGGCTTGTCTATGAACGCACCCAAAATATCCACTGACAAATCACAAAAATGGGAAGAACTTATGAAAGAGTTTCGTCCTAAAAGCGACCGCATAGTTGCTATTTTAGGCGCGACTTACTTAAAATCGCACTTGGGACAAATGCTGGAGAACTTTTTTGTAGACGACAAAGAGGTCTCTGAAAAACTTTTAAGTGAAGAAGGTCCACTGGGTGGCTTTGATGCGCGTATTAAAATGGCTTATGCTTTAGGATTGATTAGCCCGTATGAGTATCACGATCTTCTTATTATTCATTCTATTCAAAAAACATTCCTCAAAGAAATGACCGGCATTAAATTTTCCTCTGATCCGATAAGATTAAATTGTTTTCGATTAAGGTTGCCCCGAGAAATATTATTACCCGGAGAAACCCAAACTCCTCGGCGACTATTTGTTTTTGTCAACGCCTTTTTGACGCAACAGTTTACATTGCGAGCTATGCAGGCCGTGCAAGAAAAGCGTATTCCACGAGACAACTTTATGCTCGTTGACATAGACTAGACATAACCTTTTAATTCATTTTCCCTGTTTCACTGACACTGAAACACCGCCTTCCTCATGCCTGTCATTTGGATAACCTTAGGCTTTTTTGCAGGCCTTGTCGTAGCCGACAACTTCCTCTGGCCTCTCACCGTCTGGATTGTTCTTGCCGGGTCTTCCTCGCTGCTCCTCATGTCACGGTTTCTTTTCTACCGTTGGCAGAAAGATAAATCTCCAAAAACACCTTATCCAGCGCTTATTCTTAGCACAATACTTTTCTTTGCCTTGGGGGCTAGCTACTACAAAATTTCCCGTCCCGACCTCACTGACCCTAATTTCATCGCTTCGCATACCGATACCGGAAAACCTATGGTGGTCGTTGGTGTCGTCAGCGATTTCCCTGACGTCCGAGATAACTACGTTAACCTCCGGGTGAGGGTTGAAGAACTGCACCCCGCGGGGGAATTTATCCACACCGCCGTGCAGGGTTTATTGCTCGCCAAAATTCCCCCAGAGAGTGATATTCACTATGGAGACCAAGTTGTTCTCCGAGGCCTTTTAAATACCCCGCCCACCGCCGAAGATTTCTCCTATCGCGAATACTTAGCCCGCCAAGAAATCTACGCTTACATGCCTCGTACCAAAATATCTCTCCTAGAATCTGGGCATGGAAATCCCTTGCTGCGTATCATTTATGCCCTCAAAGAAAAATCGCTTGCCACCATTTACCGTCTCTGGCCCGACCCCGAAGCCTCGCTCTTCGCCGGAATTTTACTCGGAATAGAATCTGGTATTCCTGTTCATGTGAAGCAAGCTTTCACAAACACCGGAACCTCCCACATCATTGCCATTTCTGGTTTTAACATCACCATCATTGCTGGTCTATTTGCTACATTCTTCAGCCGTATCCTAAATCCACGCCAAGGAGCCATAGCCGCTACCGTAGGCATAACCCTCTACACCATCCTTGTCGGAGCCGACGCCGCAGTCCTCCGAGCGGCCATCATGGGAGGGCTAACCCTCTTCGCCCAACAAATAGGACGCCGTCAATCTGGCTTAAACGCCATCGCCGCCGCGTCTTTTTTCATGGCCGTCTTCAACCCCCAATTGCCCTGGGATATTTCATTCCAATTGTCGCTAGCGGCCACGCTTGGGCTTATTCTCTACGCCGACCCTCTCCAACAAGGCTTCGTCAAAATCGCCGCCCGCTACATCCCCTACAAACGTGCCAAACGCCTCTCGCAACCAGTTGGCGAATACATCCTCTTCACCTTCGCCGCTCAATTAACAACTTTCCCCATCACTATTTATCACTTTCACCGCCTCTCACTCACCTCATTCCTTACCAACCCCATTATCCTCCCCGTCCAACCCCCCATCATGACCATTGGCGGCCTCGCCGTCATCCTCGGCCTCATCTGGCTCCCGCTTGGGAAACTTATCGCCCCCATAATTTGGCCGTTCACTCTCTTTACCATTCGCGTTGTGGAGTTTTTTGGGAAATACCAAGGCGGAGTGCTGGTATTCAAGGATGTCGGACTTCTAAGCGTGGTTCTGCTCTTTGGCGTTTTATTTTTGTGGACCTTTGCGCGTAACCGTCTAAAAAGCGTGGTCGCTATTCTCAAACCCGTCACCGTACTCACTGCCTTGGGCATCGTGACCGTGCTAATTTGGCGCGGCGTGTTCGCCGCTCCAGATGGACGACTGCATCTCACTATGCTTAACGTCGGCAATGGAGAATCACTCCTCATCCAAACCCCGCAAGGTAAAAATATACTCATCAACGGCGGAGCAAGCACATCCTTACTCTCCGATGGCTTGGGACGGCGTTTTCCGCCCCTCCAACACACCATAGATGCCTTAATTATCGCTTCCCCAGAAGAAAAACAAATTGCCGCCTTATCCCGCACCCTTGACCGCTTTACACCTTCTCAAGTATTGTGGGCCGGGGCACCCAGCCCATGCCGAGAAGCAGACTACCTGCGCTCCGCCCTTATAGAGAGAAATATTCCTCTCACCGAAGCAGAACCAGGCCACCGCTTGGAGCTAGGCGAAGACATCTACCTAACAGTCCTGACTGTTAGCAAGCAGGGTGCAATTTTATCTCTCGAATGGGAAAACTTTCGCGCGCTTCTCCCCTTTGGCGTCACAAAAGAAACCTTCAAAGAGCTGCGAATGGGGAAAAACATAGGTGAAGTCAACATACTCATGCTGGCAGATAATGGCTACGAACCTAGTAATCCGCCCTCATGGATCACAAATCTCCACCCCCAATTGCTATTGCTTGGCGTAGCCCCCGACAATCCGCAAGGACTGCCCAACCGTGACTTACTAGACAGGCTGGGAGGGTACTCCCTGGCCCGCACTGACCAACATGGCTGGATAAGCATTGCTACTGATGGAAAAAATATGTGGCTCACAATGGAAAAACAGCATGAATCCGGGTGTGAATAGATGTAAAAGTGCGTCTTGTCCATTACCAATATAAGGACGTTTGTCATTCATTGCGTCTGGGTGCTTGCAATTCTAAAATGTCTATGATAGAATGCCCGCATCTTAAGGCTTTTTAGGGTAGAAAACTATCCGAAGAAGCTCTTTTCTTGTTAAAAATCCAATAGCTTAAATTCTAATAGGAACAAACCATGGCTCCAACATACTTAACCCAAGAAGGGTATGATAAACTAAAAAGAGAACTGAACTTTTTGAAGACGCGAAAACGTCAAGAAGTTGCTGAACGCATGAAAGAAGCTTTAGACGGAGGCCCCTTGGGCGTTGACGCTGACGCAGAAGTTGAGGCAGCGAGAAACGCCAGTGCTTTTGTAGAAGGCCGTATCCACTACTTACAAGGGATACTATCTGACGTGAAAATTGTTCAAACCGTCTCAGAAGCAGATGTAGTTCAAATGGGAACGAAAGTGACCATTGAATATAACGATGGAGAAGTAGAAACGTACACCATTGTTGGAAAAGTAGAAGCCGACCCTTTAGAAGGGCGTATTTCTAACGTATCACCTATTGGCAGCTCTTTATTAGGATGTTCTGAAGGCGACACAGTGGATATTCTAGCGCCTGATGGCGTTTTCTCAGTTAAGATTTTGAAAATCGGTTAAGCATTTGCGGAAAATGTGCGCCCCGTGCGATTTTGTCCGCACGGGGCTTTTTTTTATACAAAAGGCAATTACTTTAACAATGTCAAGTTTCAAGCTTCTATGTCATCGCTAGCCGACTTTTTCGGCGTGGTGATTTCCCAGCAAAAACAGGAGACTGCCGCGCTCCGCTCGCAGTGACATTATCAAAGTGGTTACCGCAAAAGGATATTAACGATGGCAAAGTATTCAAATTTAGAAGAGATTCGTTTAGGAAAAATTGAAGCGCTTCAAAAACAAGGCCTTGACCCCTATCCCCGGCGTGTAGAGCGGACGCACACCAACCTAGAAGCCATTCAAGCCTTCGAGGAAATTGAAAACAATGAAGACGCTGAACCAATTCTAGCTACGTTAGTGGGGAGGGTGCGATCCATGCGTCCCATGGGCAAGCTCACATTTGCCCACGTAGAGGATGGTACCAGCCGCATACAATTCTTCTTCCGCGCTAATGACATTGGCGCCGACCAAGTCAAATTCTTTGATACTAAATTTGATTTGGGTGACTTCATTCAAGCCAGCGGAAAAATATTCCGCACCCGAACCGGCGAAATCACTTTGTGGGTTTCCTCTTTCCGGATGCTTTCCAAAGCCGTCACTCCTCTCCTCCCTGCTAAAGATGAAATTGTGGATGGAGAAATCGTTCAGCACGCCACCTTAGCAGACCCAGAGACACGCTATCGCCAACGTTACGCCGACCTAGCCGTCAACGCCCATGTCCGAGAGATTTTCCGAACACGCGCCAAAGCCATTCGTGCCTTGCGAGACTTTTTAGATGCGCGTGATTTCCTCGAAGTGGAAACCCCCATCCTGCAACCTATTTACGGCGGAGCGGCGGCTCAACCCTTTATTACACATCACAACCAACTCAAGCAAGAATTATATCTTCGCATTTCATTTGAGCTATATCTAAAACGCTTGTTGGTAGGCGGCTTTGAACGTGTGTACGAAATCGGACGCGACTTCCGCAACGAAGGCGTCTCTTTCAAACATAATCCCGAATTCACACAACTAGAGTTCTACATGGCCTACGCAGACTACGAGGACGTGATGGACTTAACTGAAAAAATGTTAGCCTATGTTGTCAAGCACGTAGCAGGCGGGCAAACTTTAACCTATCAGGGACAGGAGATTAATTTCGGAATTCCCTGGAATCGGGTTGAGCTTCGCCAGGGATTAATTGACACCACCGGAATCGACATCAGCGAACACGTCACAGGGCAAAGCCTCGCCGAGGCCATGGATGGTCTGGATATAGAATTCAATCCTAACGCCTCCCGTGGGAAACTAATAGACGTGCTCCTGGGACATTATCTGGAACCGAGTTTCATTCAGCCCACATTTTTGTACAACTACCCGCGCGACATTTCCCCCTTGGCAAAAACCACCCCAGACGACCCCCAAACCGTGGAACGCTTTGAATTCTTCATCGGCGGAATGGAAATGGGCAACGCTTTCACAGAATTGAACGACCCCCTCGACCAAGAGGAGCGTTTCCTAGAAATGGGACGAGCCTATGACGTTGAAGACGAAGAGCATAACCCCATAGATGAAGACTACCTGCGAGCCATGCGTTACGGCATGCCCCCTAACGGCGGCTTTGGCATGGGCGTTGACCGCCTAGTAATGCTCCTTACCGACACAAGCACCATCCGAGAGGTATTGCTCTTCCCCCACCTGCGCGAACGAGAGGAGTAAGTTGGTAAATTAGTAAATTGGGAAATTGGTTCCGACCAATTTCCCAATACACCAAATCTACAGCGGCCACAAGAGCGGCAAAACCAGTACAGTGATTATCAGGGACACAAAAATCAAGGGGACGCCAACTTTTAGATAATCACTGAAACGATAATCTCCAGCGCCCATTACCAGCGTATTCACGGGGGAAGCTACGGGCGAGGCGAAAGCGGTAGAGGAGGCAATGGCTACCAGCATCAAAAACGCATGTGGTTGAACACCCAATTTTTGTGAAATTGAAAAAGCTATGGGAGCAATTAATACCGTGGTCGCCGTATTAGAAATAACCTGCGTAAAAATAGACGTAATCAAAAATAAAGTAGCCATAATAGGAATTGTCCCCATTTGCCCCAACGTTTGAGACAACCACTCCGCGCCCAAGTTGACCAACCCCACTTTTTGCAGGGCGGTACTCATGGGAAGCATGCCGGCTATTAGCACCAAACTTTTCCAATCCACGGCTTCGTAAGCGTCATCAATGCTCAAACACCCCACAATCACCATCAAGAAACCAGCCAACATAGCAGCAGTGGTTATAGGTGTAATATTGGCGATCAACAAAATAAGCATCCCTGCTAAAATCAACAAAGCCAAAGGCGCTTTCGCCTGGGCGGGAGGCCCGCTCATCGCCTCAGGTTGACCAGCCACCACGAAATCTCGGCGCCTCTTTCGCAAAGCGAGAATATCTTTCCAAGCCCCCTGGACGAGCAAAGTGTCCCCAAATTGCAACTCAGTTTCTTTCAATGAAAGCAGTTCCTCTTCTCTTGGGCGGCTAATATCTAACACAGTTAACTTATACCGGCTGCCAAAATGAGTTGATACCAGTGTTTTCCCAATCAGAGAAGACCGTGGCGGCAACAACACCTCCGCAACCCCGACCTCATTATTGACCAAAGCCTCCTTATCATCGGCCTGCGCGGGTTGAAGCCCCAACTTCCAGTACGCCGAAGCTTGGGCAATATCGTCAGGCTCTCCTTGGCAAATTAAAATATCATTAGGACGGAGCCCAGTTTGAGGCGTGGGAGAAATGCTTTTAGCTTCTTCTTCTTGGAGAACTAGGCGTCTATCTCCCACCTTGGCGATTGCCCTCGGCTCGGGCGTGCGAAGAATTTCCAAAACGGTGACAGAGAAATTTTGGCGAAGTGCAGCCTCGTTTAAGGTTTGCCCCGCTAAAGGCGATCTGCGACGCACTCGCAAACGAAAGAGACCTTCAGGCAATTTATAAAGCTGCACCAATTCATCTGGCGTCTCAACGCGCTGAACATCGGTAGAAACGGTACGCTCAGGGAGCAGCCAGCGGCTTGTAATTGTGATGAAAATTATGCCAGCAAAAAGCAAAATTAGGCCAATGGGCGTAAAGTCAAAGAATTTAAAAGGAGCTAGCCCGTTCTTCACCAATAAATTACTAACAATAATATTCGGAGGGGTGCCAATTAGCGTAGTTGCCCCTCCAAGCAGCGAACCAATAGAAAGCGGGAGAAGCAATTTGGAGGGTTTTATCTTTGAGCGCCAACTTATGCTTAAAATGGCCGGGGCCATAACCGCCACCGTTCCCATATCACTGATGAAGCACGAGAGAAGAGCCACTGTGCCCATGATGACCGCCGTTAGCTTTAAAGGGCTGTTCCCAGCCAAAGCCAGAATACGGCGACCGAAAGCGTCTGCCAAACCGGTTTGTAATGCCGCTCCGCCAACCACGAAAAGCGCGGCCACTGTGAGCACCACGGGACTGGAAAATCCATAAATGGCCTCTTCGGGGGTGAGAATACCGCTAACCATGAGGAAAATTACCACCCCCAGGGCAACAACATCTACTCGCAGCCACTCGGTGATAAATAAAATGATAGCTATTACTAAAATTCCTAACGTGATCCACATTTCTAGGGTCATATAAAACCTTTGGCTCATCTGTTGAAAGTGTGCGGGGAAAGGCAATATAAATATCGCGTTACGCTTTTGTAGTACGACATTTGTGTCGCAGGGTATTAGTGATTTTTAAATGATGCCACATCTTACCAGAAAGTGTGTTTGTTAGAAGAGTGCACATCGCTTTTGGTTAGGCAATTCGCCGACCCCTTGCTTTTTCCGCGCTAAATTGCGCCGATGCGTTTGGGTAGTAGGTTGCGCTTACAGTTGAAATCCCGCCCGTTATCTCTCCCCTCCACCCACACAATTTAATAACGTGTGTGCTAGGCTTATTTGGTGATGAAATAGATTCCGATATGGAAAACAAGGGCGATGAGGATGCTGCTTCCCCAAAGGAGGTAGGCTAGAAGTTTGGTTTGCTTGCTTCGAAAGAAGAATAATCCTGTGATGAGGTTAGTGAGAAAACTGAAGGTATTGATGATGGGGAGGAGGATGAGGCGCACGCTGGCAAGAGGTTCATGCGGCAGTTGTTGGGAAGTGAATCCGAGCGAAATTTGGGGGCGATTGGGGATGATGAAAAGTGTCCAAATGAGGAGGGTGAGGTTGAGAATTAGGCCGGTTAGGATGGTGTAGAAAGCTGGCTTTTGCTGCCAGATTAAGGTTAGTAAAATGGTAGAGCGGGTAGATTGCTGGGGGATGTTTTGGAGCGAGCCTAGCTCGATGAGGTGGTGGTATGTTTCGAGGAATTGGTTCGCGTCTGTGGGTGAGATGGCGTAATAATGGTCGGGGACGGCAATTACGATTAGGTTTTTGGTGTTGGCGGCCATGAATTCTACCGGAGGGCCATTGTAAAAACTGCGCTTGCCTAGCACTGAACCAGGCCATCGGATTTGGGGCGGTTGTAGTTGTGTGTCTAGGTCGTATGCAAAGTGAACCCATTTGATTTGGTTTATGGGAATGGTGATGTTTCGCCAACCCCATTGCAGGTAGATGCCCTCTCTTTTAAGGGTGTAGCTGGAGTTCCTCAGGGCGTAGTACCGGTAAATGAAGAGGGGAACGGCGACTAGGACGATGAGAATGGTGAAGATGTAGAGAATAAGTTGCGGGCCTATTTGAGCTTTGCTGATTTGCCAAATGCCCCATGCTCCAGCAAATGTTAGAAGCGTGATGCTTAGGTGGTGGAAGATTGTTCCGCTTCGGCGGGGCGGGTGGAATGTAAATGTAGTTTCCATGGGGGCATTATACTAGGAATTAGGAAATCGGCGACTGGGATTAAGAAAGCAAAAGTGAATGGTAAAATGGGGACATTCAACCCGGAGAAAGGCTAAAAATAAAAGGTGACTAAGATGACAATTTACGGTGGTATTGAAGCGGGAGGAACTAAGTTTGTTTGTGCGGTAGGAACTGGGCCACACAACATTTTGGCCGAGACGCGATTCCCGACCACTACGCCCCAAGAGACCATTGGGCGTGCTATTGCATTCTTTAAGGGTCAAGAGCCGCTGACGGCTATTGGCGTGGCTTCTTTTGGCCCCGTTGACCCTAATCCCGTTTCGCCTACTTTTGGTTATATCACCAGTACGCCCAAACCGGGCTGGGCTGATACTGATTTAGTGGGGCCGCTTAAGGCCGTTTTGGGGGTTCCGGTGGGATTCGATACTGATGTGAACGGAGCTGCTCTGGGAGAGCATATCTGGGGTGCGGCACAAGGTTTAGATACCTTTATTTATTTGACCATTGGCACGGGGGTTGGGGGTGGGGTTATGGCGGGGGGAAAATTGCTTCACGGGGTTATGCACCCTGAGATGGGACATATTTTTCTTCCCCACGACCGTGACAAAGACCCGTTCGAGGGGATTTGCCCATTTCATAAAGATTGCTTAGAGGGATTGGCGGCTGGCCCAGCCTTGGAGGCTCGCTGGGGCGCGCGGGCTGAAACGCTTCCACTCGATCATCCCGCTTGGGAGTTGGAGGCTGCTTATATTGCTTACGCGCTGGCTAATTTTACGCTTACCCTGGCTCCTCAACGGATCATTCTCGGCGGAGGGGTGATGGAGCAGAAGCAGCTTTTTCCCCTTGTGCGTGCTAAGATGCGGGATCTGCTTAATGGTTATTTTCAGGTTTCAGAGATTTTAGAGGGGATTGATAATTTTATTGTTCCGCCTGGATTGGGGGGAAGAGCTGGAGTGTTGGGAGCGATTGCGCTAGCGAAGTGCCAGTGAGAGGCAGATGCCGAATTAGCGCAGAGCATTTGAATTATCCCGCTGTGTGTGCTCTGCCCCGAGTAGGGCGCATACTTTGTGAGGGCTTTTCCGCTAATTATTATCTGAGTCGATATAATTAAAGCCTGGGTTATTTTTCCCTGTTCTCGTGTTGAAACCCCAATGAAATTCAAGTTCGTAAGCCAATGAGCGAGCCAATCCGTCAATTCCAGGAAATAGGGTTGCGTTGGTGATGTTCATATAATAAAGACTTTCCATTGCTTCTTCTCTAATTGAGCTTGACTTGAGAATGAATTTCGCAATGATTTTTTCGGGATTGGGCCAAGTTGATAAAATAGCCTCAATAGGCTTATCTATAATTCCGGGTACTAGAAAAGTTCCAGCCTGAGCAATTTGGCGTTGATTCATGTTATAAGGTTCCCCAGCGGTGATGAAAGCTACTTCGTTGGAAATAAAAAATCTATTGTAAGATTCCAAACATTCTGGCTGAGGGGCTTCTCTATGCGCTTGTTCGTGTTGAAAAAGATATTTCTTTTCTTGAAGCGCAGAGGAATTAACTGCCCAAACTGCACAATCGGCAGTTTTAGCTTTCTCTAGGGCAAAGAAAGCGGCGACAAAAGGAGACCAAGTGAAATCCAAAAGCCGAGTAGGGGCGCCATGGTGTTGCATAAGCGCGAGCCACTGAAAGAGATCATCTTCTTTTGGAACGTGTTGGAGGAATAATTCCGCTTTTCGCCGAAACAGGCGAATAATACGGTTTTCTTGATGCGCCCAGATACTTCTATGGAGGTTGAAGTCGGTTAAATAACGCCAAAGTGTACTGTTTAGACACCATTCGCTTTTTTCGTGGCCGCGAAAAGCCCATCGTTTGTATTGAGTGCCAGTAACCATTCTTTGGAACTCTTCCCAAGAATTAATTTCGTGAATTTGGCTGTCGGTGAGGTATTTTGACATAAGATATACCAAAAGAGGGATAGTTCATTTTGGACTATCCCCTAATTTCAAAAGTTCCTGAAGTGTTAAAGCACCCGCAGGAATTTTCGTTTACCTACTCGCAATACGCCGGAGCCGGGGAAAGGTTGGAACGGGTCGTGCAGTTTTGTATTATCCAAGCTGACGGCATTTTGCTTGAGCATACGGCGTCCTTCTCCTCGGCTTGATACCAATCCGCTATTGGTTAGCACATCCAAAACCGTTTGCCCTTCCTTTGGCGTGTATTCGGGCATGTCCTCAGGTATTTTGCTCTCTTGGAAGACGCGCACAAAAGCGGATTCCGCTTCATGGGCGGCATTTTCGTTGTGGTAAATGGACACCACCTCGTGAGCCAGTTTCATTTTCGCGTCTCGAGGGTGCAGTTCCCCAGAAGCCAGATCAGCCTCAATTTTAGCGATCTCTGCTGGGGTAAAGCGTGTCACCAATCTGAAGTAATCTCCCATGGCTTTGTCGGGGATAGACATCACTTTGCCGTACATATCAGATGGCTCTAGCAAGAGAGCGATGTGATTTCCTAAAGATTTGCTCATTTTGACTTCGCCATCGGTTCCTGGCAAAATTCCCATAATGATGCCAATATTTGGTTTTTCGCCCATAAAAGTCATCAGCTTTCGGGCCGCGGTGATGATGTTGAAGAGCTGGTCGGTGCCGCCAACTTGTACGTCAGTGCGCATGTGGTAGGCGTCGTAGCCCTGCATAATGGCGTAAAAAGTCTCGTGGAGGTAAACGGGGTCGCCTTTATCCCAGCGCAGGCGGAAGTTTTCGCGCGTTAGAAATTGTTGAATGGTGAAATTAGATGCCAGGTTTATCAATTCTAGGAAGGTTAATTTTGAGAGCCAGTCGGCATTGTGAACAATATTGGTCTTTTCGGGGTCGAGGATTTTGAAAGCCTGCTCGGCGTAGGTGCGGGAGTTGTGATTGACCTCTTCTGTGGTGAGTTGGGGACGCAGTTTGTCTTTGTCGGAGGGGTCGCCGATGAGTGAGGTGTAGTTACCAACCACAAAGGTTACCTCGTGCCCCAATTCCTGAAATTGGCGCAATTTGCGCATGGGGACGGTGTGCCCCAAGTGGAGGTCAGACGTGCGGGGATCGAAGCCACAGTAAACCCTTAGCGGGCGGTTTTCCTTTTTTGCTTCAAGCAGCCGCTCGCGCAATTCATTAGCCATGGCCTGGGTCATTTTCTCGTCGCCGTATTCGGTGCCTTGCATCAAAAGCGCAACTTGCTCATCTATGGTCATTTCGTTATTCATTTTTTCTCCTTTGTAAAACAAAACGCCCTCAGCACTAAGGGCGTGTGTAGAAGTGTTACATAAATTGGTAAACGTAACACTACTACAGATGTCTACAATAGCAATATTTTTTAGTTTTCGCGGTGAATTTTTGGGTCTTTATTTCCATGTGAGGCATTATATCAGACCTCTTCAAAGACCGATAGGTTTCTAAAAACAACGTAGGGATAGGACTTGCTCCTATCCTATTGGGCGACCGCAAGGGTTACCCTTACCATTGGGCGACCGCGAGGGTGCGTCCCTGCCCATTCACAATTTCCTGTTTATCATTTTCCTACGCGGAAACCAAGGCAATATCCATTACTTCATCCATGTGCTCTACGGGAATGATTTTCAATTCCTCGCGGGCTTG
>Ga0164318_10003667_pt1 | contig 14613 bp, 10 predicted proteins | sample GuaBasSedimGuay9_FD_113734 | JGI IMG/M metagenome (GOLD analysis project Ga0164318, IMG submission 113734) | Subseafloor sediment microbial communities from Guaymas Basin, Gulf of California, Mexico - Guay9, Core 4571-4, 0-3 cm | ecosystem: Environmental > Aquatic > Marine > Hydrothermal vents...
AATGCAACATTTGCTGCACCACCCATTCTGCTATTTCTGCCTGTAACAGAAACAACTGGCACTGGCGCTTCTGGTGAAATTCTATCAACAGTGCCAAATAAGTAGGCATCAACCATTACGTCTCCTATTATTAATACATTCTTCTTATTGAATTTATTAAAGATGCTTTCTATTGCTTTTACAGTCATTATTCTTGAGTAAATTGATATAAAAATGTGTGCTGAAAACTAAACGAACAAAAATAGGAATAATTCTATTAATTCTAGGTTGATATAATATTTATCTATTGTAGATCCAAAGACTGATAAGAATATTACTGAAAATCAGATGGTTATAAAGTATTTTGTCTGCTGTCTTTTTTGTTTTTTTAGTACTTTACGTTATGGTTTTTAAATTAGTCTCTAATGTTGAACTATAAACTTACCACTAGAAACATAATTATTGCAATAAACCTTATAAATGTAAAGCCCATTTTTTAATGTAGTAAGATTGATAGCTTGATTATTTAGTAGAGACTCTTTAATTACTTCTCTTCCTTGAATGTCATAAACTGTTATTTTATAAGTTTTACCTTGTGAAACATTATCAAAAAATAAATAATTGTTAGCAGGATTAGGATATATTTTTAATTCATTATTTGAAAAATCTTTAATTCCAACAAAACTCATTTGAGTATAATAGTAATTTTCTGTATTAGTGCTAATATCTGGCGGATAGGTGCAAAAACATTGATAAAATTCATCCATTTTAATTTGCATGTATTTATTATTTTCAAGTTCCATGTTGTTACTATTAAACATATATTGTTGAGGAAACCATACGTCATCAATGGGATAGGAGTAATTATAAGTATAGTCTTTTTTCTCAACTAGTCTATAGTTACCAAAATATCGTTCAAGCATTACTTTACTTATTAAATTGCCTAAGTAATCATAAGAATAAATTCTTAATAATCTAACCTCTCCTTCTGACCATGAATACATTGTATCTATTGTGCCAAATGAGTTATATGTAGCTCTCATAGTATATATTGTATCAAATGTATTAGTATTTGTATTGAATGGAAAATCTCTAATTTCAAGCAAATAATTTGCACTATCTCTTAGGTATATAGTTCTGTATGCACGTATTAGTGTATTAGCCCCACTTTGATATTCATAATATGTTATATACTCAATTAAGTTTAATTGATTTATTTGCCATTGTTTATCTTTATTAAGCTCCCATATATTATTAGTATAAAAATAATATTTGTCTGAAATCAGTCTTCCTGAGGCATTATAGGAGTATAAGTATTTAGAATCTGCTTTATAAGTTCCTGTAGTATTGAACATTAACAGTTTCTTAATGATTTGATTATTTTGATTATAATAGTATAGAAATTTGCCATAAGCATTTCCCCATGTATGTTGAGTGTTATTCCAGAACCACCATTCAGATTTTATTAATTGGTCATTAGCATCATATTGAAAAATAACTTTGCTTTCCATATTCCATGTTCCACTTAAAGTATCAAAAGAATATGCAGTTTCTATTTTTTCTATTTTATTGGAATTATTATATGTATAGTTTGCATGATATTTATGATTGACTTCATTAGAGTAAACTATAGTTTCTTCAATAATATTTCCTTTTTCATTATAATTAAAAAAGCTATTTTTATTATTATCATTAATTTGAGTCAGAACTATATAGGTATGTGTAGAGAATGGAGCTTTCTTGGTTTCAGCTTCTTTCGGCTTTATTAATTGAGCTGTTAATCTTTCGAAAGAGCTTGAATCAATAGGGAACTTTCTTGTTGTAGTTTGGCTTTGTGCAATAAGGCTTACAGAAGCTAGCCAAAATGAAATTATTAGTATATATTTTTTCATTGGATGAGTATTTTAACTATCGATGTACAAATGTAGTTGTTTTTTTGGTAGTAAAATTATGATTGAAAAAATTTAGAGGGTGTTTAGCTTTATTTATGTAAATTTGTTGCTTAAACCGATTTTAAAAATGTTCACCATGAATAAAATATTTTTACTTCTTATTATTGTATTTATTTCAAATACATTTCTTATCAAAAATGTAAAATCCCAAATTAATACTAATGTATTACAAGATACTATTAAGGTGTTAACTAAAAAGGATAAACAAGAAGCAGAAAAGAAATATAACCAAGGAGTAATTATGCTTCAGAGTAATAAGTATCAGGAATCTATTGCCTTATTTGATGAAGCAATAAAGATAAAAACAAAGTTTCCAGAAGCTTTTTATAATAGAGCTACAGCAAAATTTGAATTGGATAATTATGTTGGAGCTATTCAAGATTATAACTATGCTATAATATTGACACAGACATCAAAATATTATCTTGCTAGAGGGATTTCGAAATATAAGTATAAAGAGTATAAAGGAGCATTGAGAGATTTTAATGAAGCAATAAATATTGACTCTACCAATTTAGAATATGTCGCTGAATCGTACTATTATAATGGTTGTGTTAATTTTGAAATGAAAAAATATGATAAGGCAATATCTGCTTATTCTAAAGCTATTTCAAAAAAACAAGATTATGCATTTGCTTACCATGATAGAGGCAGCTGCTACAGAATGACGGAGAAATACCAAGATGCTTTGACAGATTATAGAAAGGCAATTCAATTGAATCCTAAAATGGCAATTGCATTTAATAATATGGGGTCGGTTAAGAAGCTTCTGAAAGATTATCAAGGTGCAATTACAGATTATTCTTCGGCTATAGCTTTGGATACAATATATTATGTTGCTTATAATAATCGTGGGATTGTTTTTAAGGAGTTAGGGCAGTTTGATAATGCAAAAGAGGACTTTGATAATGCAATTAGAGTAAATCCAAAATACGCAATTGCATATGGTAATAGAGGAAATCTTAAATTTAAGAATAAAGAATATGAGCAAGCAATAGGTGATTATAATAAAGCTATTAACCTTAACCCTAATTATGGCTATGGTTTTTTAAATAGAGGTATTTGTAAAGAAATGTTACGTGATAGCGAAGGAGCATGTAAAGATTGGTCAAAAGCTGATGAGCTTGGTGTTTCCGCAGCAGGAAACTATTTAAATGCTCAATGTAAATAATTATTGAAATAGAAAAGAAATTCAAGATGATACGAAAAATACATTTTATTTTATTTATCTTATTAGTATTCTCATTTATATTTAGTGGAAGTATTATGGCTCAATCTAAGCCAGAATCTATAACTACTACTAAGCCAGATTCTAAGGAGAACAAAGAGAAGAAGAAAGACGATAAGTCAAAAAAGGAGAAGGAGAAAGTTAAGAAGGAGAAAGTTAAAAAGGAGAAAGTTAAAAAGGAGAAAAAAGAAAAGTTAAGTGATGCTGATAAAGCAAAAGCTAAACTTATTAGTGCTGGCGATAAGATTTTTAATTCTGATGTAAAGAGATACGATAAAGCATTAGTATTTTATCTTAAGGCTAAAAATATGGGTGCTAAAACAGAGAAGTTATATTATAACATTGGCTATTCATATTTTAAACTTAAGGAATATAAAAAATCTGAAAAATATTTTTTTAAGTTAGTGCATAAAGATAGTCTTCGACTTAAAAAGTCGTTATATTATTATGCTAGATTGCAACATCTTAATTATCAATTTGATAGTGCTATTACTTATTTTGGCGAATATAGAAGAACATTGTCGCCAGATGATTTAGCAAAAATGGATAAAGATATTCAAAAGAAATTGAAGGAATGTAATTTTGCAAAGGAAATGGTTGCAACGCCAGTTTTAGCATTTGTGGATAGTTTAGGAGATAATATTAACTCAAAATATGTTGATTATGCCCCATTAATTAGTGCTGATGATAGTACTTTAATTTTTACAACTCGTAGGCCTAACGAAAATAAAAGCAATAGAGATCAGGATGGTGCGTTTTTTGAAGAAATATATATATCAAAGAAAGATAGCTCTGGCAATTGGGTAAAAGCGAGTTCTATAGGTAAACCAATTAGTGGAAGCGGACATAGTGCATGCGCAGGTTTATCTGCCGATGGTAATAGCTTAATTGTTTACAAAAGTTCTGGCAATGGTGATTTATATTTAAGCAAAAAGCAAAAAGGTAAATGGACGAGTCCAAAATCTTTGGGCAAGAATATTAACTCTAGTGAACACGAATCTTCTGCAAGTTTTTCCTACGACAACTTGAAACTATATATTTCGAGTGATAGAGAAGGTGGTTATGGAGGTCAGGATATTTATGTTAGTCTAATCGACGAAAAAGGAAATTGGGGTAAAGCTCAAAATATGATGAGAAAGATTAATACCGCTTATGATGAAACTAGTTTTATTGCTCTCCCCGATGGCGAAACATTTTATTTTACATCAAGTGGGCATAATTCAATGGGTGGTCTTGATATCTTTAAAATCACATATAAAGATAGTGCTTGGAGTGATGCAGTTAATCTAGGTTATCCAATAAATACTCCTAATGATGATGTAATTAATAGCATATCTAATGATGGTAAAAGAGCATATTTTGCTTCAATGCTTGATGAGGCGAATAAACATGATATTTTTATGCTGACATTTATGAATGAAGTAAAACAAGTATTTGATGATTTAGATGGTTTAGATATAGCTGTTTATAAATATGGTGAATTATTACCTCCTTTCGAAAAGGCGGTTAATATCCAAAAACTTAATTTAACAGTATTAAAAGGTATCATCACTGATAAAAATACTAAAGAACCAATTTATGCAAGTATTGAACTTACGGATAACTCAACTAATAAAGTTGTTGCTACCTTTAATTCTAATGAGCAAACGGGAAGCTATTTAGTTTCTTTACCTGCTGGGAAAAATTATGGTATTGCTGTTAAAGCAGAAAATTGCCTGTTTTATTCTGATAATGTTAAAATAGGTAAAGTAAAAGGCTATAAAGAAATTGTTAAAGATATTCAGCTGCAAAGAATTAGCGTAGGGAGTAAAGTTATTCTTAAAAATATTTTCTTTGCCTCTGGTAAGGCTAAATTGACAAAGTCTTCAGAAACAGAATTACAGAATCTGTTAAAGTTAATGAATGATATTCCTAAATTGAAAATTGAGGTTTCTGGTCATACGGATAATGTAGGTAGAGCTTCAAGCAATAAAGCATTAAGTAAGAGACGTGCAAAGGCAGTGGTTGACTTCTTAGTGAAAAATGGAGTAGCAATAGACCGTATGGTGTATAAAGGTTATGGTTTTGAACAGCCGATAGCTTCAAATAAAACAAAAGAAGGTCGCCAACAAAATAGACGAACTGAGTTTAAAGTAATAGCAAAATAATATGAATAAATTAGGTTTAGTAGTCTCTTTGATTTTTATAGTTGTTTTAGGTTTCTCTCAAACAAATGTTGAGTTTGTAAAATCTAATTTTCCAGATAAGGCTACATATAAGAAAGCTATTCAAAACATTGAAGATGGTGATTATTATTTTGATTTAGGAGGTTCTAATATTGAGTTGGCTTTAGGATATTATCTAAAAGCTAATAAACTAAATCCTGATAATGCAGAGCTAAATTTTAAAATTGGATTATGCTATATTGAAGCTAAACCAGCATCCGAAAGCCTAAGATTTTTAAATAAAGCAATACAACTTGACCCTAATGTAGATGTCGATTATAAATTGTATTTGGCTAAAGCTTATCATATTAATTTACAGTTTGATAAAGCAATTGCTGCTTATAAAATATATAGAGATCACTTACCTCCAGATGAGTCTGTTCTTATGAATGACCATATTGATAGATATATTGAAGAATGTAAAAATGGAAAAGAGCTAATTAAAAAACCTGTTAGAGTTATTATTGATAATCTTGGACCAAATATTAATAGCGAATATCCAGACTATGGTGCTGTTGTTAATATTGATGAAAGTGTAATATTTTATTCTTCGCGACGTCCAACAACTACTGGAGGGAATAGAAGTGAAGATGATATGATGTTTTTTGAAGATACATATTGGAGTAATAAAAATGATGATAAATGGAATATCTCAAAGAATATTGGAAAACCTATTAATACATCGTTGCATGATGCAGCAGTTGGTATTGCTCCCGATGGTCAGACACTATTAATATATCGTGATGATAATAATGGAGATATATATTGGAGTAAACAAAGAGGTGAAAAGTGGACAGAACCAATGCCTTTTCCTACTCCAATAAATTCTGAATTTCAAGAATCATCTGCTTCATTTTCTTATAATGGCAAACGCTTGTTTTTTGTAAGTGATAGAGAAGGTGGTTATGGCGGAAAGGATATTTATTATTCTGACCGTGATGAAAATGGTAATTGGGGTGAAGTTCATAATCTTGGAAATGTTATTAATACTAAGTATGATGATATTGCTGTTTTTGCTTATGCCGATGGTAAAACAATATACTTTAGTTCCGAAGGTCATAATGGAATGGGAGGATTTGATATTTATAGAGCAGAATTGAATAATGGAAAATGGTCTGTCCCTGAGAATATTGGCTATCCTATTAATTCTCCAGACCCAGATGTTTTCTTCAGTATTGGCGCTTCAGGTCGGAATGCATATTATTCGAGCAATAGGGTAGAAGGTCTTGGTGACCAAGATATATATAAAATAACATTTCTTGGACCTAAGAAAGAACCTGTTTATTCTGGCGAAGATCCTCTTATTGCTTCTAACGCTAAGGGATTTCAGAATGCTGATATTGAAAGTTCAATTAGCTTAAAGAAAAGTCAGTTGACACTTCTTAAAGGTATTGTAAGTGATGAAATAACTCAACAACCAATTGAGGCAAGTGTTGAACTTATTGACAATGAGGCTGGTGAAGTCTTAGCTTCTTTCCATTCTAATAGTGTAACAGGTAAATATTTAATCTCTTTGCCTTCAGGTCATAATTATGGTATTGCAGTTAGTACCGACGGCTACTTATTCTATTCTGATAATTTTGTAATCCCGGAGTTTGAATCTTATCATGAGGTGGTTAGAAATATTAAACTTCAAAGAATTGAAATAGGAAAGGGTATTGCTCTTAATAATATTTTCTTTGAATATAAAAAGGTAGGTTTAAGTAAGGAGTCGAAAGTAGAACTTCAAAGGATTCTTAAATTGATGCAAAAATATCCATCATTAGAGATTGAAGTAAGCGGACACACTGATAATATTGGTGGAGAGGTATATAATAAGAGCTTATCATTGAAGAGAGCAAAGTCTGTAGTGAATTATTTGGTGAAAAATGGCGTTAACTCTAAAAGGCTTATTGCTAAAGGATATGGTTATGATAAGCCAATAGCTACTAATGATACTGAAGATGGACGTAAAAAGAATAGAAGGTCTGAAATAACTATTATTAATAAATAGTGTTAATCAGATAATATTATTAGTCATTAAGAGTTACTACCCTGTGTTAAACTTTAGATATATATATGTTTTTTTACTTTTGTTAGGCTTTTTTGGTTTAAAAGCTCAGCAGAGAATTAATAATAACGTCATTCAGTTTTCTGGTGTAGTAATTACTGGTGATAGTCTTAAACCAGTTCCATTCGTAAATATTAGAATTGCAGGAAGTTCATCAGGGGCAGTTAGCGATTTCTATGGCTTTTTCTCTTTTGTAGCACACAAAGGCGATACAATAGTCTTTAGCTCTGTTGGTTATAAATCATCTAGATTTTATATTTCTGATACATTGGAGTCATCTAGGTATTCGCTATTTCAAATGATGCAAAACGACACTATGCTTCTGACAGAATCTGTAATATATCCTTGGACTACTGTGGAGGCTTTGGAATATGCAATTATTCAGCATCGTGTACCAGATAATGATTATGATAGAGCGATGAGAAATCTTGCCATAGAAGAAATGAGAGAGAGAGCTGAAGCTCTTCCTATGGATGGCTCAATGAATTATAGAAATCAAATGCAAATGACATCGGATAAGGCTTATTGGAATGGTCAATATATGCCAAATAATTGGTTAAACCCTTTTGCCTGGGCACAATTCTTTAAGGCATGGAAAGAAGGAAAATTCAAAAAGAAAGAAAAGGATTTGGATAATAGGTGATTTATTTGATTTTCAAGGAAATCCAATTAAATGAAAAGATTGGCGTTTCATATAGCCACTATTTGGCATGTAAACCACATTCCTTAGTATCAGGATTCTCCCACCACCATCTACCGGCTCTAATATCTTCATCTTTTTCAATTGCTCTTGTGCAAGGCTGACAACCAATACTTGGATATCCTTTGTCGTGTAATGGATTATAAGGAATCTTCTTAGCTTTTATATAATCCCATACTTGTTGCTCTGACCAATCAATTAGTGGGTTTATTTTCAACATACTGCTATTCTCATCCCACTCAACTATTTGCATATCAATACGAGTAATGCTTTGGCTTTTTCTTAAACCCGTAAACCAAGCTTTTTTTTCTTCAAGTGCTCTTTTAAGCGGATTCAATTTTCTAATCTGACAGCAGTGCTTTCGTAATTCGATTGATTCATAGAAAAGATTAATACCTTTAGTTTCAACCATTTCTTCAACCTCAGTATGTTTTGGTGAATAAGCTTTAATATTACGCTTATATTTCCTAGAGGTTCTATCAATTAAATCATAAGTCTCAGGAAATAATCTACCTGTATCAAGAGTAAAAATATCAATATCACTTGTCTGGCTTAAAATCATTTGAGTAATTACTTGATCTTCAATTCCAAGACTAGTTCCAAAAGTAATATCATTACCTAATTCATTAATGAAGAAAGTAATGATTTCAAAAGCTGATTTGCCTTTTAATTTACTATTTAGCTCTTCTATATTCTCCTTTGTAAACTGCATTATAACTGTTAAATTTTTAAATTTTATGTTCCTTACTTTTTCTCAACCTCAACCTCAACCTCAGCCTCAACCTCAGTCTCAACCTCAACCTCAACCTCAACCTCAACCTCAGCCTCAGCCTCAGCCTCAACCTCAGTCTCAACCTCAACCTCAACCTCAGCCTCAGCCTCAACCTCAACCTCAGTTCACATCTTCCAACACTTCCAAACTCTCTTTCAAATAAGGATCATGACTAAGTCTTTTATGCCAAGCCTTAGCCGTTTTTACTTTATTAGAGTCTTTTTCTATGAATTGCCAGTCAGCTTGTAAAGGAGTAATCTGCACTAGAGTAGTGTCACTATATATCTCTTTAAATCTCTTATTGGTTTCTTTTCTTTTAGCAAGGGTTTTCTTGTATTCTTCTAAATTTAAACTAATTGTAGTATTCTCTCTATTCTTTTTAATAAGAGAAGCTTGCTCTCTTATTAATTTGAATTTGTCATTCTTTTTAACTCTAGAATAGCTTTTCTTAATAACGTTTTTCTTATTTTTAATTTGGATAGTAGATTCAAAATTTGCAACCTCTATTTCGTCATAAGGTAAATGGTAGTCAAGTTCTTTTTCTCCATATTCTATATCCATATAACTATCAGGTAGTTTAATATCTGGTACCACGCCATGAAGTTGAGTAGAGCCGCCTGAAATCCTGTAAAATTTTTGGAATGTAAGTTTCAATGCTCCCAAAGGTTTGTACGCTTCCAACTGCTTATTTACAATGTCGTCAAGATTAATAAATCGTTGTACTGTTCCTTTTCCAAATGTTTGCTGACCACCAATAATTATTGCTCTATTATAATCTTGTAATGCAGCTGCAAATATTTCTGATGCAGAAGCACTATTAGAATTAACCATTACTGCCATTGGACCATCATAATAAATATCCGAATCTGTATCTTTCAATATTTGAGGATTTCCAGTCTTTTGTTTTACTTGCACAATTGGGCCTTCTTTAATAAAGTATCCAGCCATAGTTACAACATCTGGTAATGAACCACCACCATTATTCCTTAAGTCGATAATTAGTCCATCAATTCCTTCTTTTGTTAATTTCTTAACCTCCTTACGTACATCATCAGAACATCTTCTCCCTCCATTACTTGCATTAAAGTTTACATAGAATGAAGGTAAGAAAATATAGCCAATTCTCTTTTTTGTATCAGCAGACTTTAGAATAACAGATTTTGCATACGAATCTTCAATAACTACTATATCTCGTACAATTGGAATTACTACCAAATCTCCATCAACCTTTTTAACCGTTAATTTTACAGTAGTGCCTTTTTTTCCTCTAATAAGTCTAACGGCTTTGTCTAATCTCATATCCACAACATCAACAGCTTCTCCGTCTCCCTGCGCAACTTTCAAAATTAAGTCGCCATCTTTTAGTTCTCCTTGTTTATACGAAGGACTTCCTGGCACAATATGTACAACTTTTATATAGCCGTCTTTTTCTTGTAAAGTAGCTCCAATTCCTTCCAATTGTCCACTCATTGCAATATCAAAGTCTTCCTTGTCTTTTGGTGGGTAATAATTAGTGTGAGGATCAAAGGACATAGAAACCGAATTCATTAAAATATTGTATCTGTCTTTTCTTTCCAATTGACTTAACCTATGGAAATAATCCTTATTACGTTTTGCAACTTTTTTTCTTGCATCAGCTTCAAGCTCATCAAAACTTTTTTGGACAACAGAAGTATCATTTTTTTCTTTTGCTTTCTCTTGAATTTCAATTTTAGTATTTAATTCTAAAAGAACTTGATACTTTAAGGCTTTTTTCCACGATTCTTTAAGAGATTCTTTACTTTCTTTGAAATCACTCTTTGAATCATCTAACTCAATATCTTCATCTTTTGTAAAATCAAATTTATCTTTTAAAATTTCTTTATAATAAGCTTCAGCTTCTTTAATTCGTTTTGTTATAAGTCTATTTGATAAATCCAAAAATTCAGAGCTTCTATTCTGAATTTCATCATCAATTGTTGTCTCATATGTTTTGAGTTGTGCAATATCACTACTTAATAAAAACTTCTTGGTATAATCAAGCCTCTCTATATATGTTTTATATACTTTCTTTGAAAATTCATCATCAATTTTATTATTATTGTAATGTGCATATTTTAATCCACTTACAACTAGTTCGGTAACGATCTCTTCTTTCGCTTTTTGCCCTTCTGAATATGTTTTGTAAGCAGCAATTAAACCTAATGGTAATATAAGTACTAGTAATTGAATAAGTCTTTTTCTCATAGAATAAATTTTTGAATACGCGAAAATACACAAAAAAGGCGTAATAGGTATTTATAATAATGTTATCAAATGTTATTTTCTTGGGTTTAACATTTTGTGAAAAATATGGATTTATATGTTATTTGAATTTATATTGTATTTATTTTTGACGTTTTTCAAGTAATAATAAGAGATTATGTAAATGCTTTTTAGTTCAACCATATTTCTTTTCCTTTTTTTGCCAATAACTATAATTGCATTTTATTTGGTAAAAGGGAGCTTTAAGAATCTAGTTCTGTTAATTGCTAGCATGGTATTCTATGCGTGGGGTGGTGTCAGTTATACAGCAATACTTATTATATCTATTCTCTTTAATTATTTGTTTGGGTATTTAATTTCTCAAAAAAATCAATCAAAATTATTTTTAGGGATTGGAGTAAGCTTTAATCTACTGATATTGGTTGTATTCAAATACACTGATTTTATTGTTCAAAATATTAATAAATTTAGTTCCTCAATAAAATTTGATCCAATTAATCAACCAAATATTATTTTACCAATTGGAATATCGTTCTTTACTTTTCAAGCAATTTCATACCTAGTTGATATATACAGAAAAGAAGTTGTTTATCAAAAGAGTATGGTTAATCTTGCCTTGTATATATCACTATTTCCTCAATTAATAGCTGGCCCAATTGTACGATATCACGATATTGCCAAACAGCTTGTTAAACGTACTTTTTCACTAAGTAAAATAGGGGAGGGTGTGGAAAGATTTATTATTGGACTTTCCAAAAAAGTATTACTGGCAAACAGTTTCGCCTTAGTTGCTGATAAAGTATTTGCTTCCGATTATTCTAATCTGTCTACTCCCACCGCTTGGCTGGGTATTATTGCTTATTCTTTTCAAATTTATTTCGACTTTTCTGGCTATTCTGATATGGCAATAGGTTTAGGAAAAATGTTTGGTTTCGATTTTCTTGAAAATTTTAACTTTCCGTATATTTCAAAAACAATTAAAGAGTTTTGGCGTAGATGGCATATTTCTTTATCAACATGGTTTAGAGACTACTTATACATTCCTCTTGGAGGAAGTAGAGTATCAGTTAATAGAGTTTATCTAAATTTATTAATAGTATTTACGTTAACTGGTTTTTGGCATGGTGCAAGTTGGAGCTTTTTGTTTTGGGGATTATTTCATGGGTTTTTCCTAATTATTGAACGTCTTGGTTTGGATAAATTATTGTCTAAATTATGGATTCCTTTTCAACATATTTATGCTTTATTTGTTGTTATAATAGGATGGGTTTTCTTTAGGGTTGAATATATAAGAGATGCTTTTTATTACATAGGTAAGTTATTTTATTCCGATGTTTCTGATAAAGTATGGCAGTCTTATTTTGATTTCGAATTTATTATAGTTTTCGTAGTGGCTATTTTAGGCTCATCAAATTTCTTCCCTTGGTTACATTCCTTCCTAAATAAGTTTGCTGGTAAAAACAGTATTATTAATAATGTAGGAGTATTTATTTATGTATTATTATTACTCTTGCTGTTTGTAGTGTCATCAGTAGTGCTTTTAACAGATTCGTATAATCCTTTTATTTATTTTAGGTTTTAATATTATGAATGAAAGAATACATAAAATACTGGCTGTTAGTTTTCTGATTATTATTTTCTCAATAGGGATTATATTTATTATTTCCGAAAAAATGGAGAAAAATGAAGTTGAAAACAGGCAGTTAGCTGTAATGCCAGAGTTTAGAATAGCTAAATTAGACCCCTTTCCTTCTCAGTTTGATGAGTATTTTACCGACCATTTCCCTTATCGTAACCAAATTATTAAAGAGTATAGTAAATTTACGGGAAGAGTATTTAATAAGTCTCCACTTCCTAAAAAAGTTGTTATTGGAAACGATGGCTGGTTATATATGGCTAGAAGATGTATGGAGGGTTTTCAAGGAAAGACTAATTTTACAGAAAGCCAACTTAAAAGTATTAAAGAGGAGTTGGAGTATAGGAGAAATTATTGTGCTCAGAGAGGAATAAAGTATTATTTTGTTATTCTACCTCATAAGACTACTATTTATCCTGAGTATATTCCCCTTAGATTTAAGATAGGTAATGAATATACGCCAAGAACTCAACTTACCAAGTATTTGTTCGAAAATAATGTACCTTTTATTGATGTTACTCAAGATGTATTGTCTCAGAAGCAGATCGGATATCTTCTATATAAAAAGACAGATAATCATTGGAATGAACTTGGGGCATTTTTTGGAACAAAAAGAGTAATGAAAGAATTAAAAAAGGATTTTCCTCAAATTCCTTATATTTATTTAGAAGATTACAATATTACTACCAAAGAATTAAAAGGTGGAAATATTGCACAGATGCTAAATATGAAGGAGGAGTATGAAGATATTAATGTAATTTTGGAAAGAAAGACACCCTCTTCAGCTAAAAAAGGAAATAAAACAGGTTATGAGGTGCCAAATGGATTTCCTTATGGTTGGGATTATGAAGTGGTAAGAGTAAATCCAAAAGTGAATTCTTTAAAATTACTTATTATTAGAGAATCATTTGGTGGAGCTATGATAAAGTTTTATCAAGAAGGTTTTGGAAGATCGGTTTCAATATTTGATGCGTGGAAACATAAACTAAATGAAGATATAATAAATAGAGAAAACCCAGATATTGTAATTCAGCAAGTGGTAGAGAGTTTCCTCCCTAATTTATTAGAAAACCAATCAGCCTCAAAATAGCTCCTTACCGAAACTTATTAATTTGTATTAATTAAGAAACTTATTGGGTGTTCAATTTATTTTTTTTAAGCGGTATAAATTAATAATTGGATTTTTTTAGTACTAAGGTGTAATCAAATATCTTAATTATCTGTTATTTATGGTAGGTGATAAAATGTTTCAAAATATTTTTCAAAAACATATTGTGAATAGAAAATAATTTATATATTTGCAGCCGCTTTAAATGGGAATAATAGCTCATCTATAGCAAAGTAAAATATTAATTGTATAGGAACCTGATAAGTGAAGACGGTATAGGTTCCAAAAGAGTTCAAAAAAGCTCTTTAGGTCTGAATCATATACCTTCCCTATCAATTTTTACAATACTTTTATTAAATGTTAACAAGTTTCATCACTTGTAATAGATTGACACTTAGTGTGATATATTAGATTAATCAAATATTCTGATATAATGCTAATTGTTGAGTTATTAATTGTACTTTTGCACTCCCATTTTTTGGGGAGTTAATAAACATAAAATCAATAGAAGCAAGTAATTTATTTTAAATTATGCCAACAATACAACAGTTAATCAGAAAAGGTCGTAAAAAATTGACCGACAAGAGCAAGGCTCCAGCATTGGATTCATGTCCTCAAAGACGTGGTGTTTGTGTGCGTGTATACACAACTACTCCAAAGAAACCTAATTCTGCAATGCGTAAAGTAGCACGTGTTCGTTTGACTAATGGAAAAGAAGTTAACGCATATATTCCAGGTGA